>Ga0256837_1000385_pt1 | contig 38375 bp, 46 predicted proteins | sample 4562384metaG_FD_185976 | JGI IMG/M metagenome (GOLD analysis project Ga0256837, IMG submission 185976) | Hydrothermal vent microbial communities from Guaymas Basin, Mexico - 4561-384 | ecosystem: Environmental > Aquatic > Marine > Hydrothermal vents | place: Mexico: Guaymas Basin | collected... | reverse complement strand
ACAATCAAACAAATTCAAGATATTTTTCTTGAAAATGTTATTTTAAAATTTATTGTTAATAAAATATTGTCTTTTAAATTATTCCTTCCAATTTAAGCTATTCTTTATAAAAAGGCTTAAATTATTGATACAAAATTGTAACATAAATGAACAAAAATTATAAACATTTAAAATATATATGATATAATATGTCAATTTTATAATAAGGATTAAATATGGATTTAATGAGTTTAGCTCAACAATTAATAACACAAAAACTAGGTGATAATGCAAACACAGACGCAATATCAAGTGCAATACAAGGTTTGTTTTCAAACGAAAGTGGAGATTTTGATATCTCTTCAATCGTTGCAAGTTTAAGTCAAAATGGTGGATTAACAAGTATTGTTTCTTCATGGTTAGGTGATGGAGAAAATATGCCAATCGATGCTGATACAATTGCTAGTTTATTTGGAAATGATAAAATATCAGATTTTGCATCAAAATTAGGTCTAGATAGTAGTAGTGCTACTTCACTTTTAAGTGATGTTGTACCAAATCTAGTTGATCAAGCTAGTAGTGGTGAAAATATGTTAGATAGCGTTGGTGGACTTGATGGTGCATTTGATTTAGCTAAGAAATTTTTCTAGGAAGATATTATGAAAAAATTATTAATAACACTATTTGCACTTGCTACTTATGCTTTTGCATCTATGAACCTACAAACAGCAAGTAAAGAACAACTTATGAGTATTTCAGGAATTGGAGCTAAAAAAGCTGAAGCAATTATGAAATATAGAAAAACACATAAAATAAAAAATGCCAATGACCTATTAAAAATTAAAGGTATTGGAAAAGGTATCGTTAGCAATGTAAAAGGTAATGTTAAGGGTAAAAAACTTAAAAACATGAAACAAAAAGCTAAAAGTAAGAAAAAATCACTTACAAATAAAAAAGACAAGATGAATAAAAAAGCAAATAAAGCTAAAAATATGAAATCAAAAATGTCAAAAAAACAATTAAAAAAGAATAAAAAAGCAAAAAAGAATAAGCTAAAAACTGATTTAAAGAATAAAAGTAGTAAAATAAATAAATTTTAATAAAGGATAAACAATGAGTAAATTAGATGAAAAAATTGAATTATATACAACAAAAGCAAAAGAGATGGACTCTTCTGTAAATGTTGAATTATTAGCAAAAGTTACAAAAGGTCTTGGACCATCAATCTATAAAAAAGATGCAGAATCAATTGCATGTTCAAGTGAAAATGAATTAGCAACAGTTAAAAATAACTTTTTAAAGAAAAAGTTAGAATTAAGTGAAGATGATGCAACATTAGATGCAGCTATTAAAGAAGTTTGTGAAAAGATGGGAACATCAAACAGAAACAAATATAGAGCAATCTTTTACTACTTTTTAGTAGAAAAATTCAATAAACAAAGCGTTTACGCTTAATATATTATAGGCTTTTGCCTATGATATTTTATCAAACTCTTCAAACTTCTCTTTTGTAGATTCAAGTGTTAAAATAATATTTGAACCAAACTCTTTATTTGTGATTTTTATATCAAGTTTATTTAACTTATATTCTATCTTTCCAAGATCTGAATAATCAACTTTTATATCTTTTTTGATCAATTTTTCATATTCAAAAAATTGTGCATTTGTACATACTAAGTTAACCGCATCACTATAAGCTTTTACAAGTCCTCCAGTTCCTAGCTTAATACCACCAAAATATCTTATAATAATAACTGCACTATTAATAATATTTGCTCCATTTAGTACATTTAAACTTGGTCGTCCACTTGTACCTTTTGGTTCACCATCATCACTACTATTTTCAACAACTTGATCAAATTCATTTAGGTATCTATATGCATACACAAAGTGTCTAGCTTTTGGATGTTCCTCTTTTACCCTTTGCATAACAGTTTTAAATTGATCATATGGACATAAATGAGTTATAAATTTTGACTTTTTTATTTCTAGAGTGTCATTAAACTCTTTTTTTACGAATTTCAAGTATAATTGCCTTATGAGATTAGATATATATTTAACAAAAAATTTTAAAGTTCAAAGCCGAAATAAAGCAGCAGAACTAATAAATAATAAAAAAATACAAATTGATGGTAAAATTATATCAAAACCATCATTTAAAGTAGAAGAAGATATGCAAATAAAAATCTTACAAGATGAGTTTTTTGTAAGTAGAGCAGCATATAAATTAAAATATTTTTTAGAAGAGTTAAAATTAGATATTAAAAACCAAAATGCTTTAGATATAGGAAGTAGTACAGGTGGTTTTACTCAAGTCCTTTTATTAAATGATGTAAAAAGTGTAACATGTGTTGATGTTGGATCAAACCAGTTACATGAAACTATAAAAGATGATAAACGAATAATTAAAAAAGAAAATACAGATATAAGAAAATTTCAAAGTAATGAGATCTATGATATTGTAACTTGTGATGTTTCATTTATCTCTATTTTAAATATTATAGATGATATAAATAGATTAGCAAATGATAAAATAATAATATTATATAAGCCACAATATGAAGTTGGGTCAAATATAAAACGAGATAGTTATGGCGTTGTAAAAGATAAAGTTGCATTAAATAGAGTAAGAGATAAATTTATAGCAAAAACTATTGAATATAAATGGGATCTACAATACTCACAAGAGAGTAAACTAGCTGGCAAAAAGGGAAATATTGAAGAACTATTCTATTTCAAAAAATAAAAATGAAATCACTAGTATTGCTATTGGTGGTTTTGATGGTATGCACTTAGCTCATCAAGAGTTATTTAAAAGGTTGGATAAAAATGGGGCAATTATAGTTATCCAAACAGGATACGCAAACTTAACACCTAAAACAACAAGAGCAAAGTACACATCATTTCCTATATATTTTTATGAATTACAACTAATCAAACACCTAAGTGCAAAAGATTTTATAAATCTTATAAAGCAAGAGTTTGTAAATCTAAAAACAATTGTAGTTGGGTTTGATTTTAGATTCGGAATAAATGCAAGTGGAAGTACTAATACACTAAAAGAGTTATTTGATGGTGAAGTTATTGTTGTAGATGAGTTTAAATATAAAGGTACAGCAGTACATTCAAGAGTAATTAGAGATCTAATATCAACAGGACAAATAAAAAAAGCTAATCAATTATTAGGAAAAAACTATACAATAATAGGTATGCATATAAAAGGGCAGGGGCTTGGAGCTAAACAATTTGTACCTACTATTAATATTGATGTAAAAGAGTTTATGTACCCATCAGCAGGGATATATGTAACATACACATATATAAATGATATAAAATACCAAAGTGTAACTTTTATAGGACATAGAGTAACTACAGATGGCAAGTTTGCAATTGAAACACATATTTTAAATAAAGATATAAAAGATGAAGATATAAATTCAAAAATAAGTATAGAGTTTTTATGTAAATTAAGAGAGAACAAAAAGTTTGAACTATATGAAAATCTAAAAAAACAAATACTTCTAGATATAAAGCAAAGTAAAGATTATTTTATAAAAAATAACAACTAATTTTAGCTTAAAGCAAATAAAACTAGAGTTTAGATATAATCTAAGCTATTTAAATTAAAGGTAATAATAATTGAAAGAATTTTATTATGAATTAACAATAACTCCAAATAGCAATTATGAAATATACCTAGATTTAGTATCTAGTATATGTGATGATGCTTTAGAAGAGTTAGACAACAGTATAATTGTAAGAAGTGAACAACCACTAGATACGATTAAAGAAGGTGTTGAGTTTTTTACTTCACAATTAGGTGATAATATATCATGTGAACTAAACTTAGAAAAAAAAGCAAATGAAGATTGGATAAGTAAATATCAAGAATCAGTAAAAGCTATAGAAGTAGGTAAGTTCTTTATCCATCCATCATGGGTTGAACCAAAGGATGATAAAGTAAATATCTTAATAAATCCAGCACTTGCTTTTGGAAGTGGTCATCATGAAACAACAAATACTTGTTTACAAGCTATTAGTACATATGTAAAAAAAGATGATACTTTAATTGATGTAGGAACAGGTAGTGGAATACTTGCAATTGCAGCATCAAAACTTGATGCTATTGTAGATATTTGTGATACTGATCCTGTATCTATTACAAATGCAAAAGAGAATTTTGAACTTAATAATACTTCATATAATGATGCATGGGAAGGTTCAGCCTTAAAATCAAAAAAACAATACGATGTAGTAGTAGCAAATATTGTTGCTGATGTATTAATCATGATAAAAAATGATCTTAAAAAAATATTAAAAGATGATGGTGTTTTAATAATATCAGGTATTTTAGATAAGTATGAAGATAAAATCACTAAAAAATATAAAGAATTTAATATCAAAGAAAAAATTCAAAAAAACGAATGGATAACATTTGTATTAACTAAGGCAAATAATGAATAATCAAAATAATAATAAACAAGATAATAACAATAATAATTTTTTTAATAATAATCCAATAATAGTATTTATAATATTTTCATTGTTATCAGTAATGGTATTTAAAAATTTATTTCCTCAAGATGATATGAATGTAAATGGAACACAAGCTGTTTATGGACAAGTACATAAAAGTGTATCATATAGTGATCTTAAACAATTAATACAATCTGGTCAAATAGATTATGTAGGAATTGGAAATACAACTATAAAAGCAAATGGAACTTCAAATGGTGTAAAAACTTCTTATACAGCAAGAAGAGTATTACCAGATAATACATTAGTACCATTATTAGAAGAGAAAAAAATACCTTATGGTGGAGTAAATGAAGAGAACCCACTAGGTGATCTATTATTTGGTTGGGTATTACCACTTTTAATATTCTTTGGTATTTGGACATTCTTAGCTAAAAAGATGAGTAAATCTATGGGTGGCGGTATGCTAGGTATGGGTGGATCAAAAAAGATGATCGCAACTGAAAAACCAAATGTAAAATTTGAAGATATGGCTGGAAATAAAGAAGCAAAAGAGGAAGTATCTGAAATTGTTGATTTCCTTAAAGCTCCAGATAGATATGTAAACCTAGGAGCTCAAATTCCAAAAGGTGTTCTTTTAGTTGGACCTCCAGGTACTGGTAAAACATTATTAGCAAAAGCAGTTGCTGGTGAAGCTGATGTAAACTTTTTAAGTGTAACTGGATCATCATTTATTGAGATGTTTGTTGGCGTTGGAGCTAGTAGAGTAAGAGATCTATTTGAACAAGCAAAAAAAGATGCACCTGCTATTATATTTATTGATGAGATTGATGCTATTGGTAAAAGTAGAGCAAGTGGAGGAATGGGTGGAAATGATGAGAGAGAACAAACTCTTAACCAACTTCTAGCTGAGATGGATGGTTTCTCATCTGATGGAGCTCCTGTAATTGTTCTAGCTGCTACAAATAGACCAGAAGTACTAGATCCTGCGCTTTTAAGACCAGGAAGATTTGATAGACAAGTTTTAGTTGATAAACCAGACTTAGAAGGAAGAATCGAAATATTAAATGTACATATTAAAGATGTAAAATTAAGTAATGAGGTAGATATTAGAGAAGTTGCTACTATGACTGCTGGTTTAGCAGGGGCTGATTTAGCAAATATTATAAATGAAGCTGCACTTCTTGCAGGTAGAGAAAATGCAATTGAAGTTACTAATAAACATTTCAAAGAAGCAGTTGAGAGACAAATAGCTGGACTTGAAAAGAAAAGTAGAAGAATATCTCCAAAAGAAAGAGAGATAGTAGCATACCATGAATCTGGACATGCACTTATGGCTGAGATAACTAAAGGTGCTAAAAAAGTAAATAAAGTATCTATTGTTCCAAGGGGTATGGCTGCTTTAGGATATACACTAAATACTCCTGAAGAGAATAAATACCTAATGCAAAAACATGAGTTAATAGCTGAAGTGGATGTTTTATTAGGTGGAAGAGCTGCTGAAGAGGTATTTATAGGTGAGATAAGTACAGGTGCAGGAAATGACCTAGAAAGAGCTACAGATATTATTAAGTCTATGGCAAGTATTTATGGTATGAGTGATGTTGCTGGTCTTATGGTACTATCTAAACAATCAAATCAATTCTTAGGTGGTGGACAAACTACAAAAGATTATAGTGATAAGCTAGCTAATGATTTAGATGAACATATTAAATCAACACTAAACAATAGATACAATCATGTATTAGAGTGTTTAAAAGATCATAAAGAAGCTATAGAGCTAATGACTAAAGAGTTATTAGATATTGAAGTAATCTCAGGAAAAAGAGTTCAAGAACTTATAGAACAAACTGGTAAAGAGGTATATAAAAATGGAGATCTTCACCAAGAAAAAGAAGAGAAATCAGAATCTACTGAAGAAAATAAAAAAGAGGATTAAAACTCTTTTTTATAAATAGTTAATCTCTATTTTAAAAGCATAAAAAAAGGTAAGCAAATTTTGCTTACCTTTTTTTGATTAGAGTAAAAATTATTTAGCTCTAATTCCTAAATCAGCTACTAATTCTTGGAATTTTGTGTAGTCTTTTCTTTTTAGGTATTTAAGAAGTCTTTTTCTTTTTCCTACCATTTTAAGTAGTCCTAATCTTGAAGAGTGATCTTTGTGATTAGATTTTAAGTGTTCAGTTAATACTTTGATTTGTTTAGTTAAAACTGCAATTTGTACTTCTGCACTACCTGTATCTTTTTCGTCTCTTTGATATTTAGAGATAATCTCTTGTTTTACGTCCTGATCTAAAGCCATAATGACCTCCTTGATTGGTTAATTTCTATTTATTTTTCAATAAAAGTCATGGATTATATCTAAATTTACTTTATAGTAGTATTAAATATTATATTAAGTTTATGATTTAGTAATTTAATTGTTTGTTTTATAATTGAATATTGTAAAGTTATTGATTTATAAATGGTGTCAAGAGAGGGACTTGAACCCTCGACCTCCGGCTTATGAGACCAGCGCTCTAACCAGCTGAGCTACCTTGACACATAATTTCGAACTAGTTGTTCTAAAAAGTGATGGAATTATATCTTAAGTAAAATAAATAGTCAAGTCTTTTTGACACAAATTTTAAAATTCATATCAAAAAGAGAAAAACACTATTTAAAGTATGTATTTAGAAGCATCTTCATCTTCTATAATATCATCTAGTTTTTCTTTTACAAGCTCTTTTGTTACTTCAATTGTTTGACCTTTATATTGGTCTGCATCAAAACTAATATCTTCTATTACTTTTTCAATTACAGTATGAAGTCTTCTTGCTCCAATATCTTGTGCTTTTTCATTTGCATTAACACTTAGTTTTGCAAACTCTCTTATAGCATCATCGCTAAATTCTAAAGTTACATCTTCAACACTTAAAAGTGCTTTGTATTGAGAAAGTAAAGAGTTCTTAGTATTTGTAAGTATTTTATATAATGCTTCTTCATCTAAAGAGTTAAGTTCAACTCGTAAAGGGAATCTTCCTTGAAGTTCTGGAAGTAGGTCACTTGGTTTACTAACATGAAATGCCCCAGCAGCGATAAATAAAATATGGTCTGTTTTTATTTGACCATATTTAGTGTGTACTGAGCTTCCCTCTACTATTGGAAGTAGATCTCTTTGAACACCTTCTTTACTTGGATCTTGATTTTTATTATTATTTCCAGTTGCAATTTTATCAATCTCATCTAAAAATATAATACCACCATTTTCACATCTCTTAATAGCTTCTTCTTTTATAGACTCTTCATCAAGTAAATTAGCACTAGCACTAGCTCTTAATAGTTTTTTAGCTTGTTCTATAGTAACCTCTTTTTTTACTTTATTTTTATCCATTTTACCAAGCATATTATTTAAGCTTTCAGATATACTTGACATATCCATAGGAAGATTACTATCTACTACTTCAACATGAGTTTTTTTAGGAAGTTCAATCTCTATTTTTTTATCATCCATAGAGCCATCAAGTACTTTACTCTCCATAAGGTTATATGTCTTGATAAAACTATCTTTAGCAGCCTCAGTGGCACCTTCTGGAAGTTTTGGCACTAATATCTCTACAATTTGTTTAGTTACTTCTTTATCTATCTCACCTTGAATCTTTTCTTCATACTCTTTTTTTACTAAAGATATTGATTCAAATGCTAAATCTCTAATCATAGATTCTACATCTCGTCCAACAAACCCAACTTCAGTATATTTACTAGCTTCAACTTTTACAAAAGGAAGACTCATCATTTTTGCTAATCTTCTTGCAATTTCAGTTTTTCCAACACCTGTACTACCAATCATTAAGATATTTTTAGGCATTATCTCTTCTTGAATTTCACTTGGAAGTTGCATTCTTCTATATCTATTTCTTAAAGCTAAGGCAATAGTTTTTTTAGCATCATTTTGACCTATAATATAATCATCAAGATAATTTACAATCTCTTTTGGTGTCATATTCATTATTTATCTTCCTTTAGTTCTAATAGTTTTATATTTTGATTAGTATAAATACATAGTTCACCAGCAGTCATAAGTGCTTCTTTTACAAGTTCTGTTGGTTCTAGGTTTGAGTGTTTTTTAAGAGCCCTTGCTGCTGCTATTGCAAAGTTTCCACCACTTCCAATACTAGCTAAACAACCATCTTCAGGTTCAACTACATCACCAGTACCACTTAATATAAATATATGATTTTCATTTAAAACAAGCATCATAGCTTCTAATTTTCGTAAAGTTCTATCTTTTCTCCACTCTTTTGAGAAATTTATTACAGATTTTAAAAGATCACCTTTAGTGTTTACAAGATGTTCTTCAAACATATCAAAAAGATTAAATGCATCAGCAGTACTTCCTGCAAATCCTGCTAGTACTTTATCTTTGTAAAGTGTTCTAATCTTTGTAGCATTGTTTTTTAAAACTGTATTACCAAATGTTACTTGACCATCTCCACCAATAACAGCTTTTCCATCTTCACTTTTATATGCAAGAATTGTAGTTGCTTCAAACATAGCTAGCCTTTACGCTTCTATTACATCAACAGTTAATGATGCATGAATTCCATGACCTAATTTACAATCAACTTCAAATACACCTGGAGTTTTAATAGGATTTTTAAGAGTTATCGATTTTTTATCGATATCTAAGTCAAATTGATCTTTCAAAGCTGTTGCTATCTCTTTACTTGTAATTGAACCAATTAAGTGTCCATTTCCACCAACTTTATGTTTGATAGTAAGTTTAAGTGACTCTATCATCTCTTTTTGTTTATTTGCTATTTCTAACTCTTTTTCAAGATTAGCTTTTATTTGGGCTTGTTCTTTTTCCCATTGTTCTAATACTTCAGCAGTTGCATGTTTTGCAAAACCTTTTCCTATTAAGAAGTTTTTTCCATAACCATCTTTTACTTCTTTTACTTCGCCTACTTTTCCTAAGCTTTTTACATCTTTTATTAATAATACTTTCATTATTTTATCCTTTTTTGAATATAAACTAAAATAGCAAATTAGATATACTAATTTGCTATTGATATTTTGTTCAGAAGTTGTTTATTATTCTCCTGAAGTTGTCTCACCATTATATGAAATAATCCCTTGTATATAGTTTGAAACTTGTTTCCAACCCATATCTTTTAGAACTTTTTGACAATATAAACTTCTAGATCCTGTAAAACAATAAACAATAACTGGTTTATCTTTATCTTGATCTATTTTTTCTACTGCTTGATAAAATGAAGTTGTAGGTACAAGTACATCTGTTCCTACTATTCTTTTTTGGTTCCATTCCATCCATTCTCTTACATCAACAAGTGAAAAATCAACCATACCAAGCTCTCTAGCTTCAAGAAGTGATTTAATCTCTTCTGTATCTAGTTGTTCTTTTGCAAGTAGTGCTTCACACTCCTCTTTTGTAAGTCCTCTTGAGTGAGTATGTACCACTTCTATAGCACTATCAACTGCACCATGTTTTTTAGCATATTCAGGAGTTACAAAAATACCACAGTGACAAGCACCATCTTGGGGGATCTCTTTTTCTATTGCTGGTTTACAAGGACAAATTCTATTATCAGCAGCTTTTTGTTCCTCTTTAGTTTCACCAATTACCATAAAACAAGGACAATATCTTTTATTGTAAATAATTTTGTTACGAGCAAGACCCATTGTAACACCTTCATTTACATCTTCATTTGGATTATATACCCATCCAAAAGATTCACAAACTTTATCTGTAAACTTTTTTGTTTTTTCTAATTCTTCTTTAAACTCTTGTGAGTCCATATCGATCTTTATCATCATTTTATTTACCTTTAACTTTTTAATTATATTTTAGTATATTATCTTTTTTGATTTAAGAATAACTTATTTAATATTGTTAAATATTTTCTATAGCCTTAGATACATTTTTGATAATCCAATCAGGGGTAGAAGCACCTGCAGTTATACCACATAACTTTTTATCTTTGAACCAAGATTTTTCTAATTCTTTTTCATCTTCGATATGATAAGTTGTAGTATTTGCTTCACATATATAAAAAAGTTGTTTTGTATTTGATGAATTTTTTCCACCAATTACAATCATAATATCAACCTCTTTACTTAACTCTTGGGCAGCTGCTTGATTTTCAAATGTAGCATCACAAATAGTATTGAATACTCTTACTTCTTTATATCTAATCATTAGAGCATTTACTATTTCACTATATTGATCTTTTTGTTTTGTAGTTTGAGCAACTGTTGCAATTTTATCATATTTTAAATCTAAATCTTTTAGTTCATCAATAGATTTTACAACATGAACATCTTCTCCATAAGATTTTACACCTTTTACTTCAGGATGCTGGGCATCTCCAAAAATAATTACAGAATAATTTTCTTTTGACATATTTTTTACAATTTGTTGTGGAGTTGTTACAAATGGACATGTTGCATTTATTACCTTAGCATCATGCTTTTTTAAAGTTTGAAGATCATCTTTTGTGATACCATGTGTTCTTATTATTACAGTGTCATTTTTTTTAACATCACTTATATTTTCATATAGATCAACATTGAAGTTATTTTTTAATCTTGAGATCTCTTTTTGATTATGTATAAGTGGTCCCATAGTTGCAGAATTTTTTTGTTGTTCTGCTATTTCTATTGCTCTTTTTACACCAAAACAAAAACCATAATTTTTCGCTAATTTTACTTTCATAATCTATCCTAAAGTTTTAATAATATTCATAAAGTTTGGAAATGAAGTATCAATACAAGCAGTATCTTTTATATCCATATCACATAAAAGTCCAGCTATTGCAAAGCTCATTGCAATTCTATGATCACCATGAGAATCTATAGTAGCTTTAGATAAATTTGTATTTCCAAATATTTTATATCCATCTTCATACTCTTCATATTTTGCTCCACAAAGTGCAAGGTTATTTACAACTGAACTTATTCTATCGCTCTCTTTTACTCTAAGCTCTTTTGCATTTTTTACAATACTAGGCGTTGTAGCAACACTCATAGCAATACTAAGAGCTGGAAGTTCGTCAATAAGCCATGCAATATTACTATCAACAGTTACACCATGAAGTTGATTATATTCAACTACAATATCACCTATTGGTTCATATAAATCTTCAGTTTTTATATATGTAATTTTAGCACCCATTTTTTCTAATACTTTGTATGCTTCTATTCTTGTAGGATTTAAAGTTACATTTTTAAGTGTTACTTTAGAGTTAGGTACAATTGCTGCTGCAACTGCAAAGAAAAATGCACTAGATGGATCAGTAGGAACTGTAAGGTTAAGAGGTTTTAATTTATTTTTCATTGGAGTTATTTTAATCCAATCATCTTCTTGAGTAGTTATATCTACACCCATACCTCTTAACATTCTTTCTGTATGATCTCTTGAAAGTAGGTCTTCTTTATAATATGAAGTTTCTTCACCTTGAATAGCAGCTAAAATAAGAGCTGATTTAATTTGTGCAGAGTCTATTGGACTATGGTATTTAAATGATTTTAATTTTTGACCTCGTATATGAAGAGGAGCTAGATTTCCATTTTCTCTTCCATCAATTATTGCACCAATATCTCTTAATGGTTTAACTACTCTATTCATTGGTCTATGTCGTAAGTATTTATCACCTGTTAATACAAAAGAACCTTCAAGTCCAGCTAATAATCCAGTATATAATCTCATACCAGTTCCAGCATTTCCACAATCTAAAATATCATCTGCTTCAGTTAATTTTTCAGGTGGAGTTATTTTTATAATATCTCCATCATCTTCAATTGTAGCACCTAATTTTTGTGCTATTTTTAAACTATCCATAGTGTCTTCACCACGAAGATAATTTTTTATTGTTGATGTTTCATTGGAAAATAAAGAGAACATAGCACATCTATGAGATATTGATTTATCTGATGCTATATTATTAATAGTTATATCAAAACCTTTTGATAATTTTTTTATATTTATACTTTTATTTTCCAATACTTTTCCTTTTATCTTAATGTGATGTCTAGTTTATCTTTTAGTTCAATTATTAATTTATCCATAATTTCATTTATATCATTTTCTTCAAGAGTTTTAGTTGCAGATTGTAAAACAAATCTAATAGTTAAACTCTCATTATCACCTAATTTTTCATCATTATAAATATCAATTAGATTGTATTGAACTAGATTTTTTAAATTTAAGTTATCAATTAATTTTTTAATTGTTTTAAATTCCATATCTTTAGGTGCTACTATACTTAAATCTCTTTTTGAAGATTGAAATTTTGATATTGAATTAGCACAAACTAACTCATCTTTTAGTAGATCAAATTTAATAGATGCCACATAAGTATCATCACTAATATCAAAATCTTTTGCAACATTTGGATGTATTTTACTAATAAGTCCAATAGTTTTACCATCTTGAATTATATTTGCACATTGATAAGGGTGGAAAAATTTAGTATTTACATTTGTACTTGCTTCTAAATTAAATTTTCCAATAATATTAGTTAGTTTTTGACCAAAACTAAATAGATCTATATTTTCACTTTTTGCACCATTTTCTAAAGATTCTTCCTCTTTTTGACCTGAAAATATAAATGAAACCTCTTTTGTTTCTTCTCTATTTTTATCAAAAACAATACCATTTTCAAATAATGCAATAGTTTTAAATCCTTGTTTTACATTATTTGATACGGCAATTACATGGTTTAGTAACATTGTAGATCTAAATGTATTTAGATCTTCATTTATAGGGTTTAATATATCTAGGTTATCTCTTACTATTTCAAAACCATATTTATTTAATAACTCTTTTGAAGAATATACATAAGTTATTGTTTCAAAAAATTGTTCACCAATTGATCTAGCTCTTAATTTATTTTTTTTGATTAAATCATAAGTTATTTTATTTGTTCTATTTATATCACAAACTTGAAGTGGCTTTGCTTTGATATTATCAATACCAACCATTCTTACAATCTCTTCTGTTACATCTGCAATATTTATAATATCATGTCTATTATTAGGGATAATTATAGTCATATCATTATCGTTTGAATTTTTTACTTTAAATCCTAAAGATATAAGAATATTTTCAATTTTTAGATGATCAATATTTTCACCAATAATACTATTTATTCTATTGATACTAACACCTAAAGTTTTCTCTTTTAGTTCTGTTTGTAAATCTATTTGCCCTTTGTAGATACTTGAACCTAAAACTGATAAAAGATGTGTTATAAAATCCATACCATAGTTTAAATCAGGATTAGAACCTCTTGAACTTTTGTAGTAAATATCACCAGTTTTTTGTTTTGTTTTAAATACTTTTTGAGCTAATTCCGATGGTTCTGTATATGAAGCTTCTACTACAACAATATTATCATCTTCTATAATCTCTCCAGCTTTAATTCCAACTTTACTTAAATGAACATTTCCATCTATTGATGTAAATCCATTTTCATCATTATATATTTTTAAATGAATTTTATCATCTTGTTTTGCAATATTTTGAGTATATACATTTAATAATACACCACAACTATGTGTCGCATATTCTATTAACGTTTCTATATTTGTTTTTTTAACAGTATTAATAGTAGCAACTCTTAATTGATATATAATAGGTAGTTTTAATTTTGTATTATCAACTACATTGTATAGTAAACTAGAAGTTACATCACTTGAATAATCTATTTCTAATACTCTTCCAATTGCTCTATCATCTTCTTTTTTAGTAAAATCTAACTCTTTCATCGAAATATTAAAATATGCACATAGATCTTTTGCCACACCACTTATACTTAAACAATCACCTCTATTTGCAGTTAATTCAATCTCAATAACTGTATCATCTATTAGTGGGTATTCATTTAGATCTTTTCCTAAAACTAATTCTCCTATTGAATCATCAAGTTCTAATATACCATCGTTTAATTTAGCTAAACCAATCTCTGTTGTACTACAAATCATACCATGAGATTCTTCACCTCTTAGTTTTGCTTTTTTGATTTTAAAATCTTCTCCAAGTGTTGTTCCAACAGTTGCTACTGGTACAAATTGTCCAGCAGCTACATTTTTAGCACCACATACTATTTGAACTACTTCACTTCCAATATCAACTTGACAAACATTTAGTTTATCAGCATCTGGATGTTTAATACACTCTTTTACAAATCCAACTACCACACCAGAGACAATATTTGGTTTATTTACACTATCAACTTCTAATCCAATAGAGTTTAATGCTTCACATATTTTTGCTGTAGAGATATTTGATAAATCTACAAATTCATTTAACCATTCTTTAGTTACTATCATCTAAACTGTCCTAATAATCTAATATCACTTTCAAATAGAGATCTTAAATCTCCTATTTGATGTATTAACATTGCAAATCTTTCAATACCAAGACCAAATGCATATCCACTTACTTTTTCATATCCAACTGCTTTGAATACATTTTCATCTACAATTCCACAACCTAATACTTCAAGCCATCCTGTATGTGAACAAACTCTACATCCATCACCTTTACAAAATACACAAGATATATCAACTTCACTTGATGGTTCTGTAAATGGGAAGAATGAAGGTCTAAATCTAACTTCAACATCACCAAACATATGTTGTAAAAATTCAACCATAATATGTTTTAAATTAGCAAAAGATACAACACCTTCAGCTTCAACTACTAATCCTTCTATTTGATTAAACATTGGAGTGTGAGTAATATCAAAGTCTTTTCTAAAAACTGTACCTGGAGCTATCATTCTAATAGGTGGTTTTTGGCTCATCATTGTTCTAATTTGAACAGGACTTGTATGTGTTCTTAATACTTTATTATCTTTTGTATAGAAAGTATCTTGCATATCACGTGCAGGGTGATACGCTGGAAGATTTAATGCTTCAAAGTTATGAAAATCATCTTCTACTAGAGGTCCTTCTTCAACTGAGAAGTTTAAGTTTTGAAAATAAGTTATAACTTTATCCATTGTATCTTGTACTGGATGTAAAGCACCACTTTGAACATTACAAGAGAATTTAGTAACATCTATTTGTTCACTTTTTAATTGTTCTTCTAGAGCTTGTGCCATAAGGATAGTTTTTTTCTCATCTAAAGCTTTATTAACTGCTCCTTTTTGAATATTTAAATTTTTAGCAAATTCTTTCTTTTGTTCATTAGGTACATCTTTCATTTTTGCAAATTCTAATGTTAATATACCTTTTTTACCTAAAAGCTCAACTCTTTTGTTCTCTAGTTCTTCTAAACTAGAAGTCTCTTGTATGCTTTGTATCCATTGATTAACCAATATACTCTCCTAAAATAATTATTCATAAATAATTTTCATATATTTCGCCATTATATCTAATACCAAATTAAAAAGTAAGTAATCACTAAAAAAAATAGATAAAATAGTAGATTATAAAGATTTTTGTTGATGTACTATCTTGATAATACAAAACAAAAATCTTTGAAAGATACATTTTAGACTATTTTCCCAGAGGGTAGTAAAGTTTGCACAATATTTTTAAAATTTTTATATTTGAATTAATAAATTAGTCCTATATATAAAAATTTAAAACTCTTGCACAACTTTTACTATTTAAGTATTTACTTAATTTTTAATTTGGTATAAAATTAATTAGACTTTGGTTATACTAATTACTAGTAAATAAAATAATAATTAAGGAAAAAAATATGTGTTTATTTTGTAAAATAATTGATGGTGATATTCCAAATAAAACTGTACTAGAAAATGATAATTTTTTATGTTTTGAAGATATAAATCCACAAGCAAAAATTCATGTACTTATAATACCAAAAGTACATATCCAATCTTTCAATGAGATGACTCCTAATATAATGGCCGAAATGACAACATTTATTCAAGAAGTAGCATTAACTTTAGGTGTAAAAAGTGATGGATATAGATTAATAACAAATATTGGACAAAATGGTGGTCAAGAAGTAGGGCATATCCATTTTCATCTATTAGCAGGAGAGCAATTAGGTGCTATAAATAAAAAGTAGTATTAAATAAAAAAGGGATCAAGTTTAACTTGATCCCTTTTTTTATGATAAAAATATTTTATTTTTAATCAAAGCTACCTAAAGACATAAGTCTTTGATATCTAGCTTCATATTTTTCATCTTTACTTAATGGTTTTAACTCTTTTACTTTTGAGATAAAATAATCACCAAGTGCTTTTATAGCATCTTCTTTAGCTCTATGTGCACCAATTAATGGCTCTTCAATTACATCATCAATAAGTTCAGCTTCTTTTAGATCACTTGAAGTTATTTTTAGAGCTTTTGTTGCAGTTTCAACCATAGCTTGATCTTTCCAAAGAATACTTGCACAACCTTCAGGAGATATAACAGAATATACACTATATCTCATCATTGCAAGTCTATCTCCAATAGAGATAGCTAACGCTCCACCTGAACCACCTTCTCCAATTACTACTGAAATTACAGTTGTATCTAAATCACTTAATTCAAATAAGTTTCTTGCAATTGCTTCACTTTGAGATCTCTCTTCAGCTCCAATTCCAGGATATGCACCCGGAGTATCAACTAAGAATAAGATTGGAAGATTGAACTTTTCAGCCATTTTAGCAGCTCTTAGGGCTTTTCTATAACCTTCTGGGTTTGGCATACCAAAGTTTCTTTTGATTTTATTTTTAACACCTCGACCTTTTTGTTCACCAATTACTACACACTTAACATCACCTATATAACCTAAGTAACATACAATTGCAGCATCATCAGCTAAATGTCTATCTCCATGAATCTCATGAGCATCAGTCATAAGACCTCTTATATAATCTAATGCATATGGACGATCAGGGTGTCTTGCTAATTTTAGTTTTTGAAAATCACTAAGGTTTGAATATGTTTTTTCAACTTCCTCTTTTAGCTTTTTTTCTAATATAGTAACTGCATATTCATCTGCTTTTGTTTTAGCAACAATAATATCATCTTCGATATTTTTTATATTTTCTTCAAAGTCTAAATATGTAGCCATCTATTTATATCCCTTATTTAACGAATTTTTTTAAAATTACAACACCATTTGTTCCACCAAATCCAAATGAATTTGACATTACAACATTTAAGTCAGCTTTTCTTGCATTTGTAGGAACATAATCTAAATCACAATTTTCATCTGATTCAAATTGGTTAATTGTTGGAGGGATAATCCCTTCTTCCATAGCTTTTATACAAATAATAGCTTCAATAGAACCAGCAGCTCCTAAACAGTGACCAATTTGTCCTTTTGTAGATGTTACAGGTGGACATTCTTGATTACCTTCAAATAATGCTTTTAATGCAGCTGTTTCATTTTTATCATTAACAGGTGTAGAAGTACCATGTGCATTTACATAGTCAACTTTAATCTCTCCACCATTATTTCTTTTTGCCATATTATATGCAGCTTTCATAGCTCTATATGGTCCATCTTGAGTTGGAGTTGTAATATGATTTGCATCACCACTTTCTCCAAATCCTAATACTTCAGCGTATATTTTAGCACCTCTTGCTTGGGCACTTTCAAGTGTTTCAACTACTAATGCTCCAGCACCTTCACCCATAACAAAACCATCTCTATTTTTATCAAATGGTCTTGATGCAGTTTTAGGATCATCATTTCTAGTACTAAGTGCTTTCATAGCAGCAAAACCACCAATTCCAGCACCTGTAACAGCACTTTCAGCACCAATTACAAGCATCTTAGAAGCTCCACCTAGAGCGATTGTTTTAACAGCTTCACCAATTGCATGTGTTCCAGCTGCACAAGCAGTAACAACAGATACATTTGGACCTTTTAAGTTATGTTGAATTGTAACAAATCCACCAAGCATATTAACTAAAGAAGATGGGATAAAAAATGGAGATATTTTTCCTGGTCCTCTTGTGTTACAAACTACAGAGTTTTTTTCTATATTTGGTAATCCACCAATTCCAGATGCACTTACTATTCCAAAGTCATCAGCGATATCATCAGAAACTTTACCATCTTCATCTACAAAACCACTATCTTTCATAGCTTCTAAAGATGCATGAATACCAAGTTGTATAAATCTATCAGCTTTTTTAGCCTCTTTTTTACCCATAATAGCTGCTGGATCGAAGTTTTTTACTTCACCTGCAATTTGTACAGAAAATTCACTAGCATCAAATAATGAAATTGTATCAATCCCACAATTACCTTCAACTATAGAATTAAAAGATTCCTCAACATTATTTCCTAGTGAATTTATCATCCCTAAACCAGTTATTACAATTCTTTGCATATTATATCGCTCCATATTTTTTATATATTTATAAAGTACTTCATAAAATATTTTATAAATATATAAGTAAGAGAATTAATCCCTTCTTATATTATATTTGTTATTTATTGTTATTGATGTAATCTAATGCATCTTTAACTGTTAAAATACCTTCAGCATCTTCATCTGGAATTTCAATGTCAAATTCTTCTTCTAAAGCCATTACTAATTCAACTACGTCTAGTGAATCTGCACCTAAATCCTCAATAAATCTTGAATCTTCTTTAACTTCAGCTGCATCACAATCTAACTGTTCTACTACTACTTCTTTGATTTTTTCTAACATTTTTATTTTCCTTTTTTATATGTTTGCTTGCAATTATAGCATAAATACTTAAATTAAGTATAAAGCCCACCGTTTACTTTTAAAATTTCCCCAGTTATATACGAAGAATGATCACTTAATAAAAAAGCAACTGCATCTGCTACTTCTTTTGCTGTTCCAAATCTAGAAAGTGGAATATTTTTTGTATAGTTATCTTTTACATCATCACTTAATTCATCAGTCATATCAGTTGCTATAAATCCTGGAGTTACTGCATTGAATCTAATACCTCTAGCAGCTCCTTCTTTTGCAAATGATTTAGTCATAGTATTTGTACCACCTTTTGATGCAGCATAATTTGTTTGACCAGGATTTCCCATCTCTCCTACAATTGAAGAGATATTTACAATTGATCCAAATTTTTTCTTAGACATCATTTTAAGAGCATCTCTACAACCTATAAATGTAGATTTTAAGTTTGCATTTATTACATCATCAAAATCTTGTACACTCATTCTAATAGCTAGTTTATCTTTTGTGATACCTGCGTTGTTTACTAAATATGAAAGTTGCCCATCACTATCTTTAATAGTTTTTAACATTTCTTTCCAATCATCTTCTAATGATACATCACCTTTAATTACTGCTGCAGTTCCACCAGCTGTTTCGATTTCATCTTTTACTGCATCTGCTAATTCTGGCTTACTTCTATAGTTTATCCATACTTTTAGTCCTTGTGCTGCTAATTCTTTTGCAATACTAGCTCCAATTCCTTTACTCGCACCAGTTACTAATACATTTGTTCCTGTAAATTTCATATAATACTCCTATTTTTTGTATTTTAACATATTTTTAATCAATATATCTTTTTGTAATATCAATGTACGATTCTATTCTTCTATCTCTTAAAAAAGGCCACCATCTTCTAACATTTGCACTATTTTTTTTATCAATAGATGCATATAGTATCTCTTCTGTTTCTTTTGCTTGTGCTAAAAATTCACCTTGAGCTCCTACTACAAAAGAATTTCCCCAAAACTTAGTACCTTTTAATATACCACTATTATCTAATTCAAAGCCAACTCTATTTACACTAATAAGAGGAATACCATTTTGTATTGCATGACCTCTTTGTACTGTTATCCAAGCATCAAGTTGTCTTTGTTTTTCATCTTCATTATCATCTTCAAACCAACCAATAGCTGTAGGGTATATTAAAATTTCAGCCCCTTTTAGTGCCATCAGTCTAGCAGCTTCACTAAACCATTGATCCCAACATATTAAAACTCCAAGTTTTCCTACACTTGTTTGTATTGGTTCAAATCCCAAATCACCAGGGGTAAAATAAAACTTCTCATAAAAACCAGGATCATCAGGTATATGCATTTTTCTATATTTCCCAGCAATACTCCCATCACTTTCAAATACAACAGCAGTATTGTGATATAAACCTTCAGCTCTTTTTTCAAAAAGTGAAGTTACTAATACTATGTTGTTTTGTTTTGCAATTTTTGCCCAAAATATTAAATCATCTTCATAAGAATTTGCTAAATCAAAGTTATTTACATCTTCATTTTTACAAAAATAATCTGTTTGATGTAACTCTTGAAGAACTATAAGTTTAGATCCATTTTGTGCTGCTTGGTGGATTAATTCTATTGTCCTTTTGATTGTTTTTTCTTTAGAACCATAATATTTTTGTTGAATTAGTGCTGTTTTTAAAAGATCTTTTTCTTGAGTAATCTCTTTTTTATTATGGTATTGCATAGTTACACAATGTAAACTTCCATGTTGTTTTATTAAAGTTGTACAATCTATTGCTATAATATCACGAGATGGAAATATTTTTTTAAATATTTCAAGAACTATAGAATCATTTTCATCATTGTAAAAAGGAATTAATACTGCCCCATTTATTATTAAAAAATTAGCATAAGTTGCAGGAAGTCTATCATCTTTATAATATATTGGCTTTATACTTGGAAGTGGTATTATATTAAAAGGTTCATTGTTTAAATCTCTTAAAGTTTTTAGTTCATTTTCCATTGCTTTTAAGCTATTGTAATTTATACCATTTTTATCATCACAAGTTTGATATACAATAGTGTTTTTATTTACAAATCTAGCAAGTGTATCTATATGAGAATCTGTATCATCTCCAGCTAAGCTTCCATTTTCAAGCCATAAAACTTTTTTAGCTCCAAGATGTTCACAAAGTTGATTTTCGATACTTTTTTGATTTAGATGTGGATTTCTATTTTTTTCAAGTAGGCATTTTTTAGTTGTTAAAATTATACCAGCTCCATTACTATCTATACTTCCACCTTCAAGTACCATATTTACACTTTTATGTCTATATTGTTTTAGTAAGCCTTTTAGTTTTAGTTGTTTGGTGATTTTATCATCTTTAGTAAATTCAAACTTTTTACCCCATGCGTTGAATTTAAAATCCAAGATAATATATGTATCATCTTGTTTTACTGTAATACCACCAAAATCTCTAGCCCAAGTGTCATTTGAATCTAGTTTTACAAATTGTAAGTTATCATAATCTTTAAATAATGATTTTACATATAATAATTCATTTGCTACTATTAAAACTTTTTGGTATTTTCTAATACTATTTGCAATATTTACAAAAGTATCAATTGCATCATCAAAATACTCAATCCAATCTGTCTTTTTATGTGGAAATACAAGTTGAACAAACTCTTGATGTTCCCATTGCGCTGGCATTATAATTTCACTCATAAACTATACTCCTCTTTTATTATCCCATACTCTTATATGTAATCTATCTGAGTATTTAAAACCTTTTTTTATACAAAGTTCAATTACACTTAAAGAGTTTTTATCTATATCACTTGCAGTATCTCCCATAGGCATAAGATATGTATCACAATGTGGTATTTGACTTTTTATATCTTCAATCTCTATTAATGCATTATTGATACATTCATTGCTTACTACAAATTTTAAGTATGATTCTTTATTTAGATCAATAATATTACTTATATTTGTTATGTTTATTCTTTTACTTAAACTCTCAGCACTATTACTTAGTTTTACACTCATAGAGAACAATATCTCTTTGTGCCAAGGCTGATTTAGATCTATACTTATACTTGCATTTGTTTCAATTGTTATTTTATATCCAAGGTTTATATAATAGTGCATAAATTTTTGAAACTCTATATCTTTCCAATATAAAAGTGGTTCACCACCTGTTATTACTATATCACACCTATAAGAGGGTAGAAGTTTATTTACCTCTTCAATTAATGGCTTACTACTTTCGTATCTGCTCCATTGTTCTTTAAATGCACTATCACTGGCATAATAGCTATCGCAAGAGAATTTTTTAATTCCACTTGGTGTTTCATATTCAACACCAAATCCCTCACATGACATATTACAGTTTCCAAATCGCACAAATACGCTAGGGTTTCCTACTAGTTTACCTTCTCCTTGGATTGTTGGTCCAAATATCTCATTTACTTCAAGCATCTATTTTTATATTCCTTTGGATTTTTATGATGATTTGCAATTGCAAGTATGTAAATAGTATCATTCTTTATAGTATATAAAATTGTATATGGAAATTTATTAAGTACGCATTTTTTAATATTAGTGTCTATATTTGGATATAAATTTGGAAAAGATAATATTCTATTTAATGATTGTTCTAAATCATATTTAAACTTTTTATACAAGTTTTCTTCTTGTGTTTTATAATAATGTTTAGCTTCATCAAAATCATATTTTGAGTGTTCTTGAAATTTAATCTTCAAGAAAGAACTCATCATAAGATAATATTTTTGATTGATTATTATTTAGTAATTTTAATCTTTCATTAGCTTCATCAATCCAAGACTGTTCTATGTTTTTATCAATACTATTAAAACTACTTGTTAATAGATCTACTATTTGTACTCTTTGATTTATAGGAAGTTCTAATGCACTATTTAATATCTCATTTATTGACATAACAATCTCCTTATAATTTATTTTAACAAAATTCTATACAATTTATAATTAATTATAAACAATACTTCTACTTTTTGGAGTTTCAAAATATTCTAAATGGGATACTTTAACACCAATTTTTGACATCTTTTTAGAAACGATTTTTAACAACCATGCAGATATATTTTCACTAGTTGGTACAAAATCAACTATTATATACCCTTGGTATAGTTCATATATATGTATAGGTTGATCTTTTATATATGATAGGTCTGGTATTTTATAACCTTCACTCATATTGTGAAAATGAAGTTTATCTTTATAATGGGGAAGTAGGGTATCAAATAATGGATCATTTATATCTATTATAAATTTGTGATCTAAAGTATCATCTAAAAACTTTTTAAACCAATTTAGATGTTTAAAATCTGTTACCATTCCATTTTCTAGTTTGTCTGATTCTAAATGAACTAATATTTTACCTTGATGACCATGAAGGTGTCTACACATTAGGCATTCATCTAAAGAATATTCAATATTTAGTTCTTGAGACCAAACTCTATGTCCATAACAAAAATCAAATTGTTTACTTATTTGCCATTTCATAAATTAGCCCACCACATTCTAAGTTTAAGACCTAAAGTTGAGCTATAACCAACTTCAGTAAATACTAATTTACCATTTTTATCATATATAAAAGATGTAGGATATACAGCTATATTATAGTTATTTGCAATTTTTGATTGAGTATCATTATGAACTTTAAAATTTACATTATTATCTTTTAGATATTTTTTTATATTTTCATTATCTTTTGAATCAACAGCAATTGTAATAACTTCATAAGATTTTGAAATAGCATCAATATTACTAGCTTCAAGTTTACAAACAGGACACCAAGTACCCCAAAAATGAACTAAAATAGCTTTATTTTTAGGTATATTATAAGTTGATCCATCTATTAGAGTTAAAGTTTTAATATCTAAAGAATCTTTTTTTAAATCATTACTTTTATAATATGATATTGCATTTGATATTATAATTAATGTTACTACAAATACTAGTATCTCTTTTGCAAATGATTTAATTTTATTTAACATAAGGAATTTTATCTTTACTATTTGCTAGTTTAAATCCATTTAATCTTAATCTACAACTATCACATACTCCACAAGCTTGCTCGCTATTTTTATAACATGACCATGTAAGTTCAAGTGGAACATTTAGTTCTAAACTTTTTTGTACAATTTGTGCTTTACTTAGGTGAACTAGAGGTGTTTTTATCTCTAAAGATGTATTTTCTTTAGTACCTTGATTCATGGCATTTTGCATTTTGTCTATAAATGTATCTGTACAATCAGGATATCCACTACTATCTTCTTGAACCACACCTATAAATAATGCACTTGCACCTTCTTTTTCAGCAATTGCTGTTGCAATACTTAGAAATATTCCATTTCTAAATGGAACATAAGTAATAGGAACACCATCTTCAATACCAGTAGTTGGTACATCTATATTGTTATCAGTTAAGGCAGATGCTCCAATAGTACTAAAAAATGGTAAATCAATTTCATATTTTTCTTTTACATTTAATGCTTTTGAGATATCCCTAAACGCTTGAAGCTCTTTATCTTGAGTTCTTTGTCCATAATTAAAGTGTACAGTTATAAGTTCATAACCATCTTGAAGTGCTATATAAGATGCTAATGTTGAATCCATTCCACCACTTAAAATACATACTGCTTTTTTCATAAATATTCCTATATTTTATACTTTTATATAATCGAATAATAGTATAAAAGTGCTTAATAGTTTACTTTATATATTTAGTTGTTTATAATATCCATTGTTTTATCATATACTTTTGTTTGAACATTAAAAATACCTAATAATGTATGAAATAAATTATCATGTGAATAACTTTTATCTTTATTTTGTTTTATTTTATCAACATCTATATCTTTTTTTCATTTGAGATAATTTTTAAGATAAATTTTCTTCCAAATTTAAGAGCAAGTAAGTAGTTTAACCATGTACCAGCTAAACTTCCAGTAACTCCTGATAAAATAACTAATGTTAAATTCATATCTCCTTTAAATGCTAAATAACCAGCTGGTATCATAACAACCTCACTTGGAAATGGAAAAAATGAACTCTCTAAAAATATTAAAGCAAAAATACCAAAATATCCTAAACTTCCTATAGTTGAAACTAAAAAGCTTATAATCTCATGCATCTATTATTTATCTTTTCTTATTGCATCTTTTGATTTTGCAAAGCAAAACATACCCATTTTTTCGTTTGTAAATGTCATAATACAAGTAGAACCTGGATCACTAACAGGAGTAAACTCATATACTCTTACATTGTATCCTTCTGTAGCTATTGAATATTTTACATCTGGTTCTATTGTTTTATTTGTCCAAGACATCATTTGTGACCAAGTAATTGCATTTAAATTTGTAGCTATTATTAAAGCTATTAATATATATAATTTTTTCATAAGAATCCTTTTATTTTTTATAATTATAACATAAAAGTTAAAATAAATAATATTAATAAATTTATAAAAGATTTATTTAATTATTTAATCTTTATTATACTAGAATAATAATCTAAAATAATAATAAGGATAATTTTTGCAAATAAAAGAAATGATAAAAAATATAGATTTTTTTACAAATTTAAATGAGGATGATATTTCAAAGTTAGTAGATATATCAGATATAAATAAATTTACAAAAGGAACTATTATATCTTATGAAGATGATCGAAATAATTCTTTACAATTTTTAATAAGTGGTCGAGTAAAAATATATAAAATAGATAAAAAAGATAATGAAATTTATCTATATAATGTATATGAAAATTCAATGATAAGTCAAATAACATCAATCGAAGAAGATTATATACATTGTTTTTCAAATGCCCAATGTATCGAAGATAGTATAATATTAAATATAAATTATATTGAATTTATCAGGTTATTTATAGATACAAATATTTTAACAAATAGTTTACTTAAGCAAATCCTTTTCAATAATAAAAAGTTGCATTTTATTCTTAATAGAGAATTAGTATTTGATTCAATTGCAAAAGTAGCATACTTAATAAGTAATGAACTAGAAATATTTAATAAACTAAAAAGAAAAGAGATAGCATTTAAACTTCATATTCAAGCAGAAACATTATCTAGGGTTATAAATAAATTAAGAGATTCTAATATTATTTCTATAGATAAATCACATAAAATCTCAATTATTGATAAACAATCTTTAGATAATTATTTTTATGGAATTGCAAAATAATTTTAAAAATTTCTGTTACAAATAATCATAATTTATAATAAAATTAAAAATAACTTATAATTCTTGACTAAAGTCAAGAATTATATAAACCTCAAGTGTTATACTTAATTGTTGTATTTTTAAATATAATTTTAAAATACTATTTTATTAACAAAGGAAATTAATATGGCACTTTCAAGAAGAGACTTTCTAAAAAGTTCAGCAGCAGCTTCAGCAGCCGCCGCTGTTGGTATGAGTGTTCCAAACGATCTAGCAGCAGCTTCCAATGAAGCTCAAAGTGATTGGAGATGGGATAAAGCAGCATGTAGATTCTGTGGAACTGGATGTGGAATTATGATGGCCACAAAAAATGGTAAAATTGTAGCAGTAAAAGGTGATCCAGCAGCACCTGTAAATAGAGGATTAAACTGTATCAAAGGTTACTTCAATGCAAAAATTATGTATGGTGCAGATAGATTAAAAACTCCACTTTTAAGAGTTAATAGCAAAGGTGAATTTGACAAACATGGAAAATTTGCACCAGTTTCTTGGAAACGAGCTTTTGATGAGATGGAAACAAATATCAGAAAAGCCCTTAAAGAGAGTGGTCCTGAAGGTGTAGCAGTATTTGCTTCAGGTCAATATACAATTATGGAAGGTTATGCAGCCCAAAAGATGATGAAAGGTGGATTTAGATCAAATGCAATTGATCCAAATGCTAGACACTGTATGGCATCTGCTGTTGTTGGATTCTACCAAACATTTGGTATTGATGAGCCTTCTGGATGTTATGATGATATTGAATTAACAGATACAATTGTAACTTGGGGATCAAATATGGCAGAGATGCACCCAATATTATGGTCAAGAGTTACAGATAGAAAACTATCTAACCCAGATAGAGTAAAAGTTGTAAATATTCAAACATATACTCATAGAACATGTGATCTAGGTGATATTAATATTATCTTTAAACCAAATACAGATTTAGCTTTATGGAATTATATTGCTAGAGAAATTGTATACAATCATCCAGAAGCTATTGATTGGGATTTTATTAAGAAAAATATTATTTTCTGTGCATCTCCTGTAAATATGGGTTATGGTATGAGAAGAGAAGGTGAAAAATCACTTACTCCTGTTAGACCTGATGGATCTGCTGGTAAATATACAGCAAAAGAGATGGAAACAATTAAACAGGAAATGGTACATAAAGTATCAGCAGATGAAGCTCCTGCACTTGCTCCTTATGGTTATAAAGAGGGACAAGATATGGTTAATAAACCAGCTGGTCTTAAACACTGGGAAATCTCTTTTGAAGAGTACAAAAAATTCCTTGCACCTTATACACTTGATTATGTAGCAAAAGTATCTAAAGGTGATCCAGATGAAGATATTGAAAGCTTCAAAAAGAAACTTCAAGGTATGGCAGACTTATATGTAGAAAAAGGAAGAAAAGTAGTATCTTTCTGGACTATGGGTATGAATCAACATACAAGAGGTACATGGGTAAATACTCTATCTTATAATGTACACTTTATGCTTAATAAACAAGCTAAACCAGGAAGTGGTGCATTCTCACTTACAGGACAACCAAGTGCTTGTGGAACAGCAAGAGAAGTTGGAACATTCTGTCACAGATTACCAGCAGATATGATGGTAAAAAATCCAAAACATAGAAAAAGAACTGAAGATGGATGGAAAATACCAAATGGTACACTTAACCCAGTAGGTAATCAACATATTATGAAAATTCATAGAGATATAGAAGATGGTATTGTTAAATTTGCATGGGTAAATGTATGTAATCCTTACCAAGATTCTGCAAGTGCTAGACACTGGATTAAAGCAGCACGAGAGATGGATAACTTTATTGTAACTTCTGATGGATATCCAGGGATTTCTGCAAAAGTATCAGATCTTATTTTACCATCAGCTATGATCTATGAAAAATGGGGAGCTTATGGAAATGCAGAAAGAAGAACTCAACATTGGAGACAACAAGTATTACCTGTAGGTGATGCAATGTCTGATACATGGCAATGGATGGAATTATCTAAAAGATTTACTGTTAAAGATCTATGGGGAGAATATACTCTTAGAAATGGGAAAAAACTTCCAGATGTAAGAAAAGCTGCTCATGCACTTGGTTATACAGATGATACAACTATGTATGAGATTTTATTTGCTAATGAAAGAGCAAAACAATATAAAATAGACACAACAAAATTCCCACAAAAAGGTTATGATAACTCAGATTGTAGTGGAGATAGCAGAAATGTAATTGGTGGTGATGGTAAAGTAGTAAAAGGTTGTGGATTTATGGTTCATGAATACCTTTGGGAAGAGTATGCTTCATTTGGTAGAGGACATGGACATGACCTTGCAGACTTTACAACATATCACAAAGTAAGAGGTCTAAAATGGCCAGTTGTTGATGGAAAAGAAACATTCTGGAGATTTAATGTTAAATACGATCCATATGCTGCAAAACATGCAAAAGAAGCTGGACGAAACAGTGAATTTGCATTCTATGGTGAGTTAGCAAAAGCACTACCATATGGTGATCTAAATGGTGTAACTAAAAAAGATAAAAAATCATTAGCAAATAAAGCTAAAATCTTTGCACGTCCTTACATGGAGCCACCAGAAGTTCCAGATGCTGAGTATGATACTTGGTTATGTACAGGTAGAGTTCTTGAACACTGGCATAGTGGTACTATGACTATGAGAGTTCCTGAATTATTTAGAGCTGTTCCAGAAGCATTATGTTATATGCATCCAGAAACAGCAAAACAAAGAGGTCTAAAAAGAGGAGAACTTTGTTGGGTTGAATCAAGACGTGGTAAAGTTAAAGCAAGAGTTGAAACTAGAGGAAGAAACCGACCTCCAAGATCTCTTGTATTTGTACCATGGTTTGATGAAAGAGTACTTATTAATAAAGTATGTCTTGATGCTACATGTCCTCAGTCAAAACAAACTGATTACAAAAAATGTGCAGTAAAAATTTATAAAGTATAATAAATAAAAGAAGATAATAGAAAAATGCAAAAAGATAGAAGAAACTTTATATTAGGATCAGTAAGAGCAGTAGGAATTGCAGCTCTTGGTGGTCTTGTATGGAGTGCATACCTTGATGAAGTAAAGGCAAATACTTTACTTCTTCGACCACCTGGTGCTTTAGCTGAACCTGATTTTTTAAATGCTTGTATTAAATGTGGAATGTGTGTTGAAGCATGTCCATATGATACATTAAGTTTAGCTAGTCCTGGAAGTAATAAACCACTTGGAACACCATTTTTTACTCCAAGAGATGTTGCATGTTATATGTGTGACGATATCCCTTGTGTACCTGTTTGTCCAACTGGAGCTTTAGATATAACAAAAGTTTCAACAAATGGTGAATTAGATATAAATAAAGCTCAAATGGGTGCAGCAATAGTTGATACAAAAAACTGTATCGCTTTTTGGGGTATCCAATGTGATGCTTGTTATAGAGCTTGTCCACTTATGGATAAAGCAATATATCTAGAGTATGAAAAAAATAAACGGACAGGTAAACATGCATTTTTAAAACCGGTTGTAAATACAGATATTTGTACAGGGTGTGGATTATGTGAACATGCTTGTGTAACAAAAGAAGCAGCTATTAGAGTACTACCTAGAGAGGTTGTTCTTGGAGTTGTAGGTGATCACTATATAAAAGGTTGGGATAAAAAGGATGATAAAAGATTACAAAATGCTCATTCTACTACAACAACAACTAAAATAAGTAAGCAAAAAGCTGTAGATTCTTTAAATGATATGGGGAGCTTATTAGATGATTTCTAAATTATGGTCAAACTATAGATTTCTTATAGCTAGAAGAGTTATACAAGTTTCAATAATGTTGCTTTATATGGCAGGTAATTATTGGGGATGGACTTTTATTCAAGGTAATCTTAGTTCATCTTTAGTGATGGGAACTATTCCCCTTAGTGACCCTTATGCTGCATTACAAATGTTCAGTGCGGGAGCAATACTTAGTACAAATATAATTGTGGGAGCATTAATTATAACTATATTTTATGGTTTAGTTGGTGGAAGAGTATTTTGTAGCTGGGTTTGTCCTGTTAATATAATAACAGATAGTGCAAACTATTTAAGAAATAAATTAAAATTTAATCAAGTAGCAAAAAAACAACCAGCTAGTAGAAATATTAGATATTGGGTATTGGGTTTGAGTTTAATACTATCTTATATTTTAGCTTTAACTGCTTTTGAGTTTATATCTCCTATATCAATAACTCATAGAGCAATTATATTTGGTCTTGGTATGGGTTGGTCAGCAATGTTAGTGATATTTTTGTTTGATCTATTTATACTAAAAAATGGTTGGTGTGGACATATCTGTCCTCTTGGTGGATTTTATAGCCTTGTAGGGACTAAAAGTTTAATAAGAGTAGATCACAATGAACAAAACTGTACTGCATGTATGGAATGTAAAGTAGTTTGTCCAGAGTCTCAAGTATTGTTTATGGTTAGTAAAGAATCAATGCAAGTACTTGATGGTGAGTGTACAAACTGTGGAAGATGTATCGAAGTATGTAACGACGATGCTTTAAATTTTTCTATTAGAAATTTAATAAAGGATAAAAAAGATGAAAAAAATAAGTAAAATAACATTAAGTTTAGCTGTTGTTATGTCTAGTATATTATTTGCTAGTACAACTACAACTGATAATAAAGTTGTAAAGCCTACTATTAGTGCTGAACAATTAAGTTATAGAAATGTTGCTCTTGAAGTACCAGCTAGTACTCCTAAATCTGAATATAGTAAAGATTATGCGGGAAGTAGTAAAAAAATACCAAGAGCATTTCAAGATGCGCCACCTATGATACCTCATGATACAGAAGGTATGTTGCCAATTACAAAAGATAATAACCAATGTGTAGGGTGTCATATGCCAGAAGTTGCAAAATCTATGGGTGCAACTGCTATTCCTATTTCACATTTAACAAATTTTAGACCTCACACAACAATCGCTAAAGATGGTAGTGTACTTAAAAATGGACATAAAATTAAAAATAGTTCAGATGAGAATTTAAAAAATGTATCTATTAAAAAAACAGGTGGTGAATTATACCAAGGTAGATTTAACTGTTCTCAATGTCATGCTCCACAATCAAATGCAAAGTTAATTACTCCTAATAACTTTAAAGCTGATTTTACATCAAAAGATGGTGCATATAAATCATCATGGGATGATACAAAATTCATGGAAGATATTGATATCAAAAAATAATATAATATAAAGAAGATGAGATCATTTCATCTTCTTTTTATAGGGATAATATGCAAAGAAGAGAAATATTTACAAGTGTAGCAAACACTTTTAATAAAGAAGAAAAAAGAGAAATCTTAAGACCACCATATTTTAAAAATGATAGTGATTTTACAAATGTTTGTATAAGATGTCAAACAAAAGATTGTGCAAAGATTTGTGAAGAACAAATAATTATAATACAAGATGATGCTACACCAATATTAAATTTAGCAAATAGTGGTTGTACATATTGTGATGAGTGTGCAAGTGCATGTACATATGATGTACTTAAATTAGAAAATAAACAAAATATTAATGCAATATTTACAATAGATACAATAAAATGTATGTCACATAATAATGTGATGTGTTTTTCATGTAAAGACCCATGTTTAGATAATGCTATTATATTTGATGGTATATTTAAACCAGTAATTGATGAGAACTTGTGTACATCATGTGGTTTTTGTGTGGGTGTGTGTCCTAGTGATGCAATAAGTATAGAGATAAGGGGATAAAATGGCAGTAAAATTTATAGCATATGTAGATCAAAAAGAAGATGGTGGATGGAATATAAAACTAACAGACACTTATGATAATGTTGATGTAATTTGTGAAGATCTAAAAGAGTTTCAAGAAAAGATCGAAGATATGGGTAGTGAATATGGAAATGAAATAGAAGTAGTTTGGAAAAAATCACCAAAACTAACTCCTGCAAATTACACTGAACTAGAACTTGCTATGGAGAAATTGCAAGAAGAGTACAAAGAAGAGATTGAAAAAATAAATCAAGCTAAAGAAGAAAATCAAAATACTCAAAGTGGATTTAACCCAAATGCTTAAAAAATTATTTGTAACGCTATTTTTAGTTTCTAATTTATATTCTATAACTACTTTAGAACCAACTAAGGTATATAATATAAATGGTGCTGTAATGGATAGTGTTTATATAAATAATAAAATCTATACTTCAACAAATACAGGTGTAGTAGATGTAGTTGATTTTAAAACAAATAAAATATTAAATGAGATAAAACTACCAAAAATAAAAGATTTTATGGGAGATCTTATAGATAATCATGTTACAAGTGTTGATGCACTAGATGGTAAAATATTAATTGTAGCACAAGCTGCTCATGGTAAAAATGAAGTTTATATATACAAGAATGAGTTAAAAAATATAATATCTGCAAAAGAAAATTTTTCAATAAGTAAAGCTAGATTTTTATCTAAAGATAAATTTGTATTTGTAACATTAGATAGTGAATTTTATATTTATGATCTAAAAGACAATAAAATATTAAGTAAATTAGATATTAGAAATGAAGATAGTGATTTTAATTCAAAATTTTCTGATTTTACATTTAATGATGATAAAACAAAAATAGCATTTGCAGATGAGAGTGGTATCATTAAAATTGTAAATATTGAGCAAAATAAAATAATACAATATCTAAAAGATGGAAACTTAGATAATGTATTTAAACTTCAATGGAGAAAAAACCTTTTAATAACAGGTGGAAAAGATAAAAAAGCTATTATTTATAATATTGATAAAAATAGTAAAAAAATAATCCAAAGTGATTTTTTTGTATATGGTGTTAGTATTAGTCCAAATTTACAATTAGCTGCATATAGTGTAGATCCTCAAAATAATGTAGTAGTATTACAAACAAGTAGTTTAAAAAAATTGTATAAATTAATTGGTACAAATATGACTATAACTTCGATTGTTTTTTTAAATGATAATGAAGTAATAATTGCTAGTGATTCAAATAAAATAAACTATTATAAACTAAAATAAGGTGTATAAAATGGAATATAACGAAGCAGAATTTTTACAAGAAACAAAAATACCATATGATGAACTTATTGTTTCAAGAACAAATTTAAATGGGATAATAACTTATGCAAATGAAACATTTGAAAATATTTCAGGGTATACAAATGGAGAATTAATAGGTAAAAATCATAATATATTAAGACATCCAGATATGCCAAAAGCTTGTTTTGAAGATTTGTGGAATACAATTAAAAATGAAAAAAAATGGGTAGGTAATGTAAAAAATCTTAGAAAAGATGGTGGTTATTATTGGGTAAAAGCAACAATATCTGGAGTATACAAAGATGGAGTACTTGTAGAATACAAATCTACAAGAACACCAATAAGTGATGATGAAAAATTACAAACACTTAAAGAGTATGATAAGTTAAAAATACAAACAAATGATAAACAAAGACATATTGTTTATAAATAAAAAGGAAAATAAAATGAATATATCAAGTATAGTAGTACAAACATTACCAAAATTTTTAGACCAAGTTGTTGAAGACTTAAAAAACTGTGAAGCTTGTGATTATCACTTGCATGATGAAAAGGGACGAGTTATTATTACTATTGAAGGTAAAGGTGTATCAGAAGAGCTTGAGAAACTAAGAATTATAGAAGCAATACCACATGTAATAAGTGCTGATATGCAAATGGCATATAGTGAAGATGAACTAGATGAGCATATGGAAGTGATTAACAATAGTGATGCAGTTCCTAAAATGTTAAATGATGATAATATCGATCCAAAAGATATTATATATAGAGGAGATCTAAAGAAAAAAGATCTAGAAGGTTTTGCAAGAGAGTTTGACAAAAAAGACTAAGCTTATAAAAAAGCTTAGTTGAAAAAATCTTTTTGCTTATTTGTAAAAAACTTCCAGTTAATAGGAAGTATTTTAACTGTCGTATCTTTTTTTATAAAGTCATTATGTTTATCTAAAATCATAATAGAGTTACAGTTATGTAACACACCAACCATACCTGGCAATCTTTTTGCTGAAGGTGTGAAAAACTCACCATCAAAAAATCCAGGAATAATAGTTGTTCTGCCTTTTTTATTACTTAAATCTTCAGATATTTTAGTATATAAAGTGTTGTGATATATATTTTTATTTCCTGTTAATATTTGTAATATCGCTTTTCCAAATACTTCAAATATAAGTGCTGCAGCTAGAGGATTACCGGGAAGATTTAGTATTAAAGTATTATTTATTTTTCCAAATACAGTAGGTTTTCCTGGTTTTATAGTGATCCCATCAAAATATGTTTGCATATAAAAAGAGTTAAAAGCTTCTTTTGTAAAATCAGCATCACCAACACTAACTCCACCACTTGTTATAATCAAATCAGCATCTAGTGAGTTTGTAATCATCTCTTTTAGTGAATCAATATTATCCATACTCATACCAACAAAAGTTACATTTGCACCTAATTCTTTACTTCTTGCAAGTAGGGTAGGTGTATTTGAGTTATATATTTGATAATCTTCTATTTGTTCATAGTGTAATTTTAGTTCATCTCCACTTGTAAATACAGCAATTTTAGGTTGTCTATATACTTTTATATGTGTAATACCTTGAGAAGATAGTATTGTAATTGTTGCAAAATTTATCTCATCACCATCATGAAGTAGATGCTCACCTTTTTTTATATCTTCTCCAATAAATCTTATATGTTGATTTTTCTTAATATCAGTTGTAAGTTTTATTTTATTAGTTTGAATATGTTCAACTAACTCTATAGGTATAACAGCATTTGCACTATTTGGTACTCTAGCACCTGTCATTATTTTTACACATTGACCTTTTTTAATTTTAGGTTGTATATTACTTCCTGCAAAGATAGTATCTATTACTTCAAGCTCTTTTGAATCATCATCAAAAATTAAAGCATATCCATCCATTGCAGAGTTGTTATAGTTTGGAAGTGAATGTTGTGCATATACATCTGTAGCACATATTCTTGTTTGTGCATTTTCAATAGGGATTATCTCAAATGATACTTTTTTTACATTTTCTTCTATAATTCTTAAAGCTGCTTTTATACAAATACCCATAAGTTACCTTTTTGTGTTATTTATTGTTATATATGATATAATACCCAAAATATTACTAAAGGTTTATTATTTTGGACGCAGGAACAGAACTTATATCATCATCAACACCAACGCATGTATATGCAATATTTGCACTTGTAGCAATCATACTTTATAACTACTATACAGTTAGTACTCAAAAAGAGTTTATACTTATGGCAAAAACACTTAAAAAGTGGACACCAGTTTACCATAGTGTTAACTTTGTAGTTGCATATATGGGAATAGTTCTTGCTGCATTTACACATGATCTATCTGCCACAGTTGTTTTAATGATACCTACTACACTATTTTTAATGATTAGTGAGATAAAAAGATATAAAAAAATGCGTGTAATAAAACTTGATGAAAAAGATAAACAAGAAGAGTTTAGAGCATTTGCTAAAAAGATATATACAATGCAATTAGTAGCAATAGTTTTAATGTATACAATTGCTAAGTTATTTTAAAAGGTTTTAATCTATGCAGTTTACTTATCATGAAAATGCAGCAGATCAATCTCTTAAAATAGATGGAGATCTACATAAGTATCTATTTAAAATAAGAAGACAAGATAGTAATCAAAACTTATATTTTAGAAACCTAGAAGATAATTATATTTATGAATATGAGATATCAAATATAAGTAGAAGAGATACGCTTTTAAATCTTGTTTCAAAAGAAGAAAAAATAATTCAACCACATAAAGATTTACATATTGGATGGTGTATTATAGATACGAAAGAGGTGGAAAAAAATATTGCACTTCTTAATGAAATAGGTGTTAGTAAAATTACATTTATTTCATGTCAATATACACAAAAAAAATATAAAATAAATTTTGAAAAACTTGATAAACTACTAAAAAATTCATCTTCTCAATGTGGAAGAAGTAATATAATTGAATTAGATTATTGTGATAGTTTAGATGAGTTTATAAAAACTTTTCCAGATACATATATGTTTAATTTCTCTTCAAATAATATAAATGATTCTAAAGAAGATATAAAAACGATAGTGATTGGTTGTGAAGGTGGATTTAGTGATGATGAAATTTCAAAATTTAAGCAAGATAAAATTGTAGGGTGTAATATAAATGCAATACTAAAGAGCCAAACTGCTGCTGTGAGTGTGGCTTCAATAGTATTATCATAACGATTGAAGATAGTAAATAAATTTAATTAGCAATTAGTTTACTATTTTATTAAACTTGAATTTTGTATTATCTTATTTTACTCATAAGATTATTAGAGTTTAATATCCTATGATAACAATACCTTTTAATGGTAATTGTAATCGATTACTTTTATATAATGTATCAAAAAATTCAAATACTTTTTCAAAATCTTTTTGATTATTTTTCTCATATGTATTTCTAATAGCAATCCCTAGGTAATCAGCATCTTGCATCATACATGCTTGAAATAAATCCTTTAAAAATTGATAATTTGTAACACCTCTACCTGCTTCTACTTCTAATACAATTTTTAATCTTCATTATACGCATCAGCATCAAAATATTTTTCTACTTTACCATTCATTCCAAATAAAACTGGAATAGTTATTTTATACTCTTTTTTAGTAGAAATATTTTGTGTATTAAAGTCTAGTTTAGAGTTGTTTTTAATAAGTTTAAATCCAATATAGGCTAGATAGATTGCACCTACTATTTTAAGTATAGTAAATAGTATCACAGATGATTTTATAAGTAAGCCAAGTCCTAAAATAGAAGCACTAGATAATACTATAAGACCAAGTATATTTGCTAGGTTTGATACTAATACTACTTTAAAATTAGCTCTTATAGAGTTTAAAATAGCAGGTAAAACAGTGGGACCAGGAGTTGCTATATAAAATGCTGAAATTGTAGTACATATAATTAATAATTTAATTTCCATAGATACATAATAACAAATTTGACATAAAAAAAGGCTAGATATAAAATCTAGCCTTTTTTATTTGTATGAAAGAGACTTCTTAGTGAAGTTTTCTCCATACTGATTGTTTCCATAAGTATGCTAAGATCGCAAAGATTGCAAAGAATATCATAAAGTATGTACCATAATGACTTCTAGCTTCTTTTGAAGGATCTCCAACATTTTCTAAGTGTTGCATAACTTTTTTGAAACCTTCTTCACTTAATCCAACAGCTGGCATAGCAGTACCATGTAACTGAGATTGAGGATTTTCAATAAATGTTTCTAAGAAATGTTCACTTCTAGCTCTAATAATAATAGATAAATCAGGTGGTAATTTACCCATATATTTAGTTAAAGCATCTTGATAATCAATAACTTTAATATCATATGCTAAAGAATCTTTTTCATATTTGAATTTAGGTTTTTGACCAATTTGAGTCCATTTTTCACCTTTAACTTTATTATCATATCTAACTGCGTGACATCTACCACAAGCATCTGTAAATACTTCTTTTGGTGTTAAGTCTTCTTTTGCAATAGATTGTAAAAATGAAACCATATCAGCAATATCAGATTCACTCATCCAGTTATATGAAGGCATTGGGTGTGATTTCCCACCAACATATTTATGACTTGTTTTTGTAGCTTTAGCAGGATCTGCTATAAACGCAGCTAAAAATTTAGCATCATAAATTGCACCAGCATTTGATAAATCAGGAGGATTAACTCCATAAGTTGTAGCACTTGTAACTGCATCCATTGGTGCAGCCATACCTTTTGCATTGATTGAGTGACAAGCTGTACAGTTAGACATTACAAGCTCTTCACCATGTTTTGCATCACCTTTTTTTACTTCTTTGAACTCTTTATATTCAAAGTTTCCACTTTCTACATGTGGATGCATTTGAGAGTGAGCA
>Ga0256837_1000383_pt1 | contig 38531 bp, 58 predicted proteins | sample 4562384metaG_FD_185976 | JGI IMG/M metagenome (GOLD analysis project Ga0256837, IMG submission 185976) | Hydrothermal vent microbial communities from Guaymas Basin, Mexico - 4561-384 | ecosystem: Environmental > Aquatic > Marine > Hydrothermal vents | place: Mexico: Guaymas Basin | collected... | reverse complement strand
AACTTTGACTCTTTTAGATATAGAACACGAAAAATTACGAATGCAGATAATCTTAGCAAATGAGCTAGGATATTTTGCATTTAAAGATTCAAGAAAAAATGTTAAAGATGCAAGACCAGAACATAGATTTTTAGCTATTTCTAAAATAATTGATGAAATAGGAAAAATGATAGGGTCTTGGATAAATAAGATACAACACAGAAAGGTATTTTTTGAAATGAAACATAAAATATATGAAGTTTCTATAACTTTTAGAGGTATATCTAAAAAAATAGAAAAACTAAAGCCAACAAGCAAAATAAAAATAAAAATGTTTTGCCCTACTTGTGAAATAGGTTTTGAAAGGTACGCAGAGATTTTGTTTAATACAGGTAATTTTGAGTGTCAAACATGTACATTGAAAACTAAACTTACAAAAACATTGGAAGTAGGAACTAAAAATAATAGACTTACTGTTCTGTGTGCAGGAGAGAAAAGCGGTCGCTCGTTGTGTTTATGTGACTGTGGAAATGTTAAAGAAATTGACAATTTTTCATTTAAATCAGGCAAAACAAAATCATGTGGATGTCTAAAAAAAGAGACAATGCAAAAAGTTCAACGAATGCAAAATCATAAGAAAGAAAATCATCCTAATTGGAAAGGTGGAATATCTGAAGAAAACAATCTTTTAAGAACTTCAAAAGAGTATAAAGAATGGAGGAAAGATGTATTTATAAGAGATAATTACACTTGTAAGAAATGCAACAAAGTTGGTGGAACATTAAATGCCCACCATGTTCAAGAATTTTCTAATCACAAAGATTTGATTTTCAATGTCAATAATGGAGTGACTTTTTGCGAAAAATGTCACAGGAAATTCCATAAAAAATATGGAAAGAAAAATCTTAGCCTTAGTCTAGTACTAGACTTTTGCTAAATACATTAAAAAGGATAAAAAATGTTTAAACACATAAAATATACAAAAGTAGAAACTGCGACAACAGTTTTAGAATTTAGAGGTGGTGATGATACTGTAAAAGTGAATTATTTTACTGGTGTTAGTGCTGTTAGTGTTGAAGCTGAAAATGAAGCTGATATTGACACATTGATTGATGCACAAGCAAGTGAAATCAATTGTGAAGAGATTACACAAGATGAGTTTAAAGTGCTTGTTTCAAGCAGTTCACAAGTTAAAAGAATCTTAGATGTAGCCTCTGCAAAACTTGCACTTGCATTGCAAGATATTAAGACAAAATATCCACAAGAAGAGCGTGAGACTTGGGCTATTCAAAAAGAGGAAGCACTTGCATATAAAGCAGATAATGATGCTGATACTCCGTTTCTAAAAAGTTTAGCAGATGCGAAAGGTATTACTATTGATAGCCTTGCAACAGCAGTTCTTGACAATGTTGCTCAGTTCACGAAGTTAAGTGCAAAAGCACTTAGTGATAAACAAGTTGCACAAAAAAAGTTGCTTGGTAAAATAGGTTTATAAAAATGACTGCAACAGTAGCATTTTATATAGGAGGTGGATCCACGATTGATAAATTTATCAGTTGGTGGACTGCTGACTTTAAAGACAAGTTTAATGGTAAATGGGAATTAATTCCAAGTCATGTAGAAATCAGTTTTGATAAAGTTAGCTGGTGGTCAGCTTCTACACGTAATGGTGTATTTAGAAAAAAGATTATGCAACTTAATCAAGATAAATGGAGATTGTATGGTTTTGAAATATCAAAAGAAGAATCTGATGCAATGATAGCAAAAGCTAGAAGTTTCTTAGGTATGCAGTATGACTGGGCTAATATAATATTTTCTGATGGACTAAAATTAGATATAGGTGCAAAAAACAAATTGACTTGTGATGAAAGTGTAGCTAGAATATTATTGTTGTGTGGGGTAGGTAGAGAATTAAGCAAAATAAATAATTTGAACCCTAAGAGACTAGAAGAATACATTTCAAATATACTCAAAGAGATACCATGACAGATGAAACAATGAAAGACTTGCTAACACGACATGATGATGCAATAATTAAACAAGACACAACTATTAAAGCACTAGTTGTGAGCGTTGAACATCTAGTAAGTGCTCAGACAGAAACCAATGAGCAGTTAAAAGATATTAGTAAATACTTAGCTAAGCAGGCAATATTTAGCAACAAGCTTGAAACTATAGATAGGGAAATAAAAGAATCATTTGAAAGGCGTGACAAAGAATTAGTAGAAAAAACTAAAAGAATCCATGTGCGTATAGATGAGATGGATGTATTACAAAAATCAGAGAATGGATGTAATAGTGTTCGTTTATTGCATAAAGATGTAGATTCTCTTACTAAAGATGTTACACGTCTTGTCGGAATAACAGAAGAACATAGGATGAGCATAGAACGATTAGATAAAAATGATAGTAGTAAAGTTTCACCAACTACAATTAGATGGGCAGTTGGATTAACTATATTGTATTCTATATCATTTGGAACTTATGTGGTTCAGGCATTTAGTAAAGTAGATGCAATAAATTCAAGAATAACTGTACTTTTAGAAAGAAATATAAGAGATACTATAGAACTTATGCACAGAAAGGATAAATAATGTGGGGGACAATAGCAAGCATATTTACAGGAGGTGCAACTAAAGCAGTTGAAAATATTGCTAAAGAGTGGATTGACACAGACTTAGAAAAAGCAAAAGCAGGACATATTGATGCTGAGGCTAAGTCTCTGTTTATTAAGACACTGGATCCAAATGGCAGAATGAGAAGAAACTTAGCAACATTTGCTAGCTGGGCGTACGGGTATTATTTGTTTGTAACATCAATTCTTATCTTTGTAGTAGCTTTTAAGCTAGGAGATGTTGATGGAGCTAAACTAGCATCTAAACTAATGACAGACCTCTTTACTCCTATAACAGCGTCATGGGCTACGATAGTAACTGCTTCGTTTGGAATCAACGGTTTAAATACAGTAAAAGGAAAATAAGAAATGAAGTCTAAGTATTTTAAAATTCATGAGTTAGTACCAAAAAAGATGTATGAGAAATATGGTGAAGCTGCTTGGAGATATGTGGATCCAAGATTAATAGAAAGTATTGATAAGTTGAAAGAACATTTCAATCTAGGAACAATGACAATTAATAATTATTTCTGGGGAGGTGGCAGAGAATGGAGTGGAATAAGAACTCCTGATAGCCCTTACTACAGTTATGGTTCTCAGCATAGTTATAGCAGTGCGTTTGATATTGTGTTTAGTAATTATAATGCTGAAGAAGTTGGACAATATATAATTGAAAATCAAAATTTGTTTCCTCACATTAAAGGTATTGAGCTAGGTGTTAGTTGGTTACATATTGATGTAAGAAATGAGGATGAATTGGTTTTGTTTTATAAGTAAAACATTAATATATTGATAAAAGATATTAAATGGTGACTGTAAGATTTTTAGAGAGTGTTTAACTCTCTAAAAATCCATATCTAAAGCTTGTTTAGAATATGCAGAAACATTAGTTTCAAAGAAATTACCTTTAGTTGAGTTATGCTCACTATAGGATTTAAACAATTTAATCAAACCATCGTTTTTATTATAAATATAATCAGATTTAATACCTAACTCTCTCAAACGATTATCACCAATCCAGTACATAAAGTCCTTAATACTTGTAGTATTAAATCCCATAACACCCGTAGTAGAGTATTCTAAAAACTCTATCTCATCTTCAACTGCTTGCTCAATCCATTTCTTTGCAACATCATCAAAATTAACACCTGTATCTTCTTTTATATGTTTGTAAATATTCACATATAAAGGTAAGTGAGTGTTTAATTCGTCACGACTAATCTCAGTTATCATATTAGCACTACCTTGCATCTTATTACCAAGTGACCATACGACAACAAAACCTGCTGGAAAACTTACACCTTCTAAAATTAAATTGGCTATAGCAACTAATGATTTTGAACTATCAGGTATCTCCTCATTTGTATCAAACACTGAATATCTTGAATTAATACGTTGAGTAAGATGCAGTAGCTTCTCATCTGTTTTAAATAGATTATAAATATTAGTACTACCTAATATATCATCACCGATAAACGCATAAGAGTAACTGTGAGTTGCCTCTTGACCTGATTGTAAAGCTATGCACGCATTACCAATAGGGTCTGTAATAATAGGATTAACATTATCCATAAGCCTATTAGTAACAATACTATCATTAAAAATAAGCTTACCAAAAGTCAATTCATAAGCTCTGTACTCATCTTCACTTAACAATTTAACAGCTTTTTTATCTTCTGTAATGTTTACTGTAGCAGGGTTCCAAAAGTTTGCTAACATTGTTTCAAATATTGTTTTGTATATTGGTCTTGATGGGGTAACAAAGTTAGCAATACCTGTAGGGTTACCATTAACTATTGTATTAATAACCTCATCAGATTTAGGGTTATATATTTTTTTCATGTATTCTCCTTGCAAATTCTGATATGGAGTTTTCTGCAATACTTTTTTCTAGATTTTCAATTTCGTGGTTCAAATACCATCTAGCCTTTTTTAAATCTTCTAAACCATTTTTACGTTTATATCTACTAACGTATTTTATTACATTAGCAATACTCCATGTAAACTCATTACCATTCGCTTCTATATATTCAAGCGGTGATATTTTCATTTCTGTATAATGTTTAGGCTCTATTGCACTACTCATTTGTTTTGTCCTTTTGCGTATTGTTTAGCTTTAGATGCGGCTTTTTCGCAAGTGGTGTATTTATCGCTTATCAACACTCCGTCAATCCACAACTCATACTTGCCACTGATATTGCGTTTAATATGTATTTCCATTATGCTTCCTCAAATAAATATTTCATATCGTCAGGGATGCAATCATACATAGCGTCTGCAACTTCTCTTATTTGAAAATGTGCTGATTTAGCTCTACGGAGAGTTAAGAAGTTAAGTAAGCTTCTAGCATTAAATTGCACCTGCCAACGATACTGGTATGCTTGTGGCAACATCAGAGACGTTATCTCATTTGATTTACCTTTAGATATCATATACTCCACAATATCCTTCCAATATGATAAAACATCATCTATATCTTCATCTCCAGTAGATTCAAATATGACCTCACCCTTGTTAAGTGTATATCTACTAGACTTACAAGCGTAAGACGCTACTCTGTGACGACTCATCTCCAGCAATACTTTAGTAGATGCTTCAATCTCAAAAATAAAAGTAACAAATTCTATAGTGGAACTGTGTTTATTTTTAAGTGCCACCTTACTTATACGCTTATCCCGCTTTTCAGTATCTGTGTAACAACCTTTATCATAACACAAACCTATAGCACTATCTGCAAACTCTAATCCATTTGTGTGCAACAATTTAACTTTCATTAATATTCTCCCAAAACTTAATAGCCTTAACTATATCGTTAACCCTGTTACTATCCCTAATCGCATAACTAACAGCTAGTACAGTAGCAAGGTTGCTTTTTAGTAACTCAATTCGTACCTTAACCACCTCTTTAGGAATTTCAGGTACTGTAGCATCTCCATACAGATAATAGTTATTTTTCATTCTTCATTTTTTCATGAGCTAATCTAACTAATCTACCTAATGTAGTTTTGAGATTACGTTCTTCATGTTTAGCTATCTCTTTTAACATCTCTTTAGTTGCAACATCACACATTATATGCGTTTCATTATCTCTATTTCTCTTACTCATCTTTGTCCTTTATCAAATATAATTTTTCTGGTTGTATCTATTAAGCTCTTTGTTACAGCTCTAGAAGTTTTAAGCACCTCAGTGTCGTAAACATCAGGTGTTATTTTGTATATCATAGTACCTAGAATAGTATAAAAGTCATAACCTAGAAATTTATTGATTACTTTATGTTCACTTGAATATATCATATCAATTAAATCCCAAGCATAAACCTCTATATCTCTACCCTCGTACTCTTTAACTAAGTTGCTAAAAACATCATTAGATAACATAATATAGGTATTATACTTTTTGTTTTTAATCTTACTTAGTATAGCTTGTTTAACTCGTATAACACTACCTTTTGTTTTTTCATCAACATAATTATCAATAAAAAATACTATAAACGATAGTATTATAACGCTCTTTGCTTCTTCTGTCTTAGTCATTAAAACTCCTCTATAACGTCAAATAGATTATCTGCAACTATAGCTTTTCCACCACTTGCAGCTATCAAATGTAAGTGTATCTTTTGCAACTCACTTACATTTGATTTTTTGCCTTTGGCTTTTACTTCTATAGCACAAAATTTACCATCTTTACAAAACAGGATATCAGGTACCCCGCTTTTGTTAGCCTTAATAACTTTGACAACATAATAACCGCTATCTTCTAAATAATCGATTATTTCCTTTTGTATTTTACTTTCACTCATAATTATACCTCCTTTATTGTTAAGCTTTACTTTAACGACCTTAATAAGTCAGCCTGACTTACATCCTTTTTAGCTAAAGTTTGCATAAGTGTTTTCTCAACATCACCTACAGCTAAGTGTGTAATCGTTACAGGTTTAGTCTGACCTTGTCTATTCAATCTAGCATTAAGCTGTTGATACAGCTCTAACGACCATGTAAAACCATACCAAACTATATTATTACCACCATGCTGTAAATTTAAACCATGTCCAGCAGAAGCTGGATGAACTAACAACATTCTTATTTCACCTCTGTTCCATTTATCGACTGTAGATGCTTTCTTATCGAGTACAACTACCTCTTTAAAATGCTCTTGTAAATCTTCTAATTCATGTTTGTAATTATAAGCAACTAAGAAAGTTTCAGATGGGTTATCTTCTAGGATTTCTTTTAACATATCAATTTTCAAAGTGTGTATCTTATGAACTTTATTATTTTCATCATACATATTTCCACTGCAAAACTGTAGCAACTTATTTGTTAAAACACCTGCACTCATAGCTGTTATTTTATCTTCATTTTTAAGACTTAACACCATACTGTTTTTAAACTTTTTATAGTCATCTAAAAGCTTTCTAGGCATATCTTGATACTGTACTGTAGTAATTACTTCAGGTAAATCTAAATAATCCTCAGCACTCATACTAAGAACAACATCTTTGATTTTACTTTGAATATTTTCAACTGCACCGTATCGTAATTCATAAGAATAACCCATAAAATCACGATTAAAGTATCTATTACGATATGCTGTAATATTCATACCTAACCTAGCACCCATATCAAGTAGGTATATTTGCGACCATAAATCCATATAACCGTTCGGAGAAGGTGTACCAGTTAATAATACAGTATAATTGATTTTAGTTATAACCTTTTTTAAAGCTTTAAATCTTTTTGATGAAGGAGATTTAAATGATGAACTCTCATCTATAACCATCATATCAAAGCACCAGTTTTTACCTAAATGTTCAACAAGCGCTGTAACATTTTCTCTATTTATAAGATAAACATCTGCATCTTTTGCAAGACCTTTAATCATATTAGTTTTACCACCTGAGAGATTAACAAAGTCTAAAATCTTAGTATGCTCCCACTTCTGTGCTTCTTGCTCCCATACACTGTTACAAACTCTCAAAGGTGCAATAACTAACACCTTTGAGACTGCAAAATGATTATATTTCAAATCTTCTATAGCGGTTAATGTTGATATAGTTTTACCTAAACCCATATCTAGAAATAGAGCTACATTTCGTTTATTTATAATAAAATCTATTGCACGTTTTTGATACTGATGGAGCATTGATTTTACAAGCATTTTATTTCCTTTAATGTTTATCTTTACTTTCTAAATACCAGATAAGTTGCAATGCAAAATTACTCCAAACCCCTACTAAAATCAATGGTTCAATCATTTGCCCGTACTCCCAAAGCCACCATTACGCTCTTCTTCACTTTCAATTCCAAAGAGGCTTGACTTGTGTTCTAGTAGGATTAATTGACCTATTCTCTCACCTTTTTTGATTTTATATGAATATGATGAATTACACCCAACAGTATTTTCTATCATATTGTCAATAAAATCACATATAGGATTATAAATATTCATCTTAATCTCACCTTTGTAATCAAGGTCTATCACTCCGACACCATTAGCAAGCATTAAGCCTTTAACAGATAACGAGCTTCTTATCATTAGTTGTATGTAATTGGATTTTAGAAATTTATTTATATCTATTTGCTCCATAACATTTTCTGTAAAATCAGTGCTAGGTGTATATTTTTTTGGTATGTTTCTTTTTATAAAATCAAAATCAATCGCAATACCAAGCCCTACAAGCTTAGTTCCTCCAGCTTCAATAGTTACATCCTCATTTGCATAAACATCCACACACGCAGAGTATTTGGTACCTTTTGTTGGTAGTATCGCATCTTCTGTTACTTTTTTAAACATTATTTTTCCTTTTCAATTTTTGGTTTTCTGAAATAAAAGATATTGTTATATCTTCCGATACAAGAAAAATCACTATAATTTTCCGAAAAGTAATTACTTTCATTTATTCTAAAAACTTTACCTTTGTTCCAATACAAATAAGTATACATATTCCATTTATATTTTGGTTTAAATGTATTAACTACCCAATTTTTAAATGGATATGTATCTATCCTAAAAATACCAAAATATAAATAGCGTTTTCTGAAATTCATTAGATTGTTTCTTTTTCAATTTTATATTTACTGATTAAATCAAGCAACTCAGGTTTCAATATTAGTTCCTGAGGGCTTTGTGTGTTCGCTGCATCTTGAAGTGCTGATATTACCTCTGCTTCAATGTTTGCAAGTATTTGTCCTACTAACTCTAAATTAATCATTTACTCCTCCTTTAATCGTTTTGAGATTCTCTTTGCATGATATTTTATATACTTTTTACGTCTTGTGAGCACTCGTTTTAAAATACTATTATGCTTTCTTTGCTCTACATCACTTATAACAAAACCTAGTTCAAAGTACATAGCAATTTTATCTGATATCTTCATACCCATCTTTATTACTCACTTCTGATGAGTAATAAATCATCATACAGTTCATCAATAAGCTGTTTTGTTACTTCTTTTGATTTAAGGTATTGCCAGTTAGGAAAGAACTTAATAGCGAACCAATTTTCAGCTTCAACTTTTGTATTACCCTTTCTTAAGATAAAAGAGCAGCTAGGTAAATTCTTTTCAAATCCAACAAACTCTCCACCGTTTAGTTCCCAGATACGCTTCTTAACTCTATATTTAGCAGCACGAAGTTTTACCTCTTTTTCTGCTTCTTCTCTTGTTTTAAATACATTACCTTGTTTAATGACATTTTTATCGACTTCAGTAAACCACTTTTTACTTTCTGCATAACTATTATTTACATCAATATAATAAGCTTTTTCACCGTCTTTTGGCTCCCACCATTCTGGTGTCTCTTGATATACCTCCCATTCTGTTTCATTCCATGAACCATTCATTGGAATATTTTCTGAAAAAATATTAATATAACGAAAAGGATAATCATATGTTTCATCATAACAACAGTAGCAACTTGTAGCATAATTCTTAGGTGTTAATTTTTCACCATTTAATAATCTTTGTGTTAATTCTCTTTTAGTTAGTATCATTTTGTTCTCCTTGATACAAATCTTCTGGTTTTACAGGTTCAGCATATTTCCAGCAATCGTTTAAACAATTAAAAGGTAATCTATCGTTTTTATGGTAGCTTAAAAAGATATCTATTTCCCATTCATTGTCTATATAACTTTTACACCATACAGGTTTATTTTTCATATTTGGGTCTTCATACCATTCAAGTGGTTTAATTCTGTATTTTTCATTCAAGTTCCAATCAGGTTTACAATCTACCCATACAGCTTTTACTTTAGGCTCACCATTACTGTCTAAACCTGCTTCTTGGTATTGTAATAATTGAAATTGAATGTCTGGTTTCTCTATTTGCAGTTTTCTAAATTCTGCATGTGCATTATCTACTATATAATATGTGTTTGATGCCCATCTAGGAGTATGTGTAAATTCCCATATATCTTCTTTAAAATGACTTATACTTCTTATATATACTTTTGGTCTATCTGCATTTAACCATCTTTTAAATTCGCTTACTAATTCTTCATTAGTCATTTTATTTCTCCAATGTTTTATAAGCTTCTAATATCCACTCATCATATCTATCTGGCGAGAGTGCTTTATAGTTATCATAAGTTAAACCACCTCTTTTACCAGCATAATTAAAAGAACATCTGTTTTTAGCATCATAAAATTTAATATATCTTCTGTGGGTACCTCCATTGCTCCAACATTCTATAGGTTGCCCATCCCACAAATCTCTTTCAGAATCATAAACTACATCTTCCCATCCAGTATCGGTATGATTTATAAAAGTGTCTGATACATTTCCTACTTTTTCAATCCCAGTACCTTTCCATACAACAACACCTTCTGACATAGAAGTAAATTTTACAATTTCTCCTGAATCTTTCCATCTTTTAAATAACGGATATGTAAACTCAGGCTCTACTACAATTCCTAGCTGTTGCAACTGTTCTTTTGTTAATTCTACTGTATATTTTTTCATTTATTCTCCTTTTGCATAATCTAAATTTTCTCTTACTTTAAAAAGTATTTGCAAATACTGTTGTCTAATTCGATTGTACCTGCTGTTATTCCCTTCTAAAGTTCTACTAAAATAAACTATTGCTTCATCTAAATCATACCAACGAGTTTGGTTAAAATCCCCTTTCCTTGGTTTAACAATATAATTAACTTTATTAGCTAATGTAGCTGTTAACTTACATGCTACCTCTTTGTTAGTAACCTCTTTAATGTCTGACATAGTGAATCTCATTTTATGTCCTTTTTTAATAAGTTGTGAATAATAAATTCACCTGTATCTTTATTATATTCAGCACATTGTTCTTTAATAAGTAATGTATTCATATTCTTTTTATCATATGTCATTGCTATAACTGAATATACACCGATAACACTGCCAACAAGTATTCCAACAATTAATCCAGTAACTATTAAATTATCACAATCTTTCATTACATAATCCTTTCTTTAATGTCTGAAATAGTGAATCTCATTTTATATCCTTAAAATGTTTTGCTAATTTAATCATCGCTTCCCAGTTCATAATCCACATAGGATTAGGAGACATATAAGCATTTTTCTTAGCTTTCTTTATACGAGATGTAAAGAATGATATAACCTCATCAGGTGCAAAATGCACTGTAGATGAGGTATTTGTATGTTTTCCAAATCGTTTATCATACTTACCTCTTGTAACCATTTTCCAGTAGCCTAGATTAGCTCTACGTAAAGCTATAAATGTAGATGAACCCCGCTGCTTGCCACAATATTTTATTAAATCCTCCCTTGTAAAATCCATTACTTAACTCCTAAATCATTTAACAGTTTAACAGCTTCATCAAAATACCACTGATAATCTAAGTCATCAGGTATTGCATCAAATAAATCCATAATAGGTTTTACACCATTGCCTTCACCTGTTTTAGCTACTTTATTACCATTGCTACAATAGTTAATAGTATCTCCATCAAGTGAGTAATACCAACGTACAGTTTTACCAATATGTTTATCTTTATAACATCCGCCACCTTTAACATTTCTAGCAGCTATAAACTCATTAACATCTTTACACTCTTTAATTGTATCTTCCATAGATTTACCACTATTAATAAATTCTCTAACAGCAGTTGCAACAATTGGTGTAGAACGACCTTTCATTAATGATGTTTCAGTGTAAGCTCCTTTGGCTTTAACATACCCATCGTATTTAGCAACATAGTTATTAACATCTCTTGCGTATAAACCAAGATATGAGCCATGCTCCATATTCATACCAGTTGTTAATTCCCAATCAAACACTATTGTTTCAAATTCAGATTCTCTATCTCTTTCACAATAGACTTCAATACCATCAGTATTAGAAGAAACAACACTAAAACCTCTATCCTCTAACTCTTCAATTAACATTAACATCATTAATTGACCAGTTAATGTTACAGATAGCATTAAGTGAGGGGCATACAGAAAGCTATATTTAGAACCAAACTTACCGTAGCTACCATTTAATGCAATTTTTAAACCTGCATTTGTAGCTTTATCACCATTATGTTTAGCTTCAAGTCGTGTGTTATAAATGTCACGATACACATTAAGAAACTTTTTACCAAGTGATTTAGGATATAAACCAAGTTCTAAAATAATAGATGGGTACATAGACGCAATATCTGCATTTCTAAGCACATAATTATTATTTGCCTCAACCACTAACTGTTTCTCTTGTGAATGGATACCACCTAAACCTATTTTATAAACAGTGTTCCCTATTTTAGGTTTTAAATATTTATTCCATTCAGTAGGTAATTTAGGCTGACCATTATTTTGATTTACAGGTATTGGATGAGTTTCCATTAACTCTTTAAGCTTATTAAGTTCTGGATTTCTAAATGTAATATAATCAGGAGCTTTATAAGTTATTGAAGTTGGAACTTTATCAGGCTTTGCTGAACGTAAATTAAGCTTATATTTAAATATAGCTTCAGCCACCTGAGGGTCTGATTTACTTCTTAAATCAACTATACCATCATACTGTTGCATCATATCCTCACGCAAAGATATTCTATCTTTAATTGCATTATAAAGGTCTATTGTTGTGTCAACATCATTAACACAATAAGCTCTAAACTCATCAAGCATAGCCTCATTAATTGGCTCGTGAGGGTCTAAATAAAACTCTTTAAGCTTCTTGCTACCTAGTCTAGTACCATAAGTTTTTAAAGATACCATCACAGCAGGGGACGGTTCAATTAAATCAAAATGGTCAAAATTATTTTTAGTAATTTCATACTCAGTATAAATAAAGTATGCCTTTTTTCTATTTTCAATTATGTCTTTAGAAACTTTATAAAGCTGTTGAGGTGTTGCACCCATTAAAACGTAATTTATTAATGGCATGTCGTAATTGATTGAATTGAAACCGAATGAAGTGTATTTAGTAAGAAGCGATTTAATACTTCTAATCTCATCTTTGGAAAATCTTTTATTTTCTCCAAATAACTCATATTGTTTTATTTTACCTGTTCGTGTACTTTTCAAAACAAGTAAAAAGTAGTTTGGTAGCACCTCTATGTCAAGTGCGCTTAATGTTTTCATATTTTTCCTTTTTTAAAGTGTTTATATCACTTATGATAGTTTTAGAGTCATATACTCTATACTGCCCTCGCTTAAGAGAGCAGTAAGAACACACGTATCATTTCTAAGGAGGTACCCAACCGTGTTGTTTTACGGGATTTACTTATCATGTTGGGTATGGTAAACCAACCTCGTTATCTATTCGAGGAAAGAATGATTAAAACTCTTCGTCGTCTTCAATTTCATCAAAATCATCAGTATTAACTGAGCTACCAGAATACTCAACAAGTTTTACAATTTGTAATGCCAATAATTTAACACTTACTCCATGTTGTTTATTAAACTCGTACGCTTGAATAGCCACTTTAACATTTGCAACAGTACCATTACCTATTGTAGGGTATTCTTTCAAATCAATTTTTTGTTTACTGGTATCAATCACAAGAGGTGGAGGTAATACTTTACCTTTTCTACTTGTATGAATAGCTTTTGCAACAAGTTTTTTAATGCCTGTCTCATTACCATCTTCATCTTTAACTTCACCAAAACCGACTGCTTGTGGTTTAGTTTTAAGCTTTTTAGCTGTTTTATAGGTGTTCCATACTTTATTACATAGTGAAATATACTCAGCTTCTACTTCATTGTCAAGCTCTATTGTAACTTCATACTTACCTGACATATCACTAGGTTCTGCTAGAAAAGCCCATTTTATCTCTGCGTTTTTAATTAAACATTCAATCGCCATATTTCCGTTGAAGTCTGTAATCTCTTTTATATTTGTAATTTTCATTTTGTGTTTTCCTTTGCCCTATTTGGCTATCTTTTAACATTTTACTACTTTGAACACTATCAGGGAGTAAGTATTCGTAAGTTTAACATTTGTAAACTTACACCTCGCTTAACATTTATCAAAACCCTCAGCTACTGAAACTGATTGTCTTTTATCAGTAATCGGAACGATAGTTGGTTTACCTTTTGGTTTAACAATAAGCTTCTCAACATATTTTTTACCTGTCTCATCAAGTTTTTTAATCGCTTGTGTTGGAGCTATTAGCGTTTGTTTATATGCTCCAGAAGTTTTAAGTTTCCTAACGAGGTATTTTTCAATTTTATCTTCGTTCTCCTTATCCCATCTGCGATTAGTTCTACTCTCAACAATTTTATAACCATCGATATCTTCGCCTTGTTGCAACTTCTCTAGAGCGACTTCCTCAACAGCGTTGATAAATCCGATTATTAGGTCTTTATTATCAAGTATTTGTTTAATATGCGTGTTATTTGCAACATTAGCATCTAAATCTTCCAAGTTATCAAAATCACCTTTGATGATATTCTCAGTATAAGTTCTAAGTGCATCACAGTGTGCCTTATGTTTACACCACATACACCCTTTAGCAGTAGGTTTGTAACTTGTATTACCACTAATGATACTATTAGCTTGTTCTTTAGCAAACTTTTCAAATCCTAATAAAGCATCCACATCAGTAGTCCATGTATCAACATGACCAACTCTACTTTGAACGATATGTAAAACTACTTCATCAATATAATGCTCACTCTCAACTTTATGTAACGCACCTAGAGCATACAGCATTAGCTGTGTATTATTCTCAGCATATACAAGATTTCTACCTGTCTTTAAATCCATTACATGTAGTGTTGTATCATTTACTACAGTCGCATCAGATGTACCAAAAGTATCAGGAGCTATAAAAGATAAATCAAAAGTTTCCTCTATTAAAACTGTACTTTTATCATCTATAAAGCCTCTAACATAGTTGGCATAATCTAATGCGCAAGTTAACATCTCATCATCTACGATAAATGACTCACCACCTCGTTCTTGCAGCGTATCTCCGATAACTATATTCTCACCTTTAAGTAGTAACTCTCCTATGTGGTGAACGTTTGTACCCCATTCAGCTGCGGAGTTTGTGCCATTACCATAAGCACTCTCCATTTCAACTGACTTAGTACACTGTAACCATCTAGCCGAGCCGCTAGGGCTCAATCTAGCATGCTGCATTTATTTAACCTCTCCAGTTTCAATTACATCTAACAAATAAGTTAAACCGCTAAGTAATTGAAATTCATCCTGAACTTTTTTAAGGTTTTTAATTTTCTCAGCATCTCCTAGTAGTTTGGTAAACAACTCTACTTTTAATTTATACACTTTTTTACTAACTGTTTTAAACTCTTTATCTAAATCTCTCATCTTATAATCCTTTCAAATCTGCAAGCAATGCCTCATAGTCATCAACTTTCACATCAACAAGTTTATCTGCATATTTACCAATAGCTTTTTTAACTGTCAATCTATCAGTACGCTTAGTTGCTTCTTTAGCTTCATTTTTTAAATCGTCTATAGTTACCGCTGAAGCTTTTTCAGGTGCTGGAGTTGGTGTTTCTACCTTTTTCTCTGTTTTAGGTCGTGCAGGTGCTTTAGCTTTAATCTCAGCTGCTTTTTTCTCTACTTTTGGTGTTTCATTTAACAGTAAGTTTAAAATCTCTCTGTCTTTTTGACTTAATGTCTCTGTTGTGTCGATTGTAATTTTCATTTTATTTTCCTTTTGTTTTTGTGTACTATAACTTAAGAAGACTTAAGTTATACTAAAATTCATCTAACTCTAAATTATCAAATTCAGATATTAGTTTTTCTTCCTCATCATCTGTATAAGGTGACAACTCTAGTTTGTAATACCTAATTGGTTTACCATCAATGCGAATAGAGTTCCTGTTTTCACTAGGTATAAAGTGGTTAAGTAAGAGTTCGCTATACTTTGGTACATCAAGTTCTTTTATCTCACTTAATCTATCATCAAAATAATCCTTAGCATCTTTTTTACGCTTAATGAAATATTCACCTACTCTTTCTACAATGTCACCAAAAGGTTTAGAATTAATCTTAATGTGATTTATATAATCATAAGATATTTCTAGTAATAAATCATTAAGGTCTGTATTAAGTGGCACTCTATACTCAGCTTGTAAGGCTCTTAACTCATTAATATCTGCATCACTGTCTATTGTTTCTTTGAATAATCGAAATATAGCTTTTTTGATGTTCGAACTATAATGCTCTCCGTTCTTTAAAAACAAAGGACTCTGTATAATTTGATACTTCATCTCACTTGCAAGTAATTCTACTTGCAAAAAGCGATTGTAAATCTCATCTGAATTATTACGGGTAGCTTCCTTATGGGTAGAAGTTAATGCTGTAAAGTGTAAAGGTAATATTTGTGTACCATTACTACCAAACTGGTCAATATGTAACTCTTTATCCATATCTTTAATTTCAGCAGGGAGTGCTTTATTTGCTTCATCTATAAGCAATAACCCTGTTTTACGAATACCCCGTATTACAGGCTCTCCGACACCTTTATCACCTCTCATACCTGCTAATAATCTAGGCATTGTGACTTTTTGAAAATCGAGCATTGTAAATATTTCAGATTTACCTGAATTTGATGGAGCAATGACCATCAAACGATTTAATTTACTCTCTTTAAATTTAATTGTGAGAGCTATTAATCGTATCATATCCTCTAATTTACCACCCCATACATTATGGTTAAAATCATGATACACTTCTTCATCTATCTCACCTAAATCAAGACCATAAATAGGGTTTGTCCTTAAAACAAGTTTGGGAGGTGTATATTGCGTTGTTTGCTCTAATGTAAATTTTGACTCTTGTTGCAGTAAATAGTCTGCTACTTGTGTATAATTACTTATGGTCGGTGTTGAATATTTTAAAGTACTTAATTCATCTTTACTGATTTTGATACCTTGACTATTCATAGTTTCACTTAACATACCAGCGGTTATATTTTCAATTACAGTATTACCCACTCTCAGTAAATATTTATTATCTAAGCGATACAAAGCAAAACTAGAATTGTCTGTGATATCTGCAACATCTTTCTCAGGACTCAACTCTTTAACCAAAGTTCTTGCTTGAATAATCTTAATTTCTGGGTTATCTTTTTTAAGCTTTTTTAACTTTGAATTTAGTTGGTTAGCAAGCTTTTCTCTGACCTTATTATCTGGTAGTTCAACTGTGTTGAATTTAGGTGTATTTTTGACTTTTTCAATGATTTCTTGCAGATTGTCATCTGATTTCATATCAGATATGCTGTTCTCAATCATTTTAAGGTGGGTAGAAGCCACGAAAAGGCGTAACCGCTTATAAGTTATCGAGTTGGGTATTAAATGTCCCTCATGCCATTTTATGAATGTGAGATTTTCATCATATTTTGTAGATGATTTTGCACTGAATTTGTTGAAGTATTTGTACCCCTCCTCACTGCCTCCAAAACGGTCATAAATTGCCATACCGATTTCAAGCCAAGTGTCATAGTCTAAATTCTCAGGTAATTCGGAGATTAACTGCTCAACTTCTTCAAGTGGCATATCCTCAGCTTTGAGAGCTATGTCAAGGTCATCATACTCAGCGGTTTGATTGCGTTCACTTCTTTCTCGCATGTTAAATAACTCTGTGAAGTTATCATCCCACTCGTTCACGACAAGCGTGTCATCAAAACTAGCCCATTCGTAAGAAGCTAATTTCCCTTGCTTATTGAGAACTGTTGTTCCAACTATCGGAATAACTGATTGATAACCTGCATAGATATCAAGAGCAGGGTATTTGTCGATTGTTTTACCGATTACAAAATCAGGTTTTTTATTTTCAAAAGCATAATGCTCGCCACCACTCGGTGTAATTGCGAAAGCTTCAGGAATATAACCTAAATCGTTGCAAAGTTTTGAGAATGAGGCACCGTCATCTTTGTAACTGTCGTTATCGACGATAATGATGTTCTTAGGGATAATTGCTACGTAACCTGTAGCAGATGGTGTGTAAGGTTCATTGTCTCTGTCTTGATACGAACCTTTTCGGTGTGCGTGTTTTTGGTTCTTAGCAGATTGCTGAAGTATAAACCCTAATGAACGATATTGTTCATAAGCGTCTTTTAACTTTTCGTTCATGTATAACTCCTTTGGGACTAAAATATAAAAGTCTTCAAGAAGTTGCCGTCCAAACAGCTTCTTGTAATTACAAGACTCAACAAGCCAACCGAAGTTGTCTTGTAGCTGTTTGGACGGCTTGTTGAATTTTGTATGCGGTATTGTAGCAAAGGGTTCTTGTTATGTCAAGTTTTAGCTGTGTAGTCACGATTAAATTAGTGACTACGCATTTGACTACACTTTTGCATACGCTAAAACTCCCTAAAATAGGGGTAAACAGCACTTGTAGTCAATGTAGTCACTAATATATACCCTATATGTGATATATATTTTATTTTTTTATTAGTAAAAAAAATATGTATATAGGGTCTCAGTGTAAATTTTTTGACCACATTGACTTCTCAACCGCTGCAACCCCCTGCCACACGAGGTTTAAGGCGTGGTCAAAAGTGACGCCAAAAAATTGACTTCACCAATTTTGACCACACTTTATTTAAGGTTCAGTTAAGAATGTTGAAATCCTGCATAAGTTTATTTTAAGAATGTAGGATTTCGACATTTTCTTTTTCAATAATTTGTTTAGTTAAATCTGAAATTTCATCTTTTAAATCTGAAATTTCGTCTTCTAACTCATCAATTTCATTTTGAAACTTCTCATTTCCCTTTTCTAATTCCTTTTCTAATTCTATGTTTTTGCTAATTTGCTCCTCATTAATTGCTTCAATTTCACTCTCTTTTAACGTAATTGCTCTACCTGTTGAGAAGAAATACACACTATATTCTTCATTACCTTGATATGATTTAGTCATTTTATAGCCTTTAAATGTAAGTATCTAACTCAACACAATGGTTGGTTAGTGCTAAGTTTAAATCTTTTTCTAGCTGGATAACCTTTGATGTAAGGTCATCTTTTTCAGTATTTAACTTCTTCATAAAGTATTCTAATGACTCTATGTAATCAATCATTAAATCTAAATCATCAAGTTTAACTAGAACTTTATCTGGTTTTCGTGTACTGCATTTTGCATTCCCTACTGCTTCTTTTATCTCTTTTAATTTCATCTTTTAGCCTTTTATTTTATATTCAATTTGTCCAATATGTTCAGACACTATAATATCATCAGGAATACTTAATGTGTTCCCTTCACTATCTACACCGCCTGTCACAATGATATTACCAAATAGAGGCTCTGGATAACCCTCAACACGTCGTCCATAGTTTTCTTTTAACATACCCTCATCATCTACATAGAGTGAGATGTCTTTACCACCCCACTCAACTCTTACAACATCAAATAAATCACAATCAAGTAATTTTGAATAATCTCTCCAATTATGTATTGTTACTTTAGCAATACTTGTAAATACATCACAAGTATTGCTAATTAAATAAGCTTTAACCATCTCAAACCCTTTCTTATTTTACTTTCATTTTTTAATAACCATTTTTCAAGCTGAGCTGTATTTTTAATACATTCAGCTTTTATATTAACTTTATCCCATGAGCATTGCAGCTCACCAGCCTTTATATACCCTAAATCGTGCATATAAAGGCTATGGTGGAAACCTTTTGTGTATGTTAGTACCAAAGTACCTTTTTTATCTTTCCATATTTGTATCATCAAAATTCTCCTATTTTAAGTATTGTAAACATTTCACGTCTATACTCTGGAATGTTATTTATACTATAAGATTTATATTCAACATTATCAAATGTTTCAAAATATTTGAATAAATCTTTACCATTCTTCTCTATCACTAACTTATTAAAATTTACGTTAGGGTGAGTAAAGTTGATTGCTACCCATCCTCTATAACTTTTTTGTTGCACCAAGTAAAAACCATCACCTGTTTTTACAAAGTAAACTTTACCTTTTTCAAATCTATCCATTTTCAAATCCTTTAAAGAGACTTTTTTCAAAGTCTTTAATTTCTAATTCATTTGAAATATTTAATATGCCTTTATGTTCAAAAGCTTTACCGTAACCTCCTTCTAATTTTTCCGCACAAGTTTCAAGTAAATAAAAACAACCTCGTCTAAATTGAGCTGGGCTTATGAAAGCACTTATTTTTGCAAAGTTTAAAGGCTCGTCAAAATTCTTTATAGTGTTCTCTATAATAATAACTCTCCTACGGTGTATGGCATCATAGTTATATGCCATGTTATAGCCCTCTAATCTAACTAATATACCCATTTCATCAAGCACTTTAGTTATCGCTAATATTTTACTAGCGTTTTCAACCACAGAATCTGTCTCTGTGGTTGCTGAGTATGTTAAATTAAGTCTAATAGTAACTTTAGGTATCTCTTTATCTATTTCCTCAGGTTCTAACCATACTTCAGGAACACCACTCAAAACAAGACCGATATCAAATTGTTCACCTGTCACATCAAATTTATAACCTACAATTATTTTCTCATGTTCTTTTTCAAGTTTTTTAGTAGCCTTTTGAGTAGCTACTTTAACTTTTTTTACTATATCTTCATCACCATTTTCAAGTATTTCAAGATACTCTTTCCAAGTAGTACACCCAGACCATTTTTCATAATCATTACGCATACTAGATTTCTTGGTATTTTTGTTTGTAAGCATATAATTGCCCCAAGAGTCTAAAGATCTCGAACGCAAATAAAGCATTTGTTTAGGTTTTTTATCTTTAAACCACTCAGGTTTTTTCATTAAGACTTTAAAATCTTCATGTAATTCAGGTTTATCTATCATCTCCATAATATCTCCTTACCAACTAAAATCATCTACATCATCTTCTGAAATTTCATCTATTTCATCATCTTCTGGAATTTTAGGTTTTACTTCATCCACTTTAGTATTTTTAGTAGCTTCTTTTTTCATATTTTCTGTAATTGCTTTTAAGAGTATTTTCTCTTCATCAATACCTATAGCTTTGATTATAGTACTCTTAATTACAAAGTCTATATCAATACCCATCTTAAGTAGTTTTGCACCGTCATAGCTACTTCTAGGTGTTATAACAACACCATCTAAACTGTCTTCTGCAACTGCTCTACATTTTCTTACTATTTTTAGCCAAGCATCATTATTAGTGAGCTTTTGTTCCAAATCTTCATCTAATTCCCAGTCTATAACTACAAATCTGTCAATAGTTGCAGCATCTAGTTTATTTCTTGCAGTAAATCCATTTTTACCACCTCTTAAGTTTGTATTTGCTGTTGCAATAAATCTAAAGTTATCGTGGGCAAATAATACTTCATTATTAGGCAGTTCTAATCTCCCGTTCGCTATTGCACTATTTAATAACACCAGTACATTTGAGGAACACGCGTCCATTTCATCCGCTAGAAATATTTTGCCATTTTTGAAAGCATCTACAAAGCTGCTCATTCTATAAACACCGTTAGCATCTATAAAACCTAATAAGTCAGTTTTTGTCGTCTGATTACTAAAGGATATTGACGCCAGTTCAAGTTTAAAAGCAGCCGCAACTTGCTCAATCGCTGTACTTTTACTAAGTCCAGCTCCACCCGTTAAAAGTATATTTACACCTTTTAGTTGAGCGACTTTGAGTAATTGTTCAAATTGTTTATGAATCAAAGGTAATTTAGTACCTTTTTCATCGCCTTTTAATTTAACTTCAAGAATTTTAGATGCAGATTTCGCAACATCACCTAATAATTCTTTAATTTGACCCTCAATATCAAAGCTTTTCATCTTCTCATCTATTGCAGAATTTACCACTCCGCTTAAATCTAATGTTAATCCAGCCATTAATGACTCCTTATAGTTATTTGTACTTATAAATAAGCACTATAAAGGACTTCTAAAAGCCCTTTAAGTGTTTATTTTATCGGTAAGCTGTCAGTTCCTATAACCTCAGCTTTACCGCTTTTAATCAACTTTAAAATATCAGGTTTTTTGGCACCATTTAAAAATTGCCCTAAATATTTCATAGTAGTTCGGCTGTAGCTCCAGTGTGTACTTAAAAGTATTTTACCTCCATCATAAGGTTTAAAACATACCACGCTATCGTAACTTTGAAAATATATACCTTTCTCTGTATTGACCATAAATTGATTATTTGCTATTTGTCTAATTTTCATAGCATCTCCCCTGATTGAAATATAAAGTTATGAATTATTTCAAATTCATCCATTGCGTCCCATACTGTTATTTCATAATCTGTATACTCTAATATCATTTTATTTCTCCTTTTACCATTTTGGTATTATAAAATAATGGTAATTATTTTTAAATATTACTTCCCAATCGTCCTTTAATTCTTCCCACTCATAAGGTTCAATTCCACTGAATTCATTAATTGTACAATCAATATATTCAGGTTTAAGCGTTAAAAGGTGTTCAAATAATTTATCTTTTACACTTTTTAACGCTTTGTCGCTATAATTAAGATAGCTTAAATTTATTTTGTTTATTTTGTTTCTTATTTCATTTTTCATTTTATTTCTCCTTTAGGTCGTATTTTCATAATTTTAGATATACTTTTTAAATGCTCAGCTTTATCATGATAAGGTTTGGCTTTCCTATTGTGTTGCGCTACAGATTTACCCTCTTGTTCATCACCCAAATTGTGTAACCTGCGAATTAAACCGAATTGATAATCTAAATCTAATTCTTTAAACCATAAATCTTCAATATTCAATAAATCTTTATTTTCAATATATGTAAATACCATTTTATTTCTCCTCTATTTCTATAATTTTGTAATTTAATGTACTTAATAAATTAAGTATTGCATCTTTTTTATTTTTATTTTTAGTGTTAATTGTAGTAATAACACCATTTTTTTGTTGGTATGAGATTATAAGCATAATTTCATCTCCTATTTTAATTTTATAAACCGCCATAAATGGAGGCTTAATTAAACTAAAAATATTTGCTACCTAATTAATTAATTAATTAATATTATTTTTTATTTACAGAATTTCAAAATAATGCAGGATTTCAACCGTTTTCTATAATTAATACAGTATTTCAACCGTTTTATGTAAAAATCTCTATGATGTAAAAATTTTTATAATGTAAAAATAAAAATAAAAATAAAAATAAAAATAAAAATAAAAATAAAAATAAAAATCCGCTTGCTACGATTATTTTATTTTTTTACGATTATTTTATTTTTTTTACGATTATTTTATTTTTTACGATTATTTTACAGCTAAAAATATAGTTACATAGTGAGCTACTATTCTCACTTTACGGGTATTAAGCGCTTTATTCAGCGCACCGACCTCTTTTGCTACACCCTTGCAACTTTAAAGTAACTATTTCATCAAGGCACAGTTTTTTCTGTGAGTCGTAAAAGAGGTTTTTCAACAGTAGGCGGGAATTTGTTCCCTTATTTCAATTTGTATTTAACTCTCTGCAACTATTCCAAACGCTGGGTGTTGCTACAATAGATTAAGCCGATTAGACGAGAGGTTACTAAATGTGTAACGTCGTTTAAAAAATAATTCTAAAAGCTTTATGAGAGGTTACTATTTTGTAACGTCATAAGGCTTTATAAAAGTATTTTTAGTGAGACGGTTTTATTCCGCCTCACTTGCAACCTTAGCACTGAACACTTTTGTCGTTTTAGTTACTTTACCTTTATCTATCAACTCTTTTACAAGTTCAATATACAAGTCGTTTTTTGCGTCTTGAGTTGCGTCTTCACCAAGTTCTCTGATTTCAACTATAAGCTTATTAACTAAGTTCTTATTGAACTTAGTCAATTGTTCGCACTGACTAAGCGATAATAACTTATAATTAATTTTGTAACCGTCTTTAATGATAGCCTTAGCTACTTTAAATGCTCTTTTTGTATATGTATCAAGTTGCTTAGTGTCTTCAAGTTCAAAAGCGATCTCATATGCTCTTTTGTTAGATAGGTTATACACTTCTTTATACTCTTTGGATTTAGATACCATTGTATCTATAAGTGTTGCAACTAACTCAGTTCTGTTTTGTTTCTCAGTTTTAATCGTATGACTACTGTTTGATATCTCAGTGTTGATGTTATGTAATGTTTCCATTTTATATCCTTTTTGAGAGTGTTTTGTGTCACTCATTTTGTTTTGATAGTCGTATTATGACATATTTACGTAAGCATGTCAAGGGTTTTATTAAGTTAATTGTATGATTAAGAGGTAAAACACGCTTTAAAGCCCTATTTATAGGCGTTTGTAAATTTATAAATTCTTTTTGCTAATTGTATCATTAGATTTATTTCTTACATACAATGTACAAATACTGTATCTTCTTATATAGTAGGATTAACTATTAGTTATATTAATAGGGTTATTTGGTAGGGTTATTTGATTATGTACTAACTAAATAGCTATTATGTACTAAATAGTTATTATGTATTAAATAGTTATTATGTATAGCACTTTTACACTCTAAGTCTAACATTTTAAATTTTCACTATTTTAAATTTTCACTATACTACTATATAACATCTATTAACTATAAATGTATAAGGGGTAGGGGGAGTAAAGTATAGGGGGATAAGGTGATGGTGACCACCAATAAACTGGGAACAAAAAATGATACTACACTTAAGTTTGATTAAGCTACTGGAAACAATTTTTAGAGTGTTACTTAAGTTTGGTTAAGCTAACAAACTGGAAACAATTTTTAGAGTGTTAGTTAATAAACCTTAAGTTAATAGGACAAACCTTGCTACTTTACATACATTTTGCTACAATAACATATAAATAAGGATGAATATGACAGATGAACAACAAAAAGCTATAGATAATCTTCGCTCTGGTAATGTGCAACTTGCTGATATTATCAAAGACGCTACCTACGCAGCTGTTGAGAAAGCATCTGAGTTTATTAACACAGCTAGTGATTCAAAATCACTTAAAGAGTCTATTAATGTTATTGAATCTGCGGCTAAGATAGTTGGATTATCTCCTAAAGAGTCTCAGACTAACATACAGATTAACGCTATCAACGGTTTTGAGTTTATTGAAATGACTACAGATGATATTAAGCAAATTACTGCAACGGAGGAGTTTATTGAAAGCGAGTAAGATACCTACAGATAAAGACCTAACAAGAGATAAAGCAGGTTCAAAAAAGTATATAGGCACTAGACTTAACAGAGACACCTATTATATACTTAGAGATATTAAAGAAGCTAACGGGCTTAAGAGTATTGATGAAACGATTAGAAGTTTAGTTCAGTTCGTTGCCCTTGCTGCTACCACTAAGGATAATTAATGGGTGGTGTACTAAGACGAAAGATGTTGCCACATCAGATGAAGATGATTAATTCGCAAGCATCTTTTCCAGCTTTAGTATCAGGATTTGGTGGTGGTAAGTCAGAAACTATGGTTATGAAAGCCTTAAAACAGATGTTCGAGATAGAGAATGCACAGATTGCTATTTACGAACCGACTGTAGACCTTATTAAAAAGATTATGTACCCTCGTTTTGAAGAGATATTATCAAATGCAGGGTTAGTTTATACATTAAATAAGACTGATGGAATTATTGATATACCTAATGTGGGTACTGTGTTATTCAGGTCATTAGAAAATCCAGACCGTATCATTGGTTATGAGGTGCATCACTCCCATGTGGATGAATTAGATACATTGGAAGTCGATAAGGCTGAGATGGTGTGGCAGAAACTCTTAGGTCGTAATCGAAAGAAGATTATACCTAAGACTGCCACTGCTATGGTTAAAAACTCAGCTAGTGTCTATACTACACCTGAGGGTTATCGGTTTGTCTATAATCGATGGAAGAAAGAGAGTCGTAATGGTTATGAACTTATTCAAGCATCTACATATGATAACCCGTTTTTGCCAAAAGAGTATATTATTAACCTTAAAGAGTCTTATCCTGAGCAGCTTATTGATGCTTATCTTAACGGGAAGTTTGTTAATCTTAACTCAGGTACTGTATATCCTAACTTTGACCCTGATAAGAACAGGAGCTTCGAGACTATTAAGATGGACTTAAAGACCTTACATATAGGTATGGATTTTAATGTTAACCATATGAGTGCAGTAGTTGCGTACAAGGAGTATGATAAGTTACTTGTCTTGGATGAGATTAGTGATGTAAGAGATACACCTGCTATGATTGACATTATCAAGGATAGGTACGACACAGGTCGTAAGATAATGATATATCCAGATGCTAGTGGTCGCTCATCTAAATCAGTTGATGCGTCTAAGTCAGATATAGGGTTGCTGCGAGAAGCAGGATTCGGTATTAGAGCGCCAAAGAAGAATCCGCCAGTCAGAGATAGGATAGTTTCAGTGAACTCAGCTCTATGTAACTCACTAGGTTATCGTAGGGTGCTCATCAATACAGATAAGTGTCCAACACTGACATCTAACTTAATTGAGCAGTCGTACCTTAAAGACGGTTCACCAGATAAGAGTCACGGGACTGACCACATGAATGATGCCTTTGGTTATGTGACGCACAATTTACTCGGCATATCTCGTTCGAGTGCGAAAGTGTCAAGATTTAGGTTATAATTTCACAACGGAGGTATGATATGAGTAGTGTTAATGTAGGTTTTGAACATAGTGAGTATAAGACTCACTTGCAACAAGTACAGGTTGTTAATAATGTGTTTAGCGGTACAGATTTTATTAAAGGGTATATTAAGCAGTTTCCACAGGAGATTGATAGTTCTTTTGAAGAAAGAAAATCCAATGTAGCACTTAAGAACTTTGTTAAACGGGCTACTGAAGCATTTGTAGGTATGATTTTTAGAAAACCTATATCAACATCTGGTTATTCTAATCGTGTTAATGAGTTGTTTAAGAAGATTGATACTGAGGTGTCGCTAAATCAGTTTGCAAGAACACTTGCCACTAATCTCACACTTGATGGTGTGACATATCTTATGGCTGAGTCTCCCGTAGAGGGAGGAGACCCTTATCTTGTTAATATCAAGCGGTCGGCTGTTATTAACTGGCGTAAGAACGAAACAGGGAACTTCACACTTATAGTAATCAAAGAGGAAGTTGATGAGCCAGTTGATGAGTTTGCCACAGAACAGATAGAGCAGTATCGTGTGCTGCGGGATGATGGTACTGTAACACTCTATCGTTTAGCAGATGGTGATTTTTATATTTATGATGTTATTTACACGGACTTGGATTATGTACCGATAGTAGAGTTGAGTTTATCTAAGATACCGCCACTCTATGATATCGCTCTACTCAATCTGAAGCATGCTAATCGTACATCATCTAAAGATAGATATCTTGATATGTCAGCATGTCCAGTACCTGTTATATGGGGTGCAGATATTGATGAGGATGATGGTTCACCATCTACTGCTAAGCCTGCACTGGTTATCGGTGTTGATGAGGCGTTCATATTCAACGGTACTAAAGATGAGTGCGACTTTCAGTGGAGGGAGTTACAAGGGACATCTATTAATGAGTTGCAAAAAGATTTACTTGTTATTGAGAAGGATATCACTAGTGGTGTCATTAGAGCATCACAGTCGGACTCACAGACGATAAAGACTGCTACACAAGCGTACTATGAATCAGCTGAGGCGTCTAACAGAGTTACAGTCATTGCTAACATCATTGAGTATAGTCTTAACAAGGGTATTGATATGCTCGTTGACTACCTCAACGAGCCTAAACCGACTATTGGTATGGTTACAATCAACAAGGACTACAATGCTCTCGCTTCAGATTCAGGTCAAGTTCGTTTACTGTGGGAGATGTACTTAGGTGGTGCGTTATCTATAGAGACGCTGTACAGTTCACTAGAACAGTATGAGATGATTAATGTGGGCAACCCTAGTGATGAGGTTAAGCGTATTGAGAAGGACTCTTTTAAACCTGTTTCTAAGGTACCACCAGCTGATTTACATAAGAATACAGATAACACAGTTGTACCTAAGGAGTAAACTTATGGTACAATTACATTAAATGATAGTGGATGCTGTCATAAAACCAACGGAAAAAGGACATGGATATGTTTGAAGAACTAATTGAATCAGCCTCTACATTTGCTAATGAGGAGTTTGTTACTAAGCTTAAAGAAGTTGCAACTTCTACAGAGCAGAGTATTAACGGACTAAAACAGAAAGCAAGTGTATATGAGAGTGATTTACGAAAAGCTATTGAAAAGCGTGATGCACTTAAAAATACTGTAAAATCAACACTTGGTGTTGAGGAGATTAATGAGGAGTCATTAAAAGCAGTTATTGATAACCCTGATGTTAGTAAGTTACAAGATATGTTGCATTCTACAAAGAGTGCTTATGAAGAACAAATCAAAACTTACGAACAAAAACTTTCTGATAAGGAATTAAACCTCCACTTGTTAGAAACTGGTGTGCTAGACGGTGTTAAGTCTAATATTGGCAAAAAGGCATTACTTGATGAGTTAAGAAATGGTGCAACACTCGATGAAAATGGTAATATCGTTTATCAAGATTCAAATGGAACTACCGTTTACGGTGATGATGGTAAACCACTCTCTGTTACAGATAAGGTTAAATCACTTTATGATAATCCAGATTATCAAGTGTTTTTCCCTACTAAAAAGGGTGGTGGTAAACAAGGTGGAGATACTCCTAACGGATATGGTGTAAAAGACCTATCTAAACTGACTCGTGCTGAGAAAGCTAAGCTGATGTCTGAATTATCACCTAGTGAGTATCAGGAACTGGTTAGAAAAAGTTTAAAAGGTAAATAATTATGAGTTTAAAGATTGATAACAAAGTAGTCCATTCTTCTGCAACAGAAGTTTTGATGCAAAACGTATATGGATTTGAGCAAGGTACGTCTGGTGCGATTACACTAGGTTCTGAGATGATTCAAGGGGATTTTGAAGAATTCTCAATGCTTGGTGAGATTGCTAACATTATCGGACGTAGAGATATCTCTAGTGATGCTGATGCAGCGGTTAAGACATTGTCATCTATCGATGGTAACGATGTTAAAGTTTACTTCTCTACTGGTGCGATTGAGTTCAAACTTGTTGATGCTAAACGTTATGGTAGCAACTCGGTTGCGTTCTCACAAGCTATCGGTGAGCAAATTGGTATTGGTATCACTAACTATATGCTTAACAAGATTATTTCTGCTGGTGTAGGTGCAATTAATGGTAACTCAACTGTTGTTACAGGTGATGGTACTGCTACTATTACAGCACAACTTCTTAATACTTCACTTAAACCGTTTGGTGATGCTCGTGATAATATCGTTGCATGGATTATGAATGGTGTTGTATTTAATGACCTTGTTGGTAATCAATTAGATATTGCTGTAGCAGGTGATGTAACTGCAAATGGTGTTCTTTATACAGAGTCTGTTGGTACGCTCGGTCGTCCTGTTTATGTAACAGATGCTACAGGTCTTAACATTAAATCTACTGATGATGCAGATAATGTTAAAGATTCAAATGCTGTACTAGGTCTTACTCGTGGCGCATTAAAAATTGTTGAGTCTGAAGCTCGTGAGTTCTATTCTGAAATTATTACAGGTAAAGAAAACTTGAAATACCGTATTCAAGCAGAGAGTTCAATGCTACTCGGTGTTGATGGTTATAAATACACATCAACAGCTAACCCTGACGATGCTGTACTTGCTGATGGTGCCAACTGGACGCAGATTGCGACTGATGTTAAATCAACTGCTGGTGTTCTAATTAACGTTAAATAGTAGCTTGCTATGATTTATGTTTACGGTGATAAGGATGTAAAGGATGGGGTTAGATGTAACCCTGTCTTTAAAAATGCAATAAGAGGTGCTACATTAGTTTACACTGATGATGCAGAGATTAAAGCTAATTATGAAGCTGTGGGTGTTGAAGTTAGACCTCTAACAGCACCTAAGAAACGTAGAACAAAAAGCACTAAGGAGTAATCCTAGTGCTTTTGATTTTATGTTTATATTAAGGACTTAACTATGGCATTAACAGTGTACCCTACAACAGACTATGACACCTTTATTGGATTAGATGATGCTAATACGCTTATTACATCTCGCTACCCTCTTGCCTCTAAATGGACTGTATTAACAGATGAGGAGAAAGAGGTTTACCTACGACTCCATTGTAACACTATTCTAAATACTATTGACCAGTCACTACTCCCTGCAACATCTGAATGTTTAGCAGAAAGTAATGCGATTATGGCATTTAATGATGTTATTAATGAAATTTCAATTACTTTAGATAGAAATAACGGGCTTGTAACTAAAGAAAAAGTTGGTGATGTTGAGATTAACTATAAGCAATATCGCTCTAATCTAAATAAACCGTCAATTTATAACTTAGAGATTAAAAATTGTCTAAGTAAATATGGTGCTAAATTCTCATCATGTCAAACAACTTTAGGTAAATCATAATGTTAGCAGATAAACTTAGTGTCACAGCCTTAACTTTAATTACAAAATATGGTAATGATGTTGTTTTTAGTTTAGATGAAGAGAGTGGTACATATGACCCTGTAACAGATAGTTATGATACAAATACAGTATACATTGCCACAAAAGGTGTATATCGTAAACCGTCATTTAACGATGACAAGTCTGTTAGTAAGATTGTAAAAATACCCTATGACGCAAGGATAACAACTGATTTTAAGTTAGATGGTAATGCAATTATATCTATAGAACCTATTAAGTTGCAAAATAAAGTTGTTGTGATGGATATTTATATCTAATGGGACAGGTAACCGTAAACTCAGGTAAGATAGTTGATAGATTGACTAAACGCTTATCATCTAGATTGGACAAGTTCAATAGACAATTGATGAAACAACTATCACACCCTGCTAAAAAAGGCGGTATTTGGGCTTATGATTACAACAGAAGAAAAGACCAGAATTATGAACACTCAGTGTCACAGTGGCGTAAATATAAACCGAGTAAAGGTAAATTGAGGTATGTCTATCGTAATGATGCTCTTAATAACTCAAAGCAACACTATGTTAAATATTTAAAAGGTGAGCCTTATCATTCACCTCAACTCACTAAGAAACAATGGACTGATTTTGTTAAAACACAGCGTAGAAAACTTAAAACTATAATAAAAGGCGAATTATGAAGCAGTATAAAATAGAGTTTAGTACATTTTTTAATGATATGTGGACTACAACACCTATTCACTGGAGTGGCCATGACTTAGATATTAATGGATTAGATAGTTGGATATTCTTTAAATTCAACCAATCAACTGCAACTCCTAAGTCGATATCAAATAACGGTATCTACAATGAAGAAGTTGTAGTCGACTGTATTTTATATGCTAATAGTGAGTTATTGTTAGCAGATATGTATGATAAACTTAGAGAAATGCTAGGAGAGAATCAGATAAGTGATTTAGTATTAACATCTATTGATGTAGATAACTCATCAATACTTAAAACAACAGTTGGCGACTTTAATTATCTTGATTTAAGCTTAGTTTTTAAACATTAGGTAATTATGTTATACTTACAGTAAATCTTTAGCTAAAGATTAATAAAACATAGGAGTCTAATATGGCTTTAACAAATTCACAAGGTACAAAGTTATTCTTCGTACCACTAGGAACAGCTGTTGCAACTGCTGACGATGTAAATACTGCCATCACAGGTGCTGATGCCAGAGAAGTAGGATGTATTCAAGATTTAGGTTCACTCGGTGCAAGTCGTAATGTTCAAAATTATTCTTGTTTAGATACGGATGATGTATCTAAAGCGTTCGGTTCTGTAAGTTATGGTAACTTTACTGTTGGTATGCTATTTGACAGTGCAGATGCAGCGGGGCAAGCTGAACTAAAGAAAATGTTTGCTGAAAACACAAATCGTATTGCAATTGTTGTATTAAACGATGGTGTTTATAATGACGATGATAATACAAATCCAACATCATTTACTTTTGAAGCTGGTGTATCTAATCAGGATATTGCAATTCAAAAAGATAATGCAGTGATGATTACATCTACTGTTGAAATTGCTTCAGCTATTAGCGAAATAGCAAAAGCGTAGTAACATCCTTTAGGGGTGTTACACTTTAGAAAGTGTTAGTCGATTGATTTTACGAATTTTTCCTTTTTGACTAACACTTTCTAGAGTGTAACAACTCAAATAAAATTCGTAATTAAAAGGAAAACATAATGGCAAATCCATTCTCAAAATATACTCTTAAAACAAAAGAGATTAAAGTTAAAGCATTAAATGATGCTAAAGTTACAATTCAAGAGTTAAGTGTTGGTAAGTCTAATGATTACTACGGTAGATTATTCTCTAAGTTAGATGGTGAAGGTAAACCTGTATTAAACACAGGGGAAATCGTTAAAGTTAAACTTGAAAAAGTTGCAGAGGCTATGATTGAACCTAAAATGACTATGGAAGAGTTACAAGGGTTATCTGCTAAAGCTGGAAACGCTATTAGTGAGATATCTGATGCAATTGATGAGTTAAGTAACGAGGGAAACTAACCGAAAGCGGTGAGTTTAATACCGATAGACTGCTTTTATTTAGGGTTGCAAGGACTTTAAATAAAAGTGTTAGAGAAATTGAGTTTACGTTCAGCGCTGCTGAAATAAATGAGTGGGGTGCCTATTTTCAAATAGAACCTCACAATTCGATAGAAGTTCAACTGGCTTTAATGGCACAATTAAAAGCTATCTCTATGGGTACTAAAAATAGTACTATAAATGATTACTTATTAACAGCCTATAAACCTGAAAAACAAGAAACTGAAGAGTTTTTAAATGAAAACTCAGTTAAGTCTATATTCTCAACTTTAGCTATTGCAAAGTAAGTCAATTTTCTGATATAATGTTTCTTAAATATTGTATTAGGAGACCACAAAGATGGAAAATGACGATATAATTCTCTCCGTCGGAGTGGACTTAGAAAATGCAAAAACTGATTTAAGAAAATTCGCTCGTCTAGTTGAGCAATTAGATATGGTAAATGGAAAACTCGACGCAGGGTTTTCTATACCTGAGCGTAAGACTTACGCTAAACAATTACTTAAATCAATAGATGATGCTGATAAGTATCAACGTAAATTAAAACAACAATCCACTAAAGACGCACTTGCCGCTAATAAGCGTATTGAGAAAGAAATTCTTGCTGCTAAAGAGCGTACTGCTATATCTGCTAATAGATTCTCTGCTAAAGAGCGTGATAAAGAACTCCGTAAAATAAAACAAGCTATTCTTGAACGCTCAAAACTTGAAGAACGTGAAAATAAGCGTCTAGCTGCGTTACGACATAAACAAGCTGAACGTGAATATGCTTATCATGTTAAGAAAATCAAAGAAGAAGCTAAAATAAAAGAACGAGAGTTTGCTAGAAGTGCAGCAGGTGCACTATCTCGTGAACACGGTACAACATTCGGGCATAAGTTTGTAACTACAGCTGAATATCTTGCTGCATATAAAGCACAACAATTACTTACACAAGGGCTTGCGGACTTAATTGCTATGTCTGTTAAGTATGACAACGCACTTTATCAAAGTATGGCTGTTCTAGATTTAAATAATGAGGAAGCAGCTAAACTCGCTTCTGCTAACTATGGTATTGCGATATCCTATGGTGCTGTGGTTGAAGAGATACAAAAAGCATCATTAACTTTAGGTCGTGCAGGTGTTAGCTATAGCAACTTAGCAGAGGCAACTAAAGTAACTACCCAGTTAGCTAGAATAACAGGTGATACACTTGATGACTCAGCTAAAGTAGTATCTACATTTACTGTAGCGTTCGGCTTAGCTTCAGAAGAAGTACATGCTCTAGGTTCAGAGCTTGCTTACACTGCTAATGCGTCTAAGTTATCTATTGAAGACTTAGGCACAATGGCAAACTACGCCTTATCTGGTGCAAAAGCATTAGGTCTTACTAAAGAAGCTGTACTTGCTTTCTCTGCTGCGTTCTCTAATATAGGTGTTAATGCTAGTACCATTGGTACACAGATGCGTAAGTTCGGAAAACTTTTACGTGAAGAAAGTAAAGCATCTAAACAATTTTTCTCTGTTTTAGAAGAAATAAGTAAAAAAGCAGGTGATAAAGTAATTCAAACACAATCACATGTTGCCCATACACTTAGAAAAGGCGGAGAAGAAAGTAATCAAGAGTTTATAAAATTAGCTGAGAATGTTTCTAAAATGTCAGATGAAGCATACGAATCAGCTGTTTCTGGTTTGCCTATTTTGACTAAGCAGTTACTAGACAGTTTAAGACTTACATCAGGGTCTTTAAAAGAGCATTTAGAGAACCTTAAAAAATCAGGTGATATGTTAGAGGCACAATCACGTATTCAAGCATTATCTATAGAAGGTATGTGGAACTCTGCTATTGCATCTATTGATAAAGCTGCCTCTACATTTGCTACTAAAATGGCAAACTTTTTTACAAACAGAGATGAAATTCAACGACAAGTTGAAGTACTAAAAAACCTTAAACAAGGTACAGAAGCTTATAACATAGCACTTGCTGATTTAAATAAGTTATTAGGTGAGAAAAGAGACATAGAAAGTACATTTAAACCAGCAGATACAATAGAAGGTTTGAAGAAGCAGATTGATGTAGAGAATAAAATAAAAAAATTATCTAAAGAGAGATTAGAACAATATATTAAACTTAAAGATACTTTTGAAAAAGCCAATAAAACATATTTAGAAAGCTCTTTTGTTTCTGGTACTGCACAAGCAGATAAAGCTAAAGAAAAACTCGAAGAATATAATAAGCATATAGATGCTTATAATAACAAGTTAAAAAAATCAAGAAGACATATTGAGGAATTAACAAAAGCCTACAAAAAACTTAATGATAAGAAGTTTTTTGGTACAGATGGTAATGAAATAATTAGCGCTAAAACAATTGAACGAATCGAGAAACTGCGACTACAATTAAAATTACTTAAAGATGATATTCCTGAGAATAAATTAGCAACGCTCAGAAAAGAACTTGAAAATATCACAAGTAAAGAGAATCTAAAAACAGATGATGTAATTAAGAAATTACAACTTCAGATTAAAATCCAATCAGAATTAAATAGACTAAAACATGAACAAATAAATTTACATAAAAAATTAGAGACCTTAATAACTAAAAGTGAAACTAAATCACCTGAGTATGACGCACTTGTTGCAAAATATGAAAACTTTACTAAATTAGCTAAGGGTAATAAAGAGAATTTATTACTCATAGATAAATGGTATCAACAAGAGCTTAGTAATTTAAATGATAAAGAAATAGCAGATTTTGAAAAGAGAGAAGATAAAAAACTACAACTTGCTGCTGAAGCTAAAAAACGAGAAATAGAACTTAAATACACTAAATTAGATACTCCTGATTTAGCTAAGTCTGATAGTTTAGAATTAGAAAAAGAAAAGATGGAAGAAATCTTAGCTATTGAGGAGAGTGAAAAAGATAAACAAGCTGACCTTGTTAGGCTTGAAGAAGCTAAACAAGCGATTAGAGCTAATCGCCTTGCTGAAGAGAAAGAATATAAGGACTTAATGTCTGATAGCTATACATCTATGATTGATTACCAAATTGAATTAGCAGAAAGTGCTATGGATTGGGGTAATAATTTAGAGGGTGTAGCAGGTAAAATAGCTAACGTATCTAAAACTATTAACCAAGTATATGTTGCTTCTCTTAAAGGTAAGAAAAACGAAGCAAAAATAGATAAGAAATATACTAAAGAGTTTGAAAAATATGGTAAGAAAAAAATACTTACCATAGAAGAACAAAATGAAGTTACTAATTTAGGTAATAAACAAGCACAAGAAATAGCTGCTAATAAACAAGCTATCCTTAGTGCCGAAATAGCAGGATATTCAAGTTTAGCAGGTGCTATGGGGAATATGTTTGAAGAAGGTAGTAAAGGTGCAAAAGCTTTTGGTGTTATTCAAGCCACATTAGGTATTATAAATGCCTATACAGCAATTACAAATGCAATGGCAACACCACCAGCACCAGTCGGGATAGCTTTAGGTGCATTAGTTGCAGGGCAAGTTGCGCCTATTATCGGGACTTTGGCTTCATTAGGTGGTAGTGGTGGTTCAGGCGGCGGAGCATCTGCTGAGGCAGGATATCAGTCACAAATCAAACAGAATAAAGCTGATATTGAGTTGTCTTATGAACCTATCACAAACAGACTAGACCAACAGATAGCATTACTTGATGCAATTAATCGTCAAGGTAGTTCAGCTGCACTAAAAACCAACTCTGCCGCATTAAGTTTTGAAAGAGATTATGCACTATGGAAACAAGATGTATTCTCAGGCTCACTTTTAGCTCCACAACCATCATACCTAGACAGAGAAGGGTGGGATAATGTAGATACGTGGGAAAATTCATTAGGTTTTAATGTTTTTGATAGAGTTGGTGATTATTATACTAGCAATGTATGGGATGGTTATGGTGGATATGATGATTCAAGAGAGCCGACTCTCCATTATGGGAACGAAATACAACTTGATACAAACTCTCTTGTAGAAGATGATAGATTACTTGATGTTCTGACTAATCTTATTAATAGCAAAGCCTATGCAGGTACTCTTGGACAAAATGCAGTAGGAAATGAGGGCGACCAGTCAGACCAATTAGCATGGCTTGACAAAATGGTAAGTGAGTTGCAAGGTAAAATTAATGATTGGGCTTTATCATCAATAGACACTATGAATAATCTATCTGATGCTGCGGATGATTTTAAAGATGCTTTTGACAGTTTAACTGATAGCACATATTATGCTGATAGAAAATTAAAAGACTCATTTGAACAAATTGATAAATTAAGAGGAGACAGTACATTACCTGATTATTTGTCAGATCTCGTATATTCAATACAATCCACAAATGAGTTTTTAACTGACGATAGATTTAACTTACTACTCAGCAAAAATCCTGAAGACATCGAAGCGCAAACTGATTTGCTAAAAGAGTTTGGTGAAGTAACAGGACATGTTTTTAAAAAAGGTGCTAAAGAGGCTCTTGATTACATAGACAGCATCAAAGCAGTTTCAGAAGCAATGGCACAATCCAAACAAAATCAAAAAGATTTTATTGATAGTTTTAAAACAGACGAACAATTAACAGCAGATAAAGCCCGTAAGCTTGAAGTATCAGTTGCTACAACTACAAATGAATTAGTATCTTTATTCAGCACGTTAAGTGGTGGTATCGGTGGATTAACTGATAAAGAACTCGACTTTTTAACTGCAAATAAAGATTTAATCGGTTCATTTGACGACATTATTGCAAAATATGATGAAAGCATAGACACTTTAGCATCCGTTATAGACTCAGTGCAAAGCACATTAGATAAGTTATATGGTTCGGTGCTTGGCTCATCCTACACTATGCAACAGTATTATGACGCAATGAGTCGTGCAATGAGAGCTGATTTAACAGACGCTAAGGCATATCAAGACCTTGTTAATGATGCGATTAGTAAATCAAGCGTGTTATTTGATGTAAACAATTATCAAACAATTAAAGACCAGCAGTTCGCACAACTTATGGCTGCTAAACAGTTTGAAAGTATTCAAGACGTGTCAGTTACTCAAATAGATTATTTAAAATATATTGAGGCAAATACAAGAGAAAGTAATGCACACTTAATTGCTATGCTACAAGCATTATCAGATGATATAAATAAACAATACACAGCATCTAACGCAATAGTTGTTGATACTGCTTACAATGAAGTACTTGGTAGAGATGCGGAAGCTGCTGGAGCTAACTATTGGAGTAACCAGTTAAGTAGTGGGAATATAACTGCGGACAACTTAAATTCAACAATAGCCCAAAGTGCTATTGCTTATAGCGGTGACGGTTCTAGTACAGGTGTTACACAGAGTGTTATAAATGAGAGCAAAAGTAATGCTATAGATTATTTAGCTAATACTGCAACTCCACAGGCTACTTCTAGTACAGATGCTCTAGTTCATGGAATATATCAAAAATATGATTTAGACCAATATCAAACAGATGATAGCGGTTATAATTATTGGAACACGCAAATAAAAACAGGAGCATTAAGTGTATCAGATTTAGAAGCGACAATTAAAAAAGCAGCGGAAGAAAATCTCAATCATAAAGTTGTTGCTAAATTTGCAGAGGGGGGGATAGTAACTGCACCGACTTTAGGATTAATCGGTGAAGCAGGGTATAACGAAGCAGTTATCCCACTTAAAGACTCAAACGATCCACTTCAAACGAAAGAGCTAGTTAGTGCAATAAAAGACTTGACAGCTATTGTGTTGCAACAAGCAGAAGATGGTAGAGAGAGTAGAAAATTAAGTGAAGACCAGTTATTGACTCTACTTGATATAGAGGAGAAAATAACATGATAATTGCACCGAGGACAGAGGCAAATATACTTGATACAAATATCGACCAAGTTGAAAACGGAATAGCTGTTTATGATAATGATACTGCTTATAACACTAAAGACACAGTACAAGTGAACGGAGACACAAACAGACTCTATGAAGCTA
>Ga0256837_1000382_pt1 | contig 38551 bp, 59 predicted proteins | sample 4562384metaG_FD_185976 | JGI IMG/M metagenome (GOLD analysis project Ga0256837, IMG submission 185976) | Hydrothermal vent microbial communities from Guaymas Basin, Mexico - 4561-384 | ecosystem: Environmental > Aquatic > Marine > Hydrothermal vents | place: Mexico: Guaymas Basin | collected... | reverse complement strand
GGTTATAGATAAGCTGTTTTCCGTCTTTAGATAGGAAGATTCCTGTTTGGAGAGGCGTTTCGTCTATTTTAGCAATTCCGCGTTTTTTAAAGGCCATTATGATTTGAGAGAGTGCCATTTTTACGGTTCTTTTATCGGCAGCTCCTAATGCGAATTTATTTAGTGCGGTGGAAACGATAGTTGAAACATCGCCGATAAATGTTAAGTGTTGCCCGTCTTCAGTTATTACTTTAGCTTCATAGATTTCTCCTTCCCCGAAATAGTCCTTATGAACTATTAGCTCTTTAATAGCAAAGGAAACAATTTTTTTAGTTAAGGTAAATCCTTGATTTTGTTTAACTTTCCATGCGTAAATACAACCTTCGCGGAGGACATTTGCGTAACCCATTGGTGGCTCCTTAGAAGTCCTGATATAAAGGTTGTAAGTTTTTATATCTTTTGGAAATAGGTTTTGCAATTCTTCTAGAGTTTGGTGGTAAGCTTCTTCGCTAATAGTTTCGTCGTTAAGCATAGTTTCTAGCGTCTCTAAAATCCCCTTCCATCCTATAAGGTCTTTTCCTTCGGTCTTTAATTCTTCGATTCTGCCTTCCTCAAAGTGATAGCGGACTTGTTTTAACCTTTCTTCTATTTCTTCATCGCCTGCTTTAATTGCAATCTTGTTTATTACTTCTTTTATTTCTTCTTGAGTAAAGCCTTTTTTGTATAGCCAACCTATTAGAGAGATAGTTAGGTTGTGTCTGTATCCTGGCAGCCAGATGGGGTAGAAAATTTCTACAAGTTTGTTTATAATACGATTCTTGGATTTGGGGGTTAGCCCTACAACTTCGGCTGTCGCCGTTCCGCCATCTGGCCCCCTCCTATCCCCTCCCTCCTTATCTGAAAGGAGTTTTTTGATTTTGTCGGGGATTTTGGGTAAGTCTTTCATTTTTCTCAAACCTCCTATTTCTATGTAGATAGGTTCTTTGCAAGTTACACACCTGGATGGAGCGGTTATTACTAACCCCCCATCGTTTCGGACATCAAAACCTAATCCTTTTCTGGTTGTGGTTTTTACATTTGGGTCGTAATCGAAATATAGGTGAATACCACCACGGGGGGTTTTTACAGCGAAGGTGTAGTCAAGCAGTTTTTTAAACTCTTTAGAAGACATACCGGTTGATTTGAGGAAAGTTTCAATGTCGTCAATATCGATAACTGTAATTTTGCTTCTTTTACCTGTAAGGATAGCTATAGCTGAAACCAATGCTGCTAGTTTAGGATTTCTCGTAACCTCGGAGGGTTTACCTTCAACTTGTAGTAGTTCTTTGTCTGCTATAGCTAGTTCCCAAAACTCTTCAATTTCTTTTTCATTTTGGGGGTAAAAGTCCTTCCATTTTCCGATGGGTCTTTTGCTATAGGAACCATCTTTTTTCCTTTCAACGGTTGCAGGAATAGCTACAACACCGTATAATTTAAACAACTTAAGGGCAAGGTTCTTTAGTTCGTCAAATGTTAGCATGTTAGCACCTCCTTGGGAGTTTTTCGACCCCTCGCGGATTTTCTCGTTTCCCATCATACTTTTTGTATTTTATAGGAAAGTTTAAGAAAAATCCATCATCATAACCTATTCAAGTGCTTTATGTAGCTCTATCAAATAAACTTGTTGTGTATGGGTATCTATCCATATTGGATTGAAAACAAATTAGATGGTTCTTATAGTTTGTGGACGAAAGTAGATATTCCTAATGGCAGTAGCAAAGTGCTTTATGTAAAGCAGGCCGATGGTTATTTTCCTAACGGTGCAGATGTATTTGAGTTTTTCGACGATTTCGATGGTGCGGAGATTGATACCACTAAGTGGAATTTAGTAACGGGCGACTATCCTTCGGTAAGGGATAGTTGCTTAGTATGGTCTGATACTACGGGAAGGATAGAAGCTATTTGGGAGGGAATAGAACCAAATCTGGTGGCCTTTGAAACTTTGGCTATTGATGTGGTTAATGTTAAATATGTAAAACTTTGTGGAACTGTAGACGCCTCTAAAACGTGCTCTGACCATGATGCAAGAATTTATACGGGTAATTCAAATTTGACTTCTACTTATAAGGACGCATCTTGCAATTACCATTATGCTTATGTTCCACCCTATCAGGACGGCCTTATGCAGGTTTGGTATAAGGAAGATGGATGTTATATTGGGGCAAATGAAGATTGGGGTCAATCAGCGGTTCAAACATACGCAATGGCCAATGGGAAAAAGGTAATCCCATATTTTGAAAGTTCTACAACTACAACATCAAATAGGATAGACTGGATAAGGGTTAGAAAGTTCCTTCCGGAGGGGGTGGATATAACAACTGAAAAGCTCGCAGATGGTTTCTACAAGGTCACAATTACTAACAATTCGGGACAGGATTTAATTGGGAATCAAATAGAGATAACAGGTATAGACTTTATAGCAGCTAAAGATGCAAGCGTTCTAGTCGTGGATGTTTTAAGTTATATCCTTTTCTCGGATGGAACCGGTGCATATAAGATTGGCGAAGATGGAAGCTGGCAAAAGGTAGCAGCTGTAGCTGATTTAACGCAAGATATTTTTTTATCCGAAGGTTCTATGCCCCCGGTATCGGTTTCTAAAGAGCAGCTGCAGCAGTTAGGGGATAACCCACAGGTGTTGGTTTATGTAGATGGAGATATGGAGATTAAGGGGTTGAGGCTTGGTATAGTTCCGCCTCCCCAGGTTGTTGTTTCTAAATCTCCTATTCCAATAGTGACTTTTGATGGTTATTTGGCCAGTGGTGTAAGTTTAAACAATACGGGTTCGGGGGATACAAAGTTTGTAATTTCCCCTGATGGTAGTTCTTGGTATACATGGAATAGCGATACTGGTGCCTGGGAGAGAGCTTTTGATGGTGACCCGAAGGGGTATGCTGATTCTATACTTTCGGTTGGTATAACATCTATGGATAATACCGCAATTACAAAATTTGTTGAAACTTTTAAGCAGGGGGATTTCTATATTGCCGTTGCTATGCAAGTTGGAGCCAATGTAGAATCGCTTAACTATACTTCAGAAACGAGCTTATGGGCACCCGTAGATGTAACGGTAAATTATTTAGGAATGGGTATTGAAATAACATTTGCTGGTAAAGGTAAATATTTGGTTATATTCATCTAAGTCTTCCTTTTATTCTTTAACCCTATGGCGGATGTAGCAAATTTCCTTGCTGTAGATGGTTTTTTTGTGTATCTGGTAGCAAATAAGATTATTGTTGACGGGGTTCTCCCTATTGAATTTCCTACACATAAAGAAGCTTTGCAAGCCTTTGAACAAATAAAGGAAAACCTGGAAAATGGGGAGAGGGTTTTATATTGGGATGGTTCGGCCAGATTAATATCAATATCTATATCGGCGGAAAGAGCTTATAACTGGGTATATACAACACGAGGGGTTTTTTGGTTTCCTACAGAGGATGAAGCTTTAAATTTTCTGCAGGATTTGTATTCCCAGTTAACAGGAGGGGAAACTACAACTTCATCGGATACGGGTTCTAATACGGAAAATACAACTGAACAAACAACAATAGTAATTGAGGGTGGTTCTATACCCGATTATTTTGCTACAGGTTCGACTGCGTCGAAGGCAACTTATTTGTTAGATATAAAGGAAAGTGGGACAAAATTAACTTTTCCTAGGTTAACTCCGTCCTTAGTTCAGGTCTATATGTATAGTTCGACCGATACAAGGAATTTTTCTTTTACAGTTTTTACCATTCCCTGGGATAAGACGGATTATGTAAATATCGGCCAGTCAATAACTGTTAAGGATATAGATGTGGTGCCTGTGGAAAAAACAGATTTTTATTACAAGGGAGAAATCGATTTAAGTAAATATGTCGATATAAAATGGGTTGATGTGGAGGTTTGATGGAAATGAGTAATAGGTATATTGAAGTTGAAATAAGACCTCTGCCAGATAGATTTGTGCTTCAACAGCTGGATGAAATAGGAGAAAGGACAAATGCTTCCCGCCGTGGGATAATATATAAAATACCCTTAGATAGTGCCCGCAATTATTCGTCAATGGTAATGCATTTAAACCAGACTTTATTTTGGGTTTTGAAAAGACCACCATTTGAAGTTTGTATAAAAGCAAATATTTAACCTAATTGGGGGTATAATCCCCTTCTATGTCTCTTTATAAGTCGGTAGCTTGGTGGCTGTATTTCCGCAGGAAGAGGTTGTTGGAAGGTTTAGATATTGATATTTGCTGTATTTACAATTACATAAAGAGACAAAGGGAAGATTTGTTTTTAGTTTCAACCGAGTTAGATAAAGAAATAGCTCTGCTGGGGGAAACTATCCCTGAACTATTGAAAAGGGTAAAGGATTATTGTGTTGTAGGAAGTTGTAATATTACTTTTGCTGATGTTGTTAGGGAATTAGAAAAGGCTTTATCGGGTAGTTGTTGCTTTCCACAAAAGGTTGCATGGAACGCTATTGTTTTCGGTATTCACCCGGTGTTGGTTGTAAGATACGCCGAGGGATTTTGTAGCCAACCTATTAATTATCCCGAAGCGGAAGCGGATTTGAAAGCTTTAAACCCCGTTAAGGAACTTAGCTACGCCGATGTAGAGAAATATTTACAAAAGCCGATTATCGTTTGCGATAACGATGCAGAAAAAGAAGGGGTTAAAAGTAATGAAAAAGAGAAAACAAACGGGAGGAAGAAGAAATGATTTCGAAATTTGTATATCCCAAAAGGATTAAAGATTATTCCCTCACCCGTAATAAGTTTGGATGGGGTTATGTAGTTACTTTTCTGGATGGTTCAGTTATAACAGGTGATGAAGAAGAAATTTATTTCGAAAGTGATGTAGGAGCGACAAAAATTTTTGACCCATATTTGGCAACGTGGATTATAGAGGCTCTAAGATTAGGTGATGAAAACTTGCCTTTGTATATAGCTGGTGCTGTGGCTTTATATCTAACCCAAAATGGACATAAGGTAGATGAAACGTTTATACTTTTGTTTTTGCGGGGGTTGTTAAAGTGAGCTGTCGGGAGGTTTTTATAAAAACTTCTGATAGCGTATACCATTTTGAAAGAGTAGAACGTGGAAATTTTAGGAGAATCTTAAAAGTTCTTTTGAAGGAGTTTAAATTTCTGTCGGTTGTGGCAGCACTATTGGTAGCTACGGATTTTATTTTCCACTCGGAAGAAGGAATAATAAAACTTGCTGGTAATACAATTGAATGGAGAAAAGTTAAATGTTAGGTAACTTTCGCTATTTGGTTATAGAGATATATGACCCACCTTCGGTAGAGTCCTATGTTTTATTCGAACCTGTGAGTAGGGAAAAGCTAGTTTTGTTTAAGTTTCCAGCTTGGTTAGTGGATTTACTTTTAAACCGGAGAGGTGGAACCAAGACATTAGGTAAGAAAAAAATAAAGTGGTATCGATTACCTTAAATAAGTATATTGGTAAAAACCGATGATTACGGATACATTGTAAGAGGAAGGAGAGGTTATAGTGTGCCTATAAGCCCTTTAGCTTGTTTAGACCCGTATTGTCTGCCTAACGAGGGAGGCGGAGGCATTGCTTTTACAACCCAGTCGGGGGGGTATTTTAGATTGGTGTAAGGAGCATAAAGAATTTTGTGCCGGGTTAGTTATAGGAGCTATAGTGGCTTTTATTGTTAGCTAGAGCTATTAATTAATGAAATTACGTATATAGTAGCGTATCTTTCTTCGCTGTTTTTTATTTCTAATGTTTGACCTTCCTTAACTTGGAGGGAAATGCTACCTACAAAATTTTTGAGTTGTCCAAGGGTATTAGTTCCATCCGACAAGGCAATTGTTAGTTTTGTTGCGGATTTGGACTGTAGTATTACAACAGTCGGCCCATTGAAGTTTAGGCTTTGGCTAGGTGCTAGAGAATATTCATCACCCTGCATATTCTCGAGGGAGACAGGGGCAGATGATACTAAAATTCCTCCGTTAAAGCTTTGCAAGGCGTAGAAGGTATTTTTCTGTGAAATGTCTACCGAAAAAGGTAATACGGCCTGTGATAGGGGGATAGATTTTGTTTTAATAATGTCATTACCCATACTAAACTAAATAGTATGAAACAAAGGTTTGTTTATCGTTGTCCTTTCTGTGGGGCCTGGTATACACATTCGAAGGGGGATGAACATTTAGTTAAGGCTATAGCAAAAGCAAAAAAAGAGGGGAAGGTTGCGTGGGTGGAGAAAATCCCCAAGTCAATAGGGGAGAGGCCAAAGTTTAATATATTGACCCCTTATGACCCTATGGTTATGGAAATGTGGGGGCAGGTTCCAGTCGGGAAGTATAGTCTTTACCAGGCTTTAGTGGAACTTCCGGAAGAAGAATTAGAGTTTTTAAAAAGAAAAATTAAGGAAATAAAAGAACAATGTAGGCGATTTACAAAATTTACTGAAGAAATGGGTATCTAAGGGGTGTATTTTTGTTAATACAATAGGAGGGTAAGATGCCTAGGAAAGACGATTTGCTACCCGATAGCTTGTTGGAAGCTGTAGATAAGGCTAAGGGAATCAAAAATGTAAATAAAGAGCTAGTAAAAACCGCCTATAAAGATGCTGTAAAAATAGATGAAAATCTGTCCACTTTACGACTAAAAATTTGGTTACTGTCCAGGCAGGGAGATTGGGTAGAGGTTGGAACTTGGGGATTCTCGTTTGACAAAGTAGAGCAAATTGCTGATTTTGTAAGAGATATAGTTTTAAACCAGTTAGAGGATATAGAAAGTTTCATCATAAATGGAACTATTACGGTTAGATATGCTGTAATCGATGAAACTACCGATGAAGTAACCTTAAAAAATACGATAAAGATAGCAGTTCCCAAAGATTTGATTAAGAAAACTGTAGAAGTGAAAAGAGAAATCGTAAAAGAAAAAGTAGAGGAAGGTATTTGGGAGGGTCTAGGTAAGTTTATTGAATTAAATAAACAAATCCTAGATACAGCAATCCAAGCAAAGGAAATTGAAAAAGAGAGCCTTATAAATCTTTTAAAGGCCCAGTTGGAAGCGGTAAACCAAAAAATGCAGGAACTACAGCAAAAGTTATTGCAAGCTAAACAGGGAGATGATAATTCCCAGCTGCAGGTTTTAATGCAATTTGTGCTGGAATTACAAAGAATTCGGGATGAATATGAAAAGAGGTTATTTGAGTTGATAACTATGCAACAGCAGCAGCCAAAGGAAGTTAAGAAAGATGAAACTACCGAGTTATTGAAAACTTTGCTGGATAGAGTCCTAAACAAGGAGGATAGAACACCTGACGAAATAACTAAATTCACCTATAGCATTCTAAAAGAGGTTGTTGAAACGGCCCTGAAAAAGGAAGAAAAAGACCCAGTCAAAGAGCTTAAAGAAGTAGCTAACCTCTTAAAGGAGTTAAAAGATAAGGATACAGGGGAAGATATAAAAGACCAACTTTCGCAAGCCGTTTTAGAAATAACTAAAAAGAAAATTGCGGAAGACCCATTAGAGGATATATCGAAGAAAGTAAAGCTTCTTAAAGAGGTGTTGAAAGAAATATCGGGTGACCAAGAAAAAGAAGAACTCCGCCGGGAGATAGAACAACTAAAAAATCTGATTTTGTCTATGCAAATGCAAAACGAGCCGTTGCTCCCTACGGAAGAAGAAAAAGACCCGTTGGAAAAACTAGAGAGGGAGACTGAAAGGTTGGCAAAAATTTACGAGCGAATGGAAAAGCTGTTTGGTAGGAGGGAACCTGCTAGCAAAACATTTTTAGAAACGATAAAAGAGGTATTATCCTCCCCAACCATCGTGGAATTGGGGAAAATCTTTGTTCAGGCCCTTATTCAAAGCGAGCAACTGAAAGCCCAGCAAATGGCAATGATGCCGATGGTTCCAGCTGTCCCTTATACGGGATATGGGTATATGCCTACGCCTCAACCTCAACCTAGGGTGAAAAAAAGGGTTGTTCGTAGGCCTGTTATTAATACATCTCCCCTTTCGCAAGTTAAGCAGCAAGTTGTTCCTCCTAAGGTTAATATCCAACAACCGCAACCGCAACCACAACCTGTTGGGCCAAATATACAAGAACAACCGCAGAGTATACAGAATCCATCACCACAGCAGAACTTACAAGGGAAATTAGAAGCTATTGTTAAGAAGGAGTTGGAACCTGTGCTAAGCGATTGGAAAGAGAAGGGAAAAAGAGGTGGTGCTAGAGTGTTAAAAGCCCAATTGGTAAAGAAAATTGTCGAGATAGAGAAACAAACTAGAATCCTTCAAAGGATATTTGAAAGTGGCAATACACAGCTGTTATTGTCGTTTAAGGGGTATGTAGATACCCTGTTAGAACAAGCTGGTTTTTCTAAGGAAGAAGCCGACAAATTGGTAGAGGAAATAATACAAGAAACGATGAAAAAGTTGGCCCAGGAAGGTTAACTTTTTTCTTCTAGCTTTCTAAGAATTGCTTTAGTTTCTTTTATTTCCTTTATAAGGAAGAGACCTAATACTAAAGCTGCTATAGCGGCTATACTGGCAGGGGTAGAACATCCCCAGCACATTCCCCAACCATAACCGTTCTGGAAACCTTCATATTCAACTAATAATTTTTTCCCTCTCATAGGTTAAAAGAATAACTTATGAGTATCCTTGCCTTGGTCGGGGGAATAATAGATGCGGTTACCAGTTTGGGGGCTAAATATATCGAAGACCAAGTAAAGAGGAAACAATTTGAAACCGAGGTAAGAGAAATCCTTTATAAAGCTATTACCGATTTAGTTAATGCAGTAATTAAAGAAGAACAACTTAAAGCAAAGGTTATAATCGCAGAGACCGCATCCGATAGTTGGTTGACCAGGAATTGGAGACCAATCGTGATTTTAATATTTACGGCTCTAGTTGTAATGTATTGGTTCGGATTTACACCTCCAAATTTGGATAAAAGCACGTTACATGACCTTTTCTTAATTATTCAGGGGGCTATTTGGGGTTATATAGGTTCCCGGGGGCTTGAGAAGACAGCTGGAAAGTTAGCCCAGGTGTTATTCTTCAAGAATAAGTAAGGGAGGTATAAAAAATGACAACTGTTGCGGATTTAATAGCTACGATGGAATTGGCTTTATCTGAAAAGAAAGGTATTGTCTTGTATCCATATAACTATGGTGCAGATATTTACTACCAGTTGTATGGTTTTTCTTTAGTTGGAACTCATAAATTTTTAGCTGATTTTCAAAAGGCTTACGCTTTAGGTGAAGATTTGAACGATTACTATAATAACTACTACACCTTTTCAGATACTTTCTTTTGGGATTTTGTAAAAGATGGTTGGGAATATAAGGCTGGTTATAAATTTTCAGCATATTACGGTTTGTATTTCGTAAATCTCCATCGTTTGATAAACAAACTTTTACAAAGAAATCCGAAGTTAATGAATTTTAAAAATTCATATTTAGCTTTATTGCTTTTACTAGATGCTGCTATGTCATATAATTAATTTTGTTGGAAATTTAAAAAAATTTCCTTTGCTAACAAAAGATGGGGTATTTAATTTTTACTTGTGGAAAGATGGGAGATTATTTGTTCCAGTAGTAAACGTAATTGGAAAAGTTGTTAAATTTATTAGGGAAACTAATACAATTACAAATGGAGTAGAATCTACTACCACTATTTTCAACACAATAACAACAGGGCAGGAAAACAAGTGGGACTTTGCTAGTTTCCCTACTTGGAATTCTATAAAATTCCGTATTCCCAAAGCAGGGAATGTTTCCTTTCTAGTTAAAACAACAAAACAAATTTATGAAGATAAAGTGGTTGGCCTATGGGAATATTTATAATTAAATGGCTAGAATCAAATGTAAACGCCTAAGAAGTCTCGAAGGGTTAGACCTTCCTCTTTTTGAACTTTCTCAGGATGCAAAAATCCTTTTAGCTTTCCAATCTCCCTACCAGGAAATCTTAATAATTCGATTCCCAAATGGGAAAAAGGGGTTAATGCTTGATGGAGAAATCCAATATGTGGAAGGAGAAAACTCAAAGGATTACCATTTGAAGCATGTAAAACTTCTATATAAATGCCCTTATGCTGCAAAAAGGGTAGCCATTGTTGGAGGCGGAGATGGTATTTTAGCCGGCGAAATACTTAAGAAATTCCCACATGCTCGGATTGATTTATATGAGTTAGACCCGTGTATGGTTTATGTTTATCGGAAATATGAAACAAAGGTGAACAACAACGCTTTAAATGACCCAAGGGTTAGAGTAATTATCGGGGACGCTTTTAGGAATATTCAACGAGTTAAAGATGGTTTCTATACATCTATGTTTGTAGATTTGCCCGACGCAATTTTTGATAACCGACTAGATACTCTTTACACACCATCTAACTTCCAATTACTGGCTCGGAAGTTAGCTTTAGGTGGATGCATGTCGATATATACGGGGGGAATAAACCCTGATTTTATGGTAGGACAAATAATCCCTGACTGTATGCAGCTTCTTGGTAAGGAGGTAGCATATGGATTTTTAGGTTATTATGGAATTATCTTGCATTTAAGGAAAATAATACCCCAATGCAACCTAAAAACGATGGGAAACTATACCCTTTAATTACTAGACTGGGCGAATCAGTTGTAGCTGTTTACTTGGATTTTTTTAAACCTTTTCCCTTAAAAATTCTTTCAAAGCCTAGATTCTTGTTTGGAAAGTGGAAAGTCGATGTGGCCGGGAATATTTTTACCTCCGAAGAAAAAGAATTAAGGAATGCGATTATAGAAATATGCAATAAAGCTGCTACTCAAGGAGATTTGGAGTTCGGAGAATACCACTTAACTCATATAGGTGGAGGCCTATTGTTAGGGTCTAGTAAAGAATTTGGCAGCTACCTTTTTACGAAGGGGAAGGCATTTCAGTTAGCTGAAGAATTTTATATGTCACGGTTTAGCCTTCTAAAGAAAGCTTTAGAAACTGTAATCAATCCCGAGTGGAGGGCTTTATTTAAGCAGGTCAAATTTTCTATCCATAGTTTCCCTTTTATTGCTAAAACTACGGAGGCGTTCTAATGGGAAAAGAAACTTTTTTAAAATGCCTTTCGGAAAAAATTAGTTCTTCCCATGAAAGGGTTATAGCTAAGGGAATTACTAGCTGTATGGCAAAGGTTGGTATACTAATGGTTTGTTTCTATCATCCGGAATTGTGGAAAACAGTTAAGGCACCTCCGAAAGAGGATAGCAAAAAATTCCTAAAAAGGTTGAAGCCTTATATAAGGCCCCCATACCGTGTTTATGTGAATAAAAAACATATAAGGGTTTGGTATGTTCCCTATGTGGCATACCTAAGGTATTTGAGGTTAAAAGAAAAAGACCCTGAATTGGATATAAGGGCTGTATATCCGCCCGAACAAATAACTTTTCCTGTATCGCTTGCTATTGTTGATGAAAGGGTATTTTCTTTGGAACCAAATCCTGATTTTATAGTTACCGAAAGTAAAGTTGTATATTGCCCCCTTGGGAATAGCTTAATTCCCTAAAATAGGACGGAGGTAAAAAATGGAGATAAAAAGGGTTGAAGAAATTTTAAAAAACTTAGCTAGGCGAATTGTGCAAACGGTTCCTGTAAAAAAAGTTGTGGCCGCAATTTGCGATGATGGGGTTCCTTACATAGTAATCTCCCCGGTTCCCCGAAATGCACCAGCTAACTTCTTTAAAGAAGTGGCCCAGGCATTTTCAGGGGAATTAATACCATCTATGATAGAAAAAGACGACAATCTTTTTATATATTTCCACCCCCCTCAAAAGGTTTCAAAATGTAAGGAAATCACTAAAAAAGAAACCAATCTACCTTCCGATGTTGTTAATGAAAAATACTTCGGATGCATTGATGCGTATAAGCAAATTACCGATAAAAACTTTACGGGGTTGGTGTTTATAACCCTCGAAGGGTGTAAGGCTTGTGAAAACCTAGAAAGGTTCCTGTATGTGGAAGGTGCGGGGGCGGAAGATGATGAAGAATTAGACTACCTATCGCAGGTGTTACAAAACAACGCAATCTTTATCGATGCTAAGCAATGTCCAGGCTTGGCCAAATGGCTAGGAGGTGCTCCATACCCTCGCGTGGTATTTATAAAAAATGGTCAACCCGTAAAGAGTATTTACGGATTCGCGGATAATGAACAAAACAGGAAACGCTGGAAGGACTTTATTGCTATGTTGTCCTTGTATCTAGAAGAATCTCCGAAGTAATATATAAGAATTAGCATTATTAAAAAGGAGGTTTGAGATGGCTTTAGTATTCTCTAAAACTGGTCGTGTAAAAAGAAGTGAAGTCGCCAAAAAACTATTGCATGAAACTACTTACAACCGTATTTTTATAAAACCTTCCCAAGGTGTGGTTGGTATTAGAAGGGTAAAAACTCCTTCTTGGTCGGCAGCTGGAAGGGCTGTATTGAACGTTATCCACGCAGATATGGCGGCTAAAGCCCCTGCTAGCATGTGTTTGGGACACAAGGGGAAAGATTTTTACGCTTGTCTCAAAACCCAAGCAAACAACTTGCTGGACTATGCAAATCAAAATGGATTCCTCTATGCCTTAAATATCCTTATGCAAAAATCTCCCGGTGAGGCGGATAATGCATTATTACACCACTTACTCTATGCGAGGGCTCCTTATTCCGCTAAAATGAACGGACATAGAATTGCTAGGGTGGCCGCCTTAACTAAACAAACAACCGAAGCGGGTGTAGAGCAAGTTATTCGTGATGATTTAGTTATAGACGCTCCTTTATTCAACAAGGAAGAAGTTTCTAAGTATCCCGTAATCCAACAAAATATTGCCCACTACACCGCTATGCTAGAAAGATTCCCTGTAGCAGTAGTTAATAACGCAGGCCAGTTGGCTATGATGATGGCTGAAAACAACCTCTTACCCGACGAGGTAAGGGCATCTTTCAATGAAGTTGCTACTGTTATCCAGGCGAATAGGGACGCTCTCATTAACGTAGTTAAAGAAACTATAAGGAATACCGTTGGAGCTGAAAAAAGCCTTATTTAACCATTAAATTCTCTTCCTACTTTTTTCCATTCTTCTACAAATGGGTGAACCTTAAAGATTTCCGTATCTATGTAAATCGGGTCTAAGTTTGCATAAAAAGACATCATTGTCCCTTGTCCTTTCCACCGTAAAAAGTCGTTTACGTAAACTGGGTTAGCTCCCTTCATAAGCAGTATCGATGTTAAGGTTTTTCTAATTGCGTGGATATTTCGACGCTTTACGATAGCTACCCCTGCTTTAACTTGGAGAATGTCAAACAGTATGTTGTAATAGCGTGGGTCTGGGGCTTTTATAGCAAATTTGTCTTTAAAATACCCGAATAATATTTGTAGGTCGTAAGGAATTAAATGCTTTCTGCTTCTAGAGTGCTTTAAGGCTGTAATGTAAATAGCAAAATTATCTATTTGAATATCCTCGGGTGAAAGAATATAAAATTCTCCCCGGCGGGTTCCATATAAAGAGCTTACTAGCATTAGGGTTACAAATTCGAACGGTTTAAATTCATAATCGAAGGCGTTAAATACAAATTCTTCTTTAAATAATCTATAAGCGGCATTTATTAATTTCTTAATTTCTCCTTCCGTAAAGGTGGTTAATTCTCTTTCCTTAGTGGTTTCCTCTGCGTCATGCAAAATTTCTTCGCGAAATACATCAAACTTTTCCCCTAGTGTGGTAAAGAGAAATTTTAACGCAAAGTAAACAGTAAGACGGGTATTTTTATTTTTGTATTTGAGAATTAACTTTTTGGCCACTTCTAAAGGATTTTCGCTTAAAAAACCTCTCTGGGAGCAAAAGGCTAGGAAAACCCTTAGATAAGTTGCTTGTGTGTTTGGGGCTTTGTATTGTAGTCGTTTCCAAACCTTATCTATATCGAAGCAACCAGCCCTTTTAATTGCTTCTATGTAAGGAGAAAGGTCGACCTTATACCCGTATTTTTGCATAGCTACTATTATTGTTAGTTATGCAAAGGTATCAGGTTGTTTATGAAAGAGGGCTTAATGAAAATGCTCTACAAGGAGTAGCTTTAGAAGCTCGCTATCGTCACCAGTATCGCCACGGCCAGGAATATGGTTGGTGGGGTGGCGGATTTGGTCGTATGTTTGGTGTTCCCCTACCTTTGTTAATAGTTGGTGGGGTAGCCCTATACTTTCTGTGGAAGCATATGAAATCTAAGAACCAACAGACTGCAGCTGCACGGCAACAGCAGGCCGGGGGTTAATAATGTGGTTTTCCCTTATTTACCCCTCAATTGGTTTTTTATTAACTTGGAGGACGGTATCAGAAATAGCAGATTGGGAAAAGCAACAGGCCAAAAATTACCTTTCCTGCGTAAATAAACAACTGGAACAAGGTAAATCCCCACAACAGGTAAAACCACTGTGCACATCAGTAATTAAGGCGAAATCCCCGATTGGTTTTTGGTCTAACTTATTACTGCTTTATTCGACCATAGGGTTTGGTTACTTTGTTTACAAACTAAACAAGGGGGACTAAAATGCCTATCCCCCTGATTCTTTTAGCTTTGTTTGGAGCTGGTGCAGGGGCTGGTGCTTTGTTAGAAAAAAAGCTATCAGGTGATGATTTGGAGGAACTCCGGAAGGAATACTATAAATGCATACAGGAACTAACTAAGCTTAAAGCCACTCCCCAACAAATACAGGAAATATGCATGGGGTGGAAAGTCGGGACTCTAACATTTGCCAAAACCATTGCAATTGCAGGGGCTACAGTTGCTATAGGAGTAGGAACTTGGTATTTGCTTGAATATCTAAAAAAGAACAAAAAGGAGGTAAGAAATGCCACTCGTGTTTGACTATAGCGGGTCTCAATCAAAGAAACAACAAGAAGATAATTTCTTAGCTGATGCTTTTAGGCAGCTACTTATATCGGGAGCCTCTTATGCACAGGCATTAGCGAAATACAATATGTGTAAATCCCTTTATGGGAAAGGGACTTATTTGTTTTATAAGTGTATGGGAGTGAATCCGCCTCCCCAGGTTGTAAAGCCACCCCCGCCGCCACCAAATTCTAAAGCACCATCTAGACCACAGCCTAAACCGCAACCCAAAAACCAACCTAAGTCACAACCAGTTACAGCACCACCGCCGCCACCACTTCCTCCGCAGCCCGTAAAAGAGGAAAGCAGAAGCGGTGGATTGTTAGATAACAAACTTTTATTGTTCGGCGGATTAGCTTTGGTAACATTATTGCTACTAACACAAAGAAGGAGGGTAGTAGAATATGTTGTGCAACGAAGTCGTTAAAGGAGAACAAGGATATTTATGTGGATACCAAGATAAGGTTTTTGTTTGTAAACAATGCAATGGTAACCAGTGTGAGGGATGCGAGGAATTGCCTAAACCTCAATTTATACAGCCGCAAAGTTATCAAGGAATGGAAGACTATGAAGGATTTAACCTAGGGGCTATTACAAATTGGATAAAAGACAAAAAATTCTTAGCAGGTGTCGGTGTAGGTTTAGCTATCGGCTTCTTTTTCTTCAGAAAGAAGTAGTTTCTTAGCAACCTGATGTAGTTCCTGAATAATTTTCTTTTCCCTTCCTATAGCTTCGCTCTCTAGGAATTCCAATAGTGATAATACAACTTCGCTTGCATATAAACCGAGTTGGGAAGTGCCTACTGTAATTATTTTGCCGTTAGCTAAACATACGCTAGTTAATCCATAAAGGGTATAAGGTTCTAAAAGCTCTAAATCGGCTTCAACTTTACATGCAATTTTTTCGTTAAGGTCTACCATAGTTGTGGAATTATAATACGGCCATATTATGGCATATAACCTGCGATGGAAGGATAGATATACAAGCTCCTACACAATTAAAACTTTCTTTAAATATGCAGTTAAGGCAGGGTTAAGTTGTGGTGAATTGGTAGAAAAAATAGTTGAAGAATTGCGGCTTTGTGAAAAACACCCCGCCACACCTATCGCTTACACGACCTTACCGGCGGATAAAGAAAATGCAATGATTCAATTTCACGAAATTATATCCGCATGGGTGCGGTCAAGGATACCTTGCATAGCCCCTATAAAGATGTTGAAGGTGGATGGTTTCCCTGTAATCACAACAAAATACCGCTTAAATATTTACAAGCTTAAGGATATAGTATGTGTTCTAAAAGACTATAAATGTATTAGCGACAAAGATTTTGAGGAATTAAAAAGGGATTTAAAAAGGGTTTGTAAGACTTACAATTGGTAACACTTTTGGATTTTTGTCATTTCTTTTTGTTCGCGTTTTGTAAAAATTAACTACTATGGCTTTAGACATTTCAGTTTATGCAAATATTGGTTGGGGTAAACTAAACGGGGTGGCGTTTGCCGATACTCAAAGTTATAACAACGATGAAAATATATATCTCTTAAAAGATGTTTTTACGGATGCCGCCTCGGCCCTTAAAGATGGTAGGAACTATACGGTCATTCTTCAATTCGAGGGAGATGTAGAAATAGGCTATCTGAAAACCATTGTTAATGACGACGGTAGCACTACACAAGAATTAGTTGGCAAAGTTTTGGTTCCAGCTCGCAGCCCGGTATCAATACAAACTCAATATGCTGTATCGGCTTTATTAAACTCTAGCTTCCTGGCCTTTAAAAATGCGTCCTCGATAGACAGCACAACAAAATCATCTTTCGAAGTAAACATGCTAGTTTTAAGTGCTGAATAAGGAGGGTGAAAATGGAAAAGGTTAGGGTTTTTAAGCAGAACGGGATAAAAATAGAAACAACCAAGTTGGGAAAAAAGGTCACCAAGAAAACAACTTTATATCTATGCACAACTGAGGATTTCTCATACATAATGAATCTCTTAGATAAGGATAGCCAATTCGCAGCAATTGCTACCGAAGCGGGGATTTCGTTAAAGGACTTTAGAAACCCTGTTATGTGGGATATGGTTGATACACTTCCTAAAGAGGTGCAAGAAGTAATTAATAGCAAAGAAGCTAAAGAAATTCTCCAAAAGAACGGAGGTGTAATTCCTATAATTACAGAGGAAATTATCGATATAAGCGAGTTGCCTAAACCCTCTGATTTGGTAAATTAATAGTTATCTCCTGGCTTTGGCTAGCAACCTCCCTTTTGGGAATAAGTGTAGCTTCTATTCCCCTTTTCGTAAATTGTTTAAATAAATCTGCATATTGTGGACAAAATTCCATTACTTCCCTTTTGTTCAAAGCCCCTATAACACCTTTTGCATAGCAGCGAGGGATACAAACTTCTTCGCAATAGCAGGTTTGCTTAGCTAATTCGGGATTTATGATAATTCCCTTATAGGTATCATCAATCCCTTCATATTCCGAAGGTGGGTGTTGGGATTCTTTTCCCTTGGCTGCCAAATATACGATTACTGCACCTGTAAACAGGGCAATAAATAAGCCTATAGCCCGTTTGGTTGGATAATTTTGCTTTTCATAAATAAAGGTATTTTTAGCAACATCTATAGCTACCGCAGATGCTCCACCAAGCAAAATAGCCCCTATCAACTTGTAAGCGTTCATAATAGTTATTAAAAATACCCTAAGGAGGTAAAATGATGATTGTGGAACAATATGAAGGCTATGCGGGAATTTTAGATTGGATTAAGGAGCATATCTTTGGTCAAAAACCCCAACAGCAGGAAGCCAAACAGCCTCAAACTAAACAGAGTTTATCCACTAAAGAACTTTTAATAGGAGCCGCAATTGGGGGAATTGTTGTTTACTTCTTGTTCAAAGCAGGTAAACATGAGGCAGAATTAAAAGAACAAAGAAGTGTTTAACCCTTTTTATCTTTACCAAGAATTTCATCTTTTATCTCTTTCCAAAATTCCACAAGATTTTTTATTTGCGTAAACGGAATATAAACTCCCTTTGGAAACCCTTTTTCTAAAACTACTGTTATATGTTTATGCCTTTCTTCTTCCTCTTTCCCTTCGCACAGGTTTGTAAATTTAACAGCTACACCTTTACTGCGTAACTTTTCTAACATCTTTAGGTATTTTGTGAATTCCATAATTATTACTTATGTTAATAGAAGAAAAAAGGCGGGTATATAGTAGTTATAGCGGTGGTTATATCCACGATAGTCATGGTTTTAGTTTGTCCTGGTTAAACCCACTCAATTGGTTTAAGCACGGAAATAATCAAAACACCTCTAAGACTAAGCCTGTTATAAACTTAAAAACTTTTTCATCGACAACCTTTCCATCAGGGTTAACTATAAAAACAAGCTCAACCGGAAAGACGGCTAGCCTATTCCCTGTTAAAAAGAAGCCCAGCTACAGTTGGCTTAGCAAAGCGTTAAACATCAAACCCGTAAAGCTTACTCTCCCTAAAACTACTGTAGCTAAAAAACAAAGTGGGACATCTTCGTGGTTAAGTAACTTTCTCAAAACAACTTTTAAAACGGTTACTACAAAGCTTTTAATACCTGCAGTTCAAGCAGGGATACAGGCTGAAATTTACAAGAAAATATATGGCGGAACTCCTAAAGTTATCTATAAACCAGTTATCCCCCCTAATTCTGGGCCTACTTCTACAGCTGCACCTACACCAACATCTGCAGCTGTCCCACCATCAACTATCCAAAATACCTCACATAGACCAACTCGGCCACAACCAGCTTCTAAAGCAATACCACGGCCTGTTGCTCCGCTGCCTTTTGCTCCAACTTATGCCCCCTCACCATCGCCATTACCGACTCCTACTGCAAGGCAAAACACGGCAGTATCCAGAACAAATACAGATGGAATGTCTATAAATCCGATGTATCTAATGGGTGGTATGCTTTTATTAGCAATAGCACTATCAAGGAGGTAAAGAAAATGTTCGGGTATGGACTTAAAAAGCGTGTAAAAAGAAAAATCGGGTTTGCTGGCCCTCGCTGGGGAGCTTCCGTGGCCCCAGGTATGGGATTAGGTATAGGATTTGGTATGGGCCCATGGTGGCTAAAAAATAATCAACAAACCCTTAAATCGGTTCAAACAAGAAATAGCACTTTATCAAATTTAACAGCACAAAATAAAACCGCATCTACAAACATTCCTGAATGCCCCCCGGGAGTAAGATGTGCTTTACCCCCCGATTTCAGACCTGCTGTCACTATAAAAAGTTCCAGACCTCAAAGGCCTCCAGCCGTAGTAGGAATGAAACCTAGATACGGATTGGCCTTGGGCCCTAGGTATGGTTACAAAAGAAAGGTTATAGCAGGTATAAAGCCATTCCACTCATTCCACTTCGGGAAAACTATTATTTAAATTTTTCCTTCCCTTGTTAACTTTTGTTTCTAATGCTGGTTTATCAAGTAGAAGCTGTTTGGTATGAAGCTCCGATTATTATAAAAGGCAATATTCCTATAAAGGATTATGGTGGAATACCAATTTTCGACTATTCAGGCCTATTTAAATCGATTGGTAAAGCGATTGGTAGCGTATTTCATGCCGCCGGCAAAGTAGTTAAAAAAGGCACTAAATTTACAGGGCGAGCTATGCACAAAACAGTCAAGGTAGTTGGAAAAGGATTAAAAATAGTCGCCCCAATCGCCGTGCCCCTTGTAGTGGGTGGATTAGTCTCAACTGCCTTAGCCCATCTCGGCGGCGTCGGTGCTTTTATGGCTAGTGTAACTCCAAAAACAATTGCTGCAGCTGCAGAGGCAGGTCATATAGGGGCAGCATTAGCAGGAACTGTAGCCTATGCAAGTAAAGTTGCAATTGTTAATGTTGCTTCCGCGAAGATTTTACAGGCCATAGAAGGCTCTCCTTCAACCAAGGCTGCTGCTGTAATGGTTCACAATAAACCCGCTATAGTTATTCCTGTATTTGTCAAACAGCTTGTGGAACCCCACGCACTAGTAAACTTTGCAACGAGTAACGGAAAATTAACTAATTCGAAATTGATACAACAACGAATAGATTGGTTGGCAAATAAAATATTGGAAACCACTAGGAAAATAGCAGAGATTAATAAGACTGCATGTAAAGGAAGACTAAATCAGGATAAAATTTTAGAAGTTTTACACAACATTTTTTATAACCTTCCCCCGACAAAACAAGCTATAGAACGCAAAATTTCAACGCATTTAAATGCTCTAAAAAAACAATGTTTGAAAACCACTTCCCTACCACAACAGCAACAACACGTCCAGCAAAGCCCTAAACCATATCCAACTAGAGGTTTTCAACCCGGTTATCCCTACCAATACCCATCTACATATCCATATCCTGCATACCCATACCCCCCAGCGTATCCATATCCACCTTATCCACAGCTACAAAATTCCCAGGCTGGAAAGCAATCATCTTCATCGACTGTATCTTTCCCTAAATACATCCAAATCGGAAAGACAAAAATCCCAACGACAATTGCTATGTTTGGGGCTTTAATACTGTTGTTGGCCTTAACTAGAAGATAAAGGAGGTTAGCAATGTTAACAGCACACTTTCAAGAAGTAAAAAAAATCGGTATCGATAAATGGAGATGCAAACAAGGAAGGATATGGAAAACCTGTGTTATATCGGGGCCTGAATATAAGCTATTTCACCCACAGCTGGTCGTAGAAAACAATCAGTTGTTGTTAAAGATAAAAAGAGGCAACAAATTCTATTACTACAAAGTGCCTTTGCATTATCTGCATTGCTCTGGCAGCAGCTGCTACATTAAGGGGATTAAATCGATAATTGCACTACCTACAACCCTATATAAGGTCGAAGAAACAGTAAATAACCAAAGGATAGTAGTATATAAAAGCAAGGAATCTTCTAAAAAACAAATCCTTGCGGAGGGAGGATACTTAAACCTAACATGCCCGGTTGAAGTAGCAAAGGTGGAATACAACACAAAAGGTAATTACTACTATTTGCTTGTAAAAACCTCACATGGCATTAAGAAGGCTACCGCAAACTTTTGGTATACAACCTATGATGATAGGAAATTTAAACTCGTAAATTACCAAGGGCGATTATACATAGCTATTTACAACAACGAAGGGAACTTACTAGGATATAAACCTTTTTGTGTAAACAGTCCTTATATAAAATGCTACAAAGGAAAAGATGGATTCCTACTTTGCTCGGTAGATACATCCAAGCTGCATTTATCTCCAACAGAATTTGTTAGAACCAAAGAAGATAGAAAAAAAATGTGGCTGTTATTAATTCCAATTGCTGGTATAGCAGCTACATTACTACTTTCGGGAGGTGACCAAGAATGAAATGCACTCCGGTAGAAGTTACAGGATTGACCTATTGGGAAGACTGCGATTGTTACTATGCCCTAACCAAAAAAGACGGTGTATTCGAAAAAATTACTATGAACATTATCCCTGTAGTGGGAGACCCTGCCACTTACAAATTCGAAGAAAGAAAAGGTATTCTCTTTATCGTAAAAGAAGATGAAAATAACGGCGTTGTAGTAGCAAAAAAGGTATGTTGGGAAGACCCCGCCTGGGAATGCCAACAAGGGCTTAATTTAGTTTGTTCTTACGATGTTGCAAAGGCTGGCCTGGATAAAATCCATAAACAAAACCTAGAAAGCAAAAAAGAAAACTCTAAAGAATCATCAATTGAGAATTTTCTTAAAGCAATAATATCTTTGTTGCACAAAATAGCTAATTATTCGAAATAAAGAGCAATTCCCCGTGTTGGAGAAACAGAAATAGTATCTAGAGCCATATCTCTAAGAACTATAGCCTCTGCTATTTTATAAGCTTTATCGTTTAAATGACCTTTTTCCTTCAACAGTTTTATGGCTTTAAAAGCTTCTACCCCATCGGCCTCGATGTTGAATTGAATCCGTTTATGTTTACCTTTTACTTTTACAACCTTTTCATCTAAGTCGTATTCTTTAACTTCCAAGATGCGGCCATTTTCGCAATTAACACCTATCATCTTCCCTTGGTTAGTAGCCACGTAAAACTTCCAAATCCACCTATTGGAGGAATATTCAACTCCAATGCCAACACCGTATAAATCCTTAGGGCTGAATTTCGAAAATACACTTTCTGCTTTAGGGCAGTGCTTTTTTACTAGCTGTAGAAAGTATTTCCAATCCTTGTTGTCATCAAAAAACTCCCCGAAAAGGCCAATTGCAATTTTCTTAGCTACTTCCCCATTTGGATATTGATGCACAGCGAATGTAATTTCGGATATATTCCACGCAAATCTGTATTTATCGTCCCTTATGCGGCGGATTTTGCGATAGGAATACTGAAGCCAGTTTCTGAAATCGGAATTTTGTAATGCATCGGCAAATATTTCGGTTATAACTTTTTTGTCGGCTTTAACTAACTCTTTGTCCATGTAAAACTATTTTGCATGCGTGTAAAAATTGCTACCTACCAGGGTGATTTCGATAGACAGCAAAGGATAGCTAACCTGGTAATTAAATACTCGGTTCACCCTCAAATTAGGGCTCTAGCGTTAGAACTAACTAAGAACTGCCCAAGCTATGACCAGCTGTGCGAGATAAAAAGAATATTTGACTGGGTAAAAAAATATATTAGGTATATTGAAGATGTAGCCTTCATAGAGAGTTACCACTCCCCAGTAAGGATTTTGGAACTTGGACAGGGGGATTGCGATGACTTTACAATACTAACCGACGCACTTCTAACCTCGATTGGTTTTATTACGGGGGCAAAAATAGTTGCAAAAAGGAAGGATATAGAATTCCATCATATTTATCCCGTTGTTCTCTATCCTAAGAAATGCAAATCGATGATTGATATAGAAGGCAATGTTGTTTGGTTACCGCCACAATGTAAGTTAATTCCTTTAGACCCTAGCGTAAAAACCCTGGGGTGTTGCCAAGAAGTGCCACATGAAAAGGAAAGGGTATTTTTATATTTACCTAAACATATAGTTGAATTAGTTGCAGCTTCTTAGTGTAATCTCCAAAAGCTTTAAAACATCTTTAGGAATTAAATCCTTAAATTCTTCCTTTCCTTTTACTGTTACAGTTGGATTTTTTTCATCTTTGGCAGAAAGTATATATTCATAAATGGTCTCTCCATCTATCTTTAAGACCGCATTTTCACCCCAGCCACTATTTTCAAAAACCTGAATGTCTTTAAAAACAACATTTGGTTCCAGGTTTCCACACGGAACCGCTTTAATCCCCTGCTGATTTATAACAAAGCATTGTCTAGTTGTATTTTCTCCAGTTAAACAAACATTTGAACATACGGTTGTTTCAACATGTTTGCACAACTTAACCCTTTTTTCAGGAATCCGCCTTAACATATCACAAAGGACAGAATAAGCCTTCATGTAATCCGTTCCTTCATAACCCTGCTGGGGTTCCCTTTTTGGTTTAACTGTAAATTGCTGAAATTCTGTAGGCATTTTCTTTAAGAGCTTCATAAACATTTGCATCAACATTTGGATTTCCTGGGGAGAAAACTCTATACGCATACTTCCTTATTATCTCTCGCTATTGCTACAAGTTAAATTTTTTAGCACTATATACATTTTAGAGACTAAAATAGGAGGTTTAAGATGGCCAAAGTAGTAGCCGAATATGAAAAATTTGAGGTAGATAACGCCCTTCTAATGGAAGCCCTCAAAGGCGGAGCTATGGGTGCCGGAGTAGTATTCGCAACCGATTTTCTACTAAGCAAATTTCTCCATAACGGCAAAATTAGAGCCGCTATATGTGCGGTAGCTCCCGTGGCCTTATCTATGTGGCTAAAAGATAAATCTCCCGAGGTGGCTAAGGGAATAGCCGTTGGTGGAGCTGGGGCTGGAATTTACAAGCTAATGCAGGCCTTTTTATACGAGAAACTACACATTCCCTATAGTGGAGAATACGGAATAATTGAGGAAGTCCCCGCCGAAGAAATGCCCATGGTGCAAGAATATGGTGTTATCGAAGAAGTCCCCGCAGAGGAAATGCCAGTAGTCCAAGAAGCTACCCCCGGATATGGAATTATCGAAGAAGTCCCAGTAGAGCAACCCGAAGAAATCGTTGAGCAACCCGCATATGGAACTTCTTTAGCTTAATAAAAACCTTTGGAGGTGATTAACATGGCTCAAGGCCTTAGCTATATCAAAATTGACCCAACTACCGGAAGGAAGGTGGTAGTTTCGGTAAAAGATGTTTCTCCCTATTGGATATATGACACAAAAACCCTAAACGATTCCACAAAAGCTGTTAGCTTTTTCTCCAACGTGGATAAAAACAATCCCGTAGCTACCAATATGTTGCAAAACAATGTCCTCCCTAACGGATGGAAATTTCACGCTCTAGCGATGAGAATAGTCCCCGATTTCTCGGCAGACGCAAACCTAATCGCCTCGGTTATTTTCAACAGCGTAATAATCTTCAAAAAGGAAAGCTACGAGGTATTCAAAGCACCTACTTATACTTTCAATGCAGGTGCGGGCGTATACGGAAAACCCACCAACGGTATGCCCTCCAGCGAAGCGTTGCTACCCTTCCCCATGCAGTTGGAAATTCAAGGAATGACCCCGTTCTCCGCAGACATGATAGTGAGCCCCAGCGTTACCTTCGGTGATGGCGTCAATCTAGATGTAAAGTGTGTTGTAGACGGTATTGTTTACAAAAACATTGTGACCGCATAAGGGAGGTGTTAAGAGATGGCAAACTTGAGATATATCAAAATAGACCCTACTACTGGGAAAAAAGTTGTAGTTTCGCTAAAAGATGTTTCTCCTTACTGGATATACGATACAAAAACTATTCAAACCGATGATAAAACCGTAAGCTATTTCTCCAATATTCAAAATAACGATGAAATAGCAACTGATATGCTACAACCTAACGTTCTCCCCAATGGATGGAAATTTGTCCTATTCGCCATAAGGTTTATACCCGACTTTAACGCATCCGCAGACGATGTAGCAAAGCTAACTTTCAACTCGGTTATTGCATTCGTAAAAGAGGGAACCGAAATATTTAAAGCTCCTACATTCGTATTCAATGCAGGTGCAGGTATTTTCGGTTCTACCAATCCGACAAATGGTTATCCTTCCACCCAAGCGGTTTATACCCTACCCCTGCAGCTGCAAATTGAAGGTAACCAACCCTTTAGCTTTGACCTCACTAAGAGTATAACCCTAGAAAACCCCGTAACAGCAAAGTTACAGCTTGACGGTATCGTTTATAGAAACATCGTAGGAGCATAAATCTAATTTTTCTCCTCTCTTTTCTTAAACCTGTTTATTCCATCCTATAAACCTATAATTCTTTTGTATGGCCAACAACAAAGTTTTGCCAAATATTTACGGGTTACCCCAAAAGGTTATTGAAAAAATCCTAGCCGGAAAAGTTAGAAAACTGCCCTATACAATGGTGTTTTCTATTAATCTAGCAGACGGAGAACAAAATACATTTGACCAAAGAACGAACTCTGCCGGTGTATTCCAAATCGAATTTGTGAATGTGGGAGCTAACGATATTTTTAAATACAACATAAAGGATACATACACCAACCAAAACTGGTTCACAGACTATGTTTACAGCTTCCTATTCGGGGGAGACGGTAGGTCTATGGGATTGTTACCCTGCCCGATATTACTACCGCCATCTACAAACATAATCATCTCCGCAATATACAACTCCGCAGACCCTAATGCGGGTGGTTCCGATTCAGTAACTGGCCAAATCATCCTGGGCGGGTATGTTTTGGAAGGTCTAACAGCGGAAGACTTGAGATTAACTTAATACTTAAGGAGGTTTGAAATGAGCAAGCTAGCTTTGATAATGAAAATTCTACAAGCAGCTCCCCAGGTAGTAGGGGAAATAGAGGAAATAACCGAGGATAGATTTATATCCTTACATGAGGTATTGTGCGGCATAGAGCAAGTAGCCAAGGCCTTCGGCCTAGACCCCCAAAAAATCGGAGTAGAAATACGCAAAGATGGAACCGTAGGTATTGTTTACAAGGAGGCCCTGAAAAAGGAGGCTTAAATGTTCGATAGAGAGAAACCAGACCTTACAGGCTGCGATAGTGAAAGACTTAATTTCGGACTAGACGACCCCGTAAAAACAAAAAGAACATTTGAAGAAGCTACCGTTTGTGCCCTAATCCAAATTCGGAACCTTTTAGCGAAAATTGCTTACTCAGTAACCCCAGCAGTATATAAAAGCTTTTTAACTGAAGTGGGGGCCGAAAAATTCGAAGAAATTTATCTAGCTGATAGAGATGTGGTAATTGAAATTCAAAATGTATCTAACCTATCGGATTCTCCAAACGACCTGATAATCCAACCGTCGTTTTTAAAAATAAAGAACGCCTCTAAAGATAATTCCATCCTGGGAATGGTAATAAAACCCACCGAAAGAATGAGGCTACATTTGACAGCAGGAAATGCTTTGTTTGCTCGTTTTCTTACCGACCCTAGCTATGTTGTAATATCCGAATTAAACTTCTAACACAACCTGTTTATACCCCTACTATACTACTTTCATTTGTGGTTCTTAGCTATTATTTCTTTTGATGGACAGGGAAGACAAAGAGCTAACAACAAAGGAAGTTCTTTTTTTTATAGAGGAATTTAGACGGTTGGAAAAATACATATCCGAAGAACGGGAAAAACTAGAAAGAGTTATAAAAAACGAACTAGAAGAAAAGGAAGAAAAATTTACAAAGCTAACAAGTGAGATTATAAAACGGTTAACAAAACTAGAACAAATAGCTAGAGAGCAACACGAGGAACGTCAGGGGAATGAAATGTTTATGAAGCTTATCCAGTATTTCACGGCCCTTATATCGTTACTAATGTCGGGTATAGCTCTCTATAAAACCTTTAAGGGGTAAACTACCACCGAAAGACAACCTTAGTAGCAATAAACAACATAGCTATTAAATCTGATACACCTAAAAGGAGAAAAATGGTCTCTACCGGATGCCTTTTTAAGTATCTTAAAAGGATTGTTAACTCTCCTTTAACATTTTTGTAACAATCACAACGCATATAGGTAATTTTAAAAATTAGAAAAGCTAATTAGCAAGAAGAAAAAAAAAGGGAGACAAATTAAAAGTTGTTGACCCTATAGTCTTCCAGCCAAGCTGGATATAGATACAGTTGCTGTCTCGCTCTAGTTATAGCTACATATTGTAAGTTTAATTCTTCGATAAATTCCACAGCATCCTGCAGCCCCATTCGATATTCCCACATTACTTGGTTCCAATCTGACCACTTCTGAAGCATCCAGTCATGAAGGTTAGGGAAGTCATCTAACATTTCGACCATATCAAATTCTAACCCCTTAGAAGAATGTGCTGTAGCTAGCTTTATGGGGGCTCCAGCTGTGTTATACATTTCTATCAAATCCAAAATCTTTTCAGGGTTCCGATAGGTCTCTAGTAACGCCAAAGCCGATTCCACTTCTATATCCTCTGCTTTTTCCGCATAGTCCTTCAAATCTGCCAGGCTTGCAAAGTTCATTAGCCAAAATTCTTTAAGTGGTGGTTGTCTTCTAACAAACCTCCGGTATATGTCTAATGGCAAATTCATAACCTCTTCGGGGGGCCTAATAAACTCAAAGGGGATGTTCTCGCTAGCTAGCTCTATAGCTTTTTCTATTAACTCGGCATTTGTCCTCGATATATATGCTTTTGTTCCAACTCCTTTTTGCTTTCCTTTTCCGACTATGGGGATTTGCTCTCCCTTTAGTTTTAAAATAACGTTTGCTAGTTCCTCTATTAAGCTCCCCCCTGGGAACCTATATGAATAATTCAAATATAATTTGTCTTCTATGGTTAGGAGTTGGTTGTATGCCCCCCGCCAGCTATAAATGTTTTGGTGCGGGTCTCCAACCAACAATAGTTTTCCACCTTCCGACGTAAGTTCTCTTGCAATTTCTAGTTGAATTTCGTTAATATCTTGAGCTTCATCGACAATTACAACTTTATTTTTCTTTATTCGACTTTTTCCCTTCAGCTTCTCTAGCAACAAGTGGAGCATATCGTCGTAGTCGATAATTTCTTTTTCCCTAATTTTCTTATGTATTTCCTCCGCCCAGGCTTCTATGTCCGATAACTTATAGCCGGCCTGCTCTAACTTAAATCGAACCCTATTTTTGTGTAACCGGTTGTTTTTTATATGGTAATAAACATAGCTTGTTAGTTGCCAAATTTCAGTTTGCGTTAAAGGTATTCTTTTTTCTATTTTCAATTCCTCTACGAAGGGTTTTATTAAAGACAACCGCAGGTTACTTACTTTTGATAATTTCCTTAGATGTTTAGGCAAATATGAATAGGCAAGCGAATGAAAGGTTCTTATATCTGCGTTCCTAATCCCTTCTTTGCGGAACTTAAATTCCGCCTCTCTTTGCATCGATTTGTTATAGACAAGGTAAAGAACCCTTTGCGGGGCCAATTCTTTTATTAACTCTTTTATTGTTGTAGTTTTCCCCGCACCGGCATAAGCAATTAGAGCCATTTCTCCTTCTTTCAATGCTTTAAATGCTTCGATAGCTTTTCTTTGAGCATCGTTCAAGGTTAGCATGTTAGCATCTCCTTAAAGTTTTTTTTCTAAAAGAAATCCCGTTTTAACAGGCCTTGGAAAAACTTAGAAAAAAAAACAGAAAGATATAAGGAATTCCTCTGCTTCGGGAACCCAATCCGGGGAAAATTGCTCGAATTTATTAAAAAAAACCGATTAATTTTATTCGCATTTCACTCCCTCCTTTTATTTGCTAATATTTAAAAATCCCTCTGCATCCAGGGGTTCAAAGCCATCTATTAACAAGTCCATATAAAAGATGTCTAGCAACTTTAAAAGATATTCATAATCTTTATCCTTCACTTGGATTATTACCTGCGGGGGGTTATAAAAAATTCCCCGCAAGGACTTAAACGGTAACAACCTAAAAAAGAGTAAAAAGTTATAAGTAGGAACCTTAACTAGAATTGTTTTCATAGCCCCCCTCCTTTTTAAGAAGCTTCCGGAAGTTTGAAAGACTAATGCAGTTGATGAGAATTCCTTTAATCTCCCCCGATTCAGGGACAGGTGGGATAGAGGGATGAATTAATACCCCTCTAACAATTTCACCCTTCCTTTTAAAAGTTTTAGCAGCAATTAAACCTTTATCGGTTTTGTAAATTATCCACATCTTCCCCTCCCTCCCTTGAGTTTTTAAATTTAAAGAAAATCCCGCCTTAACAGGTTTTAAAACAAAAAGAACAAAGAGAAAGAAAGGCTAGATTAATCTTTTACTATTTTTACGCTTTTAATACAGGGATGCTTTCTTTCCGTGATATAATCCCATCTTTCCACCTTTAAGAATTCTTCTATTTCCTCTTTCAGTTTCTGCAAGACTTCATCTGAACCTTCTACAATGAACGTCCCTTCCCAATAAGAGACTCCGTTCGGAAAGCTCCAATGAGTAGCGTCATCCTCGTATTTAAGATTCTTTAATTTCTTTTCGACTTTTTCGATAATCTCCCAGCACTGATAGGTTGTGTAGCTGATAAGCAACTTAGCCATTTCTCCCCTCCTTTTGTTTTTTTTTCTTTGATAAAATCCCGCTTTAGCAGGCTTTGTATATATTTTTTGTATCATAAACCCTTAAAGGGTTTCTATGATAGAAATTAGAAAAGAAGAGGAGATTAAAACTCCAAAATCTTCTTATTTCCCTTGTATAAAACTCCTTTGAGCTTTTGGAAGGGGTGCCTATAAGTTATTTTCGGCACCCCTCCGATTAACGAAATTCTTAACAGTTCAACCCAGGGGGGGTTTGCACCCACCCCTGGGCCCGCAGAGGGGCCGATGACGCTTATATGTAATGCCCCCCCTGCTGTATAAAAGTCATAGAGGTAATCCTTTCCCTCACTCCATCCTTCTATTTTTAAACTAATTCCCATTTCTTTCCTCCTTTTGCTTTTCAGGCCTAAAAAAAAAGAGAGAAAAAGAAAAAAAAATTAACACCAACCAACCTTTCTAGTTTCTATCTCTATGCCCCTTGTAGTTATATAAAAAGCCACTTCTATTAATTCACTCTCTTCAAACAACGCCGACTTTACCCGTTCCACTATGGTTATCTCCTCGAGTCCCTTTTCCTCCATCCTCTGTTTCACCCAACTTAAGAACTCTAAGAAGAGCTTCTTGTTCGCGGTTGGCCGTTCGTTGTAAATTCTAGGGGTCGGCCACCCCATAGGAGCACCCGCCCCTATGAGGGCTAGACCGACCCATTTTGTAACTTTACCTTTAGGAATACAATAAGGCCCTTTTTCGCGAGAGAAGCCCCAATCGCAACCCCTGATTTCTACAGGGGTCGTGATTATTACCCTCCCTTTATCCGAAGGCCAATCATATACCAGCCCCAGGGAGTTCCACTCCCATCCTCCCCCTGGGGCCGGAACGGGAAGCCCAAGTAAATAACCTTCTTTTCCTTGTTCGACCTGGTGGCCAATTTCCTCTAGAATTTCATTTTTCACTCTAACCGTTATCCCCTCGAGGTTGGGATAACGGTGCAGCTTCACTTCCCTGTAAAGGTTAAATAGTCTAGGGTCAAGGCCTCTGTCTAGAGAAGCGGAAAGCGGCCTATTTCCTAAGATGACTTTTTCCTCACTCCACTTTATGGGGTGGGGAACAACAATGCCCCCCAGCCCTTTAAAATATGTCGCTTTTATTTCCGCAATGGCCGAAGGTGCCAAATCCACCCTCGGCCAAACGAAAGGGTGGCCGAGGGTAAAACCCAACTCCCTAAAATCTTTAACCTCTAGCATCTTTTCCCTCCTTCAGTTTTTTACCCAAGCGGGGGTTCCCCTTTGCGGGGCTCCCTTGTCTCCCCGCTTTGGCTATTTTCTAAATTAACATTCCCTTCCTATGTATTTCTATGTTTTTTATCAACAAGAAAGTTATATTGCATAATTGGAATTATGCAAATATAAGCAACCCTAAACTCCGAAACCAAAAGAGGGATAAAAATGGAGACCCTTCAAAAATGGCGGTATGCCTCCAGCCTTGCTTATCCTTCCGGAAGGATTTACAGAGCCGGGAGTGAAATACAACTACCGTCCTCTATCCTAAAAGGGTATCTTCTTGGCAATTTAACACAAGCGAGATTTGTAATCCTTCTGAGTAATAGTTCATACGGTGTATTTATATTGTCAGATACAACAAGAGAAATTAGTAGTGGCGGTATTGGAGAAACCCCAAGGGCTTTAGACACTAAAAACAACATAACCAAACTCGAATAGCGAGGAAACTTATAAAAATACCAACTTAGATAATTAAGTTTAGTTTCCTTAAGGAGAAAAACAAAAAAACGAGTTGCTATTTTCTTCCCTAAATCGTTATTAAAGTAAACTCCTTTCTTTATATCTCTTAAATACTTTCTAACAAAATGTAGCAAAGCCTCTTTTTCTTGTTCCGAATAAAAACCTAACAACAAATTAGTTGAATAAAACCTTGCCATAACATCATATAGATATATCCAATCTACCTCCTTTAAGGGTCTAAAAACGCTATTTATCGTAAGAAATGTTCCATGTTTACTAACGTACTTAAAAATTTCAAATAGCTCTAACATGAATCGCTCAAATCTTTTAATATTTTTTGAACTTCTATCAAACAAAATAGGAGAAACGCGAGGGAGTTTATCCTGTAAAAAGAAAAGTATCCTTTCTAAGGTTTTAATCTTCGATATTGGAGTGTAATCCCTGGGAGTTTCCCGAATTACCACCTCCAAGATATTTTTCCTTAGCATGGGATATAACTTGTAAGAGATTTTTACATGAGGCGTTTTTTATATCATCTAATTTAGGGCCAACTATTTCACACATTTCTATCGCCGTCTTCCTAAACTTCCGAACCGTTCTTCTTTTCGGGTATGCTAAAACCATAGACCCTGTATTTGAACAAAAAGGTTGATAGTCTTTTACAACATAAAATCCCCTTAGTAGCTTCATCTCCAACAAAAGAACTTTCGACGGAAATACCTTCTTTTCGCACTCAATTACAGGAAGATTTATAGCCCTGGAAAACTTACATAAATCAGGACAAATCCCGACAAAATTATCTATAACCGCTTTAAGACGATAACATTTCGTCTTGCCCTTCGGAATATCGTAAATCCCCGCATATACAGAAAGAGGAAAATTTAAAACAGAGCCAACACGGTAGCGAAGATAATAAAGAGAAACTTTAAAAGCTGTTTCCAAATCTATCCCATCAACAGGGTGGATTATTAAATGATATGTGCTTGATAACCTTCGTTCCTTTATCTGGAACAACCACTTCATCTTTTTCCTCCTACACGTTCTTTCAATATTTCTTCGGTTTTCTCAAATAGTCGCCTGTATAACCCTCGAATGTCGTCCAAACTTGCGTATTTCTCCGCAAGATTATGTTCTTTATTGCAGTGATGATAGGCAATAGGAAGATAAACATCTAAATAAAACCAACTGAAGTATGCAAATGGCAAATTAAAGCCTAGTTTAGCTAATCCTGCCAACCGGTGAGGTGCCAACGGGGTCTGGTATAGTCTAGCCCCATACATCCTGTAATAGCAGAGCTTAAACTCGATTAAAACGTTAGGATTGATTTCATCATATGTAGATTCCCTTAAAACCATTTCAATGGCCTTCCTCCATATCTTTGCAGTTTCCCAATCCTCATTGCCGTCAAAATACATTGCTAAAGCCTTTGCTGCTTCATCTAGCATGAAGGGGTGCTTTTTCAAGGTTTCATATTGGGTAAACAGCAAAATTACCCTTGTATACTGATACGAAAAAAGTTCGCACATGTCCCTACTAGTAGCAAACGCCGTTAACTCCAACTTTAAACCCGACAGAAAGTTGTTAGGTTTAGCACCCTGGGGAGGAAAACCAAAATACTTACGGCATCTATAAAGAAAACTCTTTATGGAAGAATTCTTCACCTTTTTGAGTCTATTATAGAAATCCTCTAAATTTCGCAACTTTACAGTCTTTGCTCTTACCGCCATAGTTTTGGCATTCTAACAGTTCATAACCTGAAAATCAATCGGGGTATATAAGGGGTATGCACGGGTTGATTTTAAGGTTATGACGATTTATAATACACTCCTATGCGAATAGTTGTAGAACTAAAGGAAAATTTAACCACCCACGAATTTTGGTATTTGCTACGAGGGGTAGCTAAAAAAGAACTAGGCCCCCTATACCACCTCCCCGTAAAAGACCATAAGTTGGATATTTTATTTCCCGGTAAACCCACCATAGGTAGATTAACATTCGGAGTTCCTGGCTGGGCCTCAATACTCCGATTACAACCAAAAAATGAAAAAGAAATAACCCTAACTTGGGATATTCCCAGAGACCGTATAGTTAAAAAATGGCTCCCTATTATGGAAGAACTAATCACAGCTGCTTTAAAACTCCTAGAAAAAGAAGGAGTCTTAGTAATCAAAGATGCAAAAGAAGGAAAGAAAACAACTTAAACTTCCCTTTTTTCAGCCTACTTTCATAGACCTTTTTTCAGGTATCGGCGGATTAAGCCTCGGTTTCAAAAAAGCTGGATTTATCCCAAAATTTGCGTTCGATAGGAATTGCAAAGTATTAGAAGTCTACAAAAGAAATATAAAACCATTGTTAGCTATATGTGCAGATTACCAAGAACTAGACATCAGTAAGATACCCAAATGCGATATAGTTATCGGCGGCCCCCCATGTCAGGGGTTTAGTAAAATTAATCGCGTTAAATATAAAGATGAATACAAAAAGCTTAACGATGGAGTGATATTCTTTGCAAATGTAGTAGCTTACTTAAAACCAAAACTCTTTTTATTCGAAAATGTATCTACAACCATAAAAACTCCCCAATTTAAATACCTCTTAGAAAACCTAAAGGATTTCAGGATTGAATACAAGATTGTTGACTTAGGACTATACGGTGGAGGCCCTTGGGAACCTAAACAACCGCTAACACACAGGAAACGTTTAATTGCTATAGGAATAAGAAAAGATATCGATAAAGGCCTAGATTTATTCCCAATCCCAATTTCGGATAAACCTTTACCAATCGATGAAATATTAAAAATCTCCAAAGAAGTAATAGAAAAAGACTTAAACAAGAGAAGATATAGACAAATTCCCAAAAGGCTCAAACCCCTACTTCCCTATATAGAAAGGGGCAAAAACCGACTGGACATACCTAAAGAACTGCATAAATACTTCTACGAAACTTGGTTAAAAAATCCTAGAGCATATAGGGATAGCTTTACAAGATGCGGAGTTGGAAAACCATTGCCTTACGTTACCGGAGGAATATTAACTGCCGACAAAGGAAGATATATTCACCCAACTGAAGATAGAGGTTTCACTGCAGAAGAAGCTAAATACATAATGTCTTTCCCACAAGATTTTGAATTTGGGGAAGCTGCCCTTGGACTAATAGAACAAGCCTTAGGTAATGCTGTGCCACCCCAGGCCGCGTTTGCATTCGCTAAACATATTAAAAAACTTTTATCCATTTCCATATAAAAAAAAGAAAAGTTAAGAAGAATAAACCAAATAAAAGTCAAACAATCCTTTTTCGATTATTTCCTTCATTTCCTCTGTAGTATAAACCTGTCCCTCTGCAGGTCTTTTGTATATTTGAAATACAAGTAGAACGACATCGTCGGTTAGGGTTACATTTTTCCTATTAGCCTCTATTCTCATACCAAGCATATAAGAAAGCACCTGGGCTGTAGATTGGTGAGAAACTGCACTTTCGAATTGGGTTCTTTCTAACAGTTGTTTAGCCTCTTCTAAGCCTAGTTTCTGCACGACTAAAACTGCCTGGGATATTTCTTTAGGTAGCATAGCCAAGGAAAAAGCATTAACCAAAATTAGCTTTTTCTTTTCCAATCCCTTTAGCTCGTTTCGCATCACAATAGATATAAAACGGCCTTTATTCCCAGTTTTTGACATATTATTCCTTTTTATGGAAAGAAGAATTCTTATCACCCCCGAAGGTGGTTTAATCCGATTCGTGTATGGACAACTTGAGGTTTACGGACAACCCGTCCCCATTTACGGGACAAAAGCAAAAGAGGCTATAGAACAAATACAAGCAGCAGCAAAAGAAAACACCCCGGTATTGCTTGATAATGAAACCGTAAAAATCCTTAGGTTCCCACAGCTAGTAGCAATAACATTCGGAAACAGGACATCAATTACAATCTCCGGAAAAACCTTTATGGTCAACAAACAAGAAGCCCAAACTATCATTGAGGAAGCTATAAGCCAATCTCCCCTTAACCTAGTAAAAGAAATACTTAGTCGCATCGAAATACTAGAAGGAAAACTACAGGAAATCTCCAAAGAAGGAACCGAAGCAACAGAAAATACAGAAAAACTAAAAGAAGAAATTCAAAAGTTAAACGAAAATATAAGAAAGCTACAAGAAGTTTATAATTTGAAAATAGACCAATTGCAGCAATTTATAGAGGAATTAAAAGACCAACTAGAAACCCTTAAAAAGGAAAAGGAAAAACAATCCTCTGAAACTCAAAACCCCAACACTACCATACAAGTGCAGCAAAAACAACAAAACAATAAACAAGCCCCCTCTAAAAACCCCACCAAAAACTCTCAAAACAGCGGAATTTCTACAAACCAAACAAAACAAAAATAGTGCTCTTTTTTTTCTTTAATCTTCTTGTAAGAAGTCAATTATGGATTTCCCCGGATAACAAGGCCCTCCCACCTCTAACTCAAGTTTCCGTATTTCCTGTATCCTGTCAATAGCTAAATCATCTCCGAATAAGATTGCATCCGCTATAACATCTCTGATAGACCTTTCTCCCAAAAAGCAGGGATAACAACCAATTCTTTGGTGCCCTCGTTCATATAAAGGGTTTATAGGTAACTTCCTGTCGTTAATATACCGCCACACTTGTTTATCTGTCCAATCTACAATTGGCCTGCGTATCCTTACAGTGAAAGAAAATTTATTGTTATCGTATAAAGGCACTGGCTTCCCGGACAGATAAACTTCCTCCTTAGGAGGTAAGATATTCAACCGGCTTTCCTGTTTTCTTACCCCCAATGTGACTATCACATCGTTAATTTCCCCCTTTAATCTTTGCAACAACCTTTTCATTTGTCTAACTTTCAACTCACGAGTGCAAAATTTAGCTCCGTAAAAAGGAAACTTTTTGTATTTCAGAATCAAATCCTTCAAAGTCGGGCCGTGTATCCAAAGAATAGATATATCGAAATAGGTAGCTATTTGCTCTAGGTATTGATATGTAAGCTCATGTTCCCACCCCGTATCAAAAAATACCGGCACAACAACCCTATCTAAAGCAGCTTCCTTTAGAGCTTTATCCAAAACAACAACGCTATCCTTACCACCTGAGAATTGAACGAGGTTCAGCGAAGCAGAATCAAAGTCAGGCAATTTATGCGTTCTTATATCAATCTTTACAATTCGCCGGCCATCTATATCGGTAAAATGCCGCATAACCCCAAGTATACCCCCTAACAAGCCGTTAATCAGTTTCTCCTTAGGTTAAAGAATCTCCCGATTAAGGGTGAGGGATACAAATTTATTAGTGATGGACTACAACCATTATTCGTTGTCTCAGCTACGCCTTGATTATCAAGCTTTTTCGAGTATACATTCTCCTTGATGGACTTGATGACTGATGGACTTCGGGTTAGGTGCGTTTGTGGTATTTTGGGGCTAAAATTTGCATAGTGCAACTATTATTTTGAAGTTGGGTCAATGCACCTGTTACCTAGTCCATCAAATTTTAGGAAAGTTGACATTCCGAAGCCATTGATATTAAAGGGTTTGATAGGCGAAAGAATTTGATGGAACCTAAAAAGCTCCATCAATTCATTAGTCGAGAAATAGCCGAAAACCTCTAAAGAGTTCTTGCTTTTTTTATAGATGGTTGTGGGTTTAACAAAAAAGATTTACCTTTATTTCCTACTTACTAATTTAAAATTTTGTGATAATAAATAACAAGTTTTGTGGTGAGGCTACACTTCCATATTATTTTGGTTTTTTGAAGAAAGAGATGAGCTTCCTTGACCTGGCGGTTTCAGGTTAGCTTACAGTTCTAAGTCGGGTAAATCTAGTAAGTCCTCCCTTTTGTTATCTGGTAACCCTTGTTCTTCTTCGGATAGGTAAGGAATAACTTCTTCCTTTTCAGGATTTTTATCGAATTCCTGCTTTTCCCTGTCAGCAAAATTCAATTGTGGCATTAATACGGCCATTTCCGATAGATTTATTAGAACTACTTTGGTTCCTACCCAGCCCCTATTTCTAATCGAGGTTTTCTTTAGTTCAGCTTGTAGTTTGTGTGCTAGGTCACTAAGCTTAGCTACTTCTACACCGTTTTCTCTTAGATATCTGAGGATTTCTTTTCTAAATGCTAATTTGTATACGCTAGCCCCCAATTTTTCGTCGTAGACCGTTGTTACTGTAACAGGAAGTGTGATGTCTGCAGCTTCGGCTAGACGGATTAGTTTTACAAGGTCACCAGTTCTTAGAGCTTCCATTGTGAGGTTTTTATCGAGCTTTTGAGCTGTGTCAATTATTAGCTTTAGGATTAGGGAAAGTATATCGTTTTTAACCACTTCGGGGTTTTCTTCTTCTTCTATATCATCTAATTCTTCGGCCTCTAGACTAATCCATTCGGGAATTTCATCCATAAATCTGCTATAGAGTTCTTTAAGTAATTCTTCCGCAAATTTCTCGAATGTTGTATCGTTTGATTCTTTTAATTTGCTAATAATCAGGTCATGAGGTAGTGCTTCCAGTATTGCTTTCCCTATATGGGGAAAAACATCTACAGCTGCACTCATAAAATCTTCGTAGGCTTTAGCTTCCGGAGAGGAAATATCGATTTTTGCTTCGATGGGGTATCCAATAACTTTTATTCTTTTCTTTTCCGCATCAGTTAGGTGAGGTGTAAAGTTTGCTGTAAATCCGAATGGGCTTAGAGCGACATTTCTTGTTAGGTGACTTTCTTTTGTTAGTAAAAACCTACCCAATTCGTTTTCCCACAGGTCTTTGAGGATATTTCGAATATAGGCTTTTTTGTTCAGGTCTTTGGGGAATATAGCATCGGCCTCATTTATTACCAATGGGAGAGTGCTTAAGCTAGCTAGTTTGTTTAATCTAGCCGAGGTTTCTATAGAAGATGCGTTTATCATGCGGTCTTGGTAATCCGAACCCCAAATATAGAAACACATTTTCATATCGGCCGTTTTACCGGTATCGGGTTCTCCCACTAGGAATAACCACCTAAATGGTCGTTTTTTGAGCTGTTTGCGAACAAAGTAAAAGGGTGCTGCTATGGCAAACTTAACTACTGTAGCAACGTGTTCTTTTTTCTTTTCTGATAGGGCATTTACATATATGTCTAAATAGGTAAGAGCCTCTTTTATTTTCCCTTCATCGAGTTCTAACTCTTTTAGTCCGGGGAGGTTATAAATAAGCTGTTTTCCGTCTTTAGATAGGAAGATTCCTGTTTGGAGAGGCGTTTCGTCTATTTTAGCAATTCCGCGTTTTTTAAAGGCCATTATGATTTGAGAGAGTGCCATTTTTACGGTTCTTTTA
>Ga0256837_1000381_pt1 | contig 38615 bp, 31 predicted proteins | sample 4562384metaG_FD_185976 | JGI IMG/M metagenome (GOLD analysis project Ga0256837, IMG submission 185976) | Hydrothermal vent microbial communities from Guaymas Basin, Mexico - 4561-384 | ecosystem: Environmental > Aquatic > Marine > Hydrothermal vents | place: Mexico: Guaymas Basin | collected... | reverse complement strand
TCGTTATCGATGATCGTTGTTTGAATCGGTGTTGTATCTACACTTACATTCTCATAGCCGCCGCCGTTTGTATTACCGCTGAGCTCTACTTTATAATCCTCATTCCCCTCAGTAGTGTTATCATCTGTATTTGTAACAGTGAATGTCGCACTTGTTTGACCTGCTGGGATCGTTACTGTCTGTGTAACAGGAGTGATATCTCCATCATCTGTTGTTACGTGAGCTACTACGATCTCTACTTCAAGATCAGTAGCCGGTGCTTTATCTACGCTGATAGTGTATGTAGCGCTCTCACCCTCATTCACACTGTCTGGTCCTGTGAGTGTGATGTTTGCAGTATCATCGGCACCTGTTCCGCCATCTGCTTCACTTGCACCATCTGTAATTGTTGTATCTACATTGTCTGTACCTACACTCACTGCCTCGAATCCGCCGCCTTGTGGGTTAGAGATCGCTACGTTAAATACTTCATCACCCTCAGCATATGCATCATCTACGGCACTTACGCTAAATGTTGCTGATGTGCTTCCTGCTGGAATGGTAACGGTTGTAGTGTTGGTTACAACATCACCGCTGGAAGCTGTTGTATAAGAGTATGTTACATCTACTGTAAGATCCTCTGTCGGTGCTTTATCCACACTTACAGTGTATGTTGCATCTGCACCCTCAGCTACACTTGCATCACCGCTGATTGATACGACTGCTGTATCTGAGTCTGATGGTGTGCTCTCATCTGTAATTGTTCCTACACCCTCACCGTCTGCGATAGTTGCGTTAACTGCATTGCTTAGAAGGAGTTTTAGGGTCTCTGGATTCTCTTTATAGGCATCATCTGTAACTGGAACTGTGATTGTAACTTCTGTATCACCTGCTGCAATTGTAGCTGTGCCGCTTACTGCTGTATAGTCACTTCCTGCTGTTGCGCTCTCATCCTGTGTTGCATAGTCAAATGTTACATCGCTTGTTGCAGGGTTTGAGAGTGTGATTGTAAATGTCATGCTTCCTGCATCTTCATCTACACTTACATCATCTACACTTAACTGTGGAGTACCCTCGTTATCGATGATCGTTGTTTGAATCGGTGTTGTATCTACACTTACATTCTCATAGCCGCCGCCGTTTGTATTACCGCTGAGCTCTACTTTATAATCCTCATTCCCCTCAGTAGTGTTATCATCTGTATTTGTAACAGTGAATGTCGCACTTGTTTGACCTGCTGGGATCGTTACTGTCTGTGTAACAGGAGTGATATCTCCATCATCTGTTGTTACGTGAGCTACTACGATCTCTACTTCAAGATCAGTAGCCGGTGCTTTATCTACGCTGATAGTGTATGTAGCGCTCTCACCCTCATTCACACTGTCTGGTCCTGTGAGTGTGATGTTTGCAGTATCATCGGCACCTGTTCCGCCATCTGCTTCACTTGCACCATCTGTAATTGTTGTATCTACATTGTCTGTACCTACACTCACTGCCTCGAATCCGCCGCCTTGTGGGTTAGAGATCGCTACGTTAAATACTTCATCACCCTCAGCATATGCATCATCTACGGCACTTACGCTAAATGTTGCTGATGTGCTTCCTGCTGGAATGGTAACGGTTGTAGTGTTGGTTACAACATCACCGCTGGAAGCTGTTGTATAAGAGTATGTTACATCTACTGTAAGATCCTCTGTCGGTGCTTTATCCACACTTACAGTGTATGTTGCATCTGCACCCTCAGCTACACTTGCATCACCGCTGATTGATACGACTGCTGTATCTGAGTCTGATGGTGTGCTCTCATCTGTAATTGTTCCTACACCCTCACCGTCTGCGATAGTTGCGTTAACTGCATTGCTTAGAAGGAGTTTTAGGGTCTCTGGATTCTCTTTATAGGCATCATCTGTAACTGGAACTGTGATTGTAACTTCTGTATCACCTGCTGCAATTGTAGCTGTGCCGCTTACTGCTGTATAGTCACTTCCTGCTGTTGCGCTCTCATCCTGTGTTGCATAGTCAAATGTTACATCGCTTGTTGCAGGGTTTGAGAGTGTGATTGTAAATGTCATGCTTCCTGCATCTTCATCTACACTTACATCATCTACACTTAGTGTCGGAAGAGTAATAATTGGAACTGGCGTAACAGGAAGTGTATCCACAATTAATTTTTCTGTACTCTCTATTGCACCATCATCAATTATATTATTATCACCTTGATTAAATAGTGCATCTCTTAAATCACTTTCAACATTAGTAAAACCATTATCTCTATCTAAAAAGCGATCTTCTTGTAAATGTCCAACTACTGCTTCATTTCCAGCTGCTGTTTCATCTGCACCATCACTTTGTGTGCCATCTTGCACATCAGCAGCATTATCATTTTGTGCATCTTCTTGAGCATATATTTCTTGATTTAGGAGAATTTTTTGAATGTTTTTTGGAGAAATTTTATCACTGTCTGTAGTATCTTCTATCATTGAAAAGTCAAAACTTTGCATTTCAATTCCAGAGAGTTCAAGAGCTTCTGGTAAGTTTAGCATCATGATTTTTATATGTGCATTCTCTGAATTATCTGGTGCACCATAGACGACCATATCTGTCGTAATTGTATCACCTATCTGCAATTTTGTAACATTACCTTGTGCATCTTTTGCGAAGAACTCTCCACTTATCTCTTTAACAGTTCCAATAATTACATTCATTTTTTCTCCTTAGAAATATCCTATTTTATTTATTTTATAAAAATAATAGAAACATATCTATTGTCCCTATGGACAATATAAGAAGATGGAAGTGTAAAAAAGATTTTATTTTAAAAGAAGAGCTAATCCTACACGATCATTAACATCTAATTTTTCATAAATTGCGTGAGCATGAGCTTTAATTGTTCGAGGAGAAATATTAAGTTTTTCAGCAATTACTTTGTATGTCAAACCCTCTCTTAAGAGTAATGCTACCTCTTTTTCTCTTGTGGTTAATTTTTCTAAGTAACTATCTTTGTCTTTGTTATTATCTGGTATTTCCAAGATTAACTGTGAAGTCAAATCAGGTGTAAGCCAAATCATATCTTCTTCTATAGTATGAAGGGCAGCATCGAAAAAATTCTTATGCATAAAAACATTTCCATATCCCATCGCTCCAGCATTCAAAACTTTTTTGGCCGTTAGAATATCTGGTGTTCTGTGTAATACAAGTGTTTTATTATTATGCTGTTTTAAATGCTTTAAAAGAGTAAAACCATCACCTTTTATCGCTTCATAATTTAAAATAATTAAAGAATCAGAACAATTAAATAAATCTTCTAACTTATCTACTGATTTATAATCTTTTTTTGCTAAAACTTGTTGCCAATAAGTAAGCATATTAATATTATCACTGTATAAAATTATCTGCATCATTTATCTCTCTGTAAATGTGTACTGTTTTGTTTTTAATATCGGTTTTAAAATATAATCCAGTACACTTTTTTGACCTGTAATAATGTCTACGCTTGTAGTCATTCCAGGAATAATTTTTAGTTGTTTTCCATGTCGGCCTATATAATTTTTATCTGTTTTTATACGGACCTCATAAAAAACATTACCCTCTTCATCTTTAATACTGTCTGGACTTATTTGAACCACTTTACCTTCCAATCCACCATAAATTGCAAAATCATAAGCTGTAAATTTTACAATTGCACGCTGGCCTTTATAGATAAAAGCAATATCTTTTGGCTTTATTTTCACTTTTATTAAAAGTGTTTCATCACTTGGTACTATCTCCATGATATCTTGCCCTGGCTTAATAACACCACCTACGGTATGTACATACAATTTTTGTACAATCCCTTTCATAGGTGACTTTACAATAGTACGTGTGACTTGATCTTCCAATGCTGTCGATGTGGCTTTTAGACTGTGTAATTCTGCTAATGCTTCATTCATTTTCTCTTTTGCCTGACTTTGAAAATTAAGCTTTGTCTCTTTAATATTATTTTGTACTTCTTTAATAGCCGATTTAAGTCTTGGTATTGATTTTTTAGCAGCATCATACTTTGATGATATCTCATTTGCCTGACGCTGTAGTTGCAAAAAATCTATCTTTGAGCGTACCCCTTTAGCAACCATTGGTCTTGTCATTCTAACCTCTTTTGAAATCATCGAGTAAGAAGATTCCAGGTGATCCCTTTGAGAATATGCCTCTTGTAACTCTTGTTTTCTTTGAACTAATTTCTCACGTAAAGCACTCAGCTTGGAATCAAGTTCTTTTTTGTTTGTTTCATACAAACTTCTTTCATTCTCTATAAACTCTCCTAATCTTTTTTTGATATCTTCTGGAACTTGAAAATCTTCACCGTTAGATTCTGCTTCAAGGCGCAGTATCTTTGCTTGCAAAGCCTCTGCTTTAATCTCATTTGAACTGTATGATGAAATAGATTTTTGATTATCTATTTTAAGAAGTATCTGATTTTTTTCAACAGCATCACCCTCTTTGACAAGAATCTCTTCTACAATTCCACCTTCTAAATTTTGTATCATCTGATTTTCACCACTGGGAATAACTTCGCCATCCCCGCGAGCTATCTCATCAATATAGGCAAAATTTGCCCAGATTAAAAAAACAAAAATTGCAATAATCCAAAAATACAGAACAATACGCAAACGTGTCGGTGCAACTTCTAAAACAGCTGCACTCAAAGAGTTCATAAACTCGTAATCTTTTTTTGAGAGTCTTTTTTTGTTCATCTCTTTTTTTACTTTAGCCATTAGCTGCTCCTGAGAGCTGTTTTAGCACATCTTCTTTTTTCCCATCAAGAAGCACTTTTGAATTATGCATAACTATAACTCTCTTCGCCATATCTAACAGGGCCATTTTTTGAGTAATTACCAATAGTGTTTGATTTTTTAACTCTTTTTTGAGATTATCCATAAGTTTTTTTTCTGTTGTCTGATCCATCGCATTGGTAGGTTCATCCATTATAATAATGGAACTCTCGTGCATTAAGGCACGTGCAACACCAACGCTTTGTCTTTGACCACCCGAAAGTCCTGCACCTCTTTCACCTATTGGCATATCATATCCAAGAGGGTGTGTTTTTACAAACTCTTCTACACCACTTATTTGTGCAGCATTAATAATCGTTCCAACATCCGGATATTGCTCAGAAGAAACTATGTTTTCTTTTATGGTTCCCTTAAAAAGGTGTACATCTTGGGGAACATATGAAATAAAACGACGTAGATCTGCAGGATCTATTTGCGTGATATCAATATCATCGATTAAAATCTTACCACTCGTTGGTTCATAAAGCTTAAGTATTAACTTCGCAATAGTACTTTTACCAGAACCGATACGCCCAATAATTGCGACCTTTTCCTTTGGTTCAATAATAAAACTGACATTACTCAGTGCCGGAATCTCTGTTCCAGGATAATTAAAACAGACATCACGGAACTCTATTTTTCCTTGAAATTTCGGGCGTTCTACGAACTCTTTTCCAACAGGGCGTTCAACCTCACGTGAGATGATTTCATCGAGTGTCTCATATGCAGTTTTTGCATCAGAATAGTTTGCAATCAAAGCAGCTGCCTGCCCAATAGGTGCAACTGTACGCGATGTCAAAATAACAACGGCAATAAGTCCTCCCATTGTTAGCTCAAACTCTTTTATAAGATATACTCCAAATACAACAACGAAAACAGTATTAAGCTGAATAAAGAGATTTGTAACATTTGGTATAGATGTTGAAAGAAGTCTGGATTTGAGATTTTTTTCTGCAATCTCTCCTGTTGATTCTTCCCATTCCCACTGTTTTTTCCCATTCATACGCATTGTTTTGACTGTTTCTATATTTTGCAGTGTCTCAATTAAGATGCCATTTTTCTTAGCACTTGCTTCATGAGAAGCCTCTATACTCTCACGCAAAGGTTTACGAATAAAAAATGCATAAAGTAAAATCAAAACAATAGTAGTGAGTGGCACAAAAACCAAAGGACCACCGATATAGTAAATCACTATTAGAAAAATTATCGCAAATGGCAGATCAATAACCGCAGTCATTGTTGCAGTTGTAAGGAATGAACGAATAGATTCAAAATCTTTGAGATTATTTGCAAAAGAGCCGACAGAAGGTGGATGCTCTGCCATTTTCAAGTCTAGCACTTTTTCAAAAATAATCGAAGACATAATAATATCACTCTTTTTACCTGCCAACTCAAGCAAGTATGCTCGTGTAAACTTCAAAAAGAAGTCTAATATATAGACTAAAACTATACCGATAGTAAAAACCATCAAAGTCTCTTCGGCATTATTTGGAATAACCCTGTCATAGACATTCATAGTAAAAAGTGGTGTAGCAAGAACAAATAAGTTAATTAAAAGTGAAGCAATAAGAACATCACGATATATAGGAATAGAGAGTTTCAGTGTTGACCAAAACCAATGTTTTTGCTTACGTTGCAATGTACGTGAGCTTTGTTTGTCATATTGGAACTCTTTTTTTAAGATATATGCAAAACCAAGATACTCTTTTTCCAATTCATGAACATCAACCCACTCTTCCAAACCATCAGAATCTTCGGGATAGATAACTTTTGCTTTCGTTTTATCTTCATTAAACTCTGCTAATATACATACGTTGTCATTACTCATTAGCAAGATAGCAGGCAAATGCAAAGAAAGCATCTCTTCAATAGATCGCTTTATCAATGTAGACTTCAAACCTGCGCGTGCTGCAACTCGAGAAAAAAGCGACTTTGAACTATCTTTTGAAAAAAGTTTTTGAGAGTCATGTATTGGCAAACCTGCCAATAATGCCTCTTTTGTAAAAGGTTTATGAAAAAGCTTTGTATAGAGTACAAAAGTATCTAAAAGCGTATCTTCATGAATGGAAATTTTTTCTTCGTTCATCGCTTTCCTAATTGTTATTGAAAAAGTTCTATTTCAATACGACGGTTTTTAGCACGGCCTTCTTTAGTTCTGTTTGATGCGATAGGATCAAGTTCACCTCGTCCTGCAGTAATAATTCTCTTAGCGTCAATACCTTCTAATTCTAAAGCTTTTTTCACAGCTTTTGCTCTTTCAAGAGAGAGTCTCATATTTTTTTCTGCCTTGCCTCTACTGTCGGTATGACCTGTGATTTTAACTTTATAAGCAGGATTATTTGCCAAGAACTCAGCAAATTTTTTGATCTCACCATATGATTCTGGCATTATTTTAGCAGAACCACGTTTAAAAAAGAGTTTTAACGTTTGTTTTAGAGGACATCCGTGCGGATCTACCTCTAAACCTTCTGGTGTATTTTCACAACGATCCTTATAATCTATAACACCATCATTGTCACTATCAAGAGGACACCCATCAACATCAACAATTATGCCTTTTGGAGATGTATTTGGACATTTGTCTTGGTAATCCAATACTCCATCACCGTCACTGTCAACAGGACAACCATTTTTATCCACTTTGACACCTGCTGGTGTTTTTTCACATCTGTCAAATCTATCAAAGACACCATCACCATCACTGTCAACATCTTTTGGAGTCACTAAATATAAAGAGACCATTACACGATTTGAAAAATCTGCACTTGACTCATCTTCATCTGTATTAGCCATATAATAACCATCTTTTGCAACAGTTACGATATGTGATTCATCGACATACTTTTTAAGTGAATCAAAGACTCTTTGAGCATACTCTGCACTTTTATCGTCAAGTGCATTTTTCTCTTCTATAGTATATGCCAAATTATTCTTATTTTTTTGCGGATAGTATTTATCTGCATCATATTTATGTCCAACAACAGTAATAATAAACTCTTTTTTTTCTTTTTGAAGCTTCTCAATTTGTTTAATAATAGCATCTAATTCATCTTGAGCTTTAGTATCTAAAACGCCATCAGTGAAATGCAGAGCATCAAAACGAATGATTTTTTCAAATGATCCTGTATAAAACTCCTCTGAGAGTTGCGTCGTAACCGGTGTAGCAAAAAGCTCAACAATAAATAAACCAAGTATAAAAATATATTTCATCACCATCACCTCTTAATTATCCAGAGTGAGTTCAACTTCAACTCTTCTGTTCATATATTTACCTTCTGGTGTCGAGTTATCTGCGATAGGTTCTTCTTCACCTCTACCTTCTGTCGTTATTCTTGATGGATCAATTCCAAGTTTAATAAGTGCTTTTTTTACAGCTTTAGCACGTTTAAGAGATAAACGCTTATTAAGATCAGCATCACCTTTGGAACTTGTATGTCCTACTACATGAATTTTATAACGCTTGTTCTTTTTAACAAAGTTTGCAAAACGTTCAATGTTTGCCCATGATTTTTTATCAATTTTAGCACTGTAATACTTGAAGTTCACCCCAAGATTTAAAGAGGTTGCACACCCTTTATCATTTACATTGTAGCCAAGTGGTGTATTTGGACACTCATCTTTATAATCTTTAACTCCATCCATATCCACATCAACAGCACATCCATCAGCAGATACTTTTGCACCTTTAGGAGTCAGAGGACACTTGTCTAAAGTATCTATAATACCATCACCATCACTATCACGTGTAGTTTTAATACAACCATCTGCCATAATATTAGTATTTAAAAGTGAGTTGTCACACAAATCTTCACTGTCAACAATTTTGTCACTATCTACATCATACTCAACAGGAACAGTATCAAGTACCTCTTTTTCATTTGCATTAACATAAAGATTTACTCGAGATTCATACTCTTTTGTATCTCCAACAACAGCAAGTGGTAAAAGTCCCATTGCATCTAAAATACGATATTTTGCCAAAAGCTCATCATATTCAGCTTTTATGATTTGAGCACGTGAATTGATAACATCATTTTGAGCGGTAAGAAGATCCAAGAGTGAACGACGTCCCAGATCATATTCTTCTTTGTAAAGTTCAAGTGTTTTCTCAGCATATACTTTATAGTCACGTAGATCTTTTAACTGCAGATCAATCATGGTATATGCATTCCAAGCAAGATCAATTGCTTCAATGGTTTGACGTTTAAGATCTCTTGCGATTTCAACTTCTTGAGCAATTTTACTTACATCTTTTTGAACATTAGCACTGTCAGCTCCACCACGATAAAGGTTATACGAAAGAACTACACGAGCTTTAAATCTGTCATCTGGTCTGTCAAAACTGTTTAACTTCTCTACATCATTGAAGTTTTGGGATATCTCAAGATCAATTTTTGGATAAAAATCTTTTTGATGCTGCTTCCATAAAGACTGAGCACCACGAATATTATAACGGCTTACAAGAAGAGCCGGATTATGATTGATAGCATATTCAGCTGCCTTTTGTTGTGAACTTGGCATTTTTATATTAAGATCAGGCTTTTGCATTTGTGAAATTTGTGGCATTCTGCCAAGTAAACGTCTAAACTGATACTCTTTGTCACGAGCATTGTTTTTTTGTACAGTCAGGTTTGAGCGTGCTAAAGAGAGAGATGATTCAATCTTTTTTACTTCCGAGTCAGTAGTTAGCCCCGAATCATAAAGATCTTTTACTTTTTTATAGATCTCTTCATTTATCTGAACATTTTCACGGGCAGTTTGTAAAAGTTCGTATTCCCGTAAAACATTCAAGTATGCATTTGTCATACGATAAGCTATATCGTTTGCTTTTTCAATATAGTTGTATGCTGCTGCCATAATGCGTGCCTCTTCATAAGAGACTTTATGCACCGTGCCAAAACCATCAAAAAGATTTTGAGTCAAAATGATTGACGATTCATAACTGCCATAATGTTGATCTATGACACCATGCTTCCAACTTTTATTACTACCATTTTTAAGCATACCTGCTTTGGTGTAATCCAAGCTTGCTCGTAAATCTACACTCGGTAGATACTCTGATTTTGCGATTTTCAGATCTTCTCTTGTTGCTCTGTAGTTTTTAAGGCGTTCCTGAACAACAGGATTTTGATCTAAAACCTCTACAACACTCTCTTTTAGACTTAAAGCATCTGCAAAAGCAGGATACCAAAGTATCAATAATGGGACCAATAATGTGCATCGTTTCAACATAGGTTCTCTCACCTTTTTTAATTTTGACAAAATTCTACCACATAAGCAGTGATTATTTAATGAGCATAGTAAAAAAAATTAATTTTACCATAAATAGTACTATATTTAACATTTTTTTATAAAAACACATTACAAATGTGACAAAATTATCACATTAGAGCTATTTCTCCAACCATGCATCACTTTTTATAATATTTCCATTGTCAAATATTTTTAACTTATAAGCACTTTTTGTTATACCTGCATCTATTTCCATAACAGCTATCTGCATAATCTTCTTACAACTCTTAGGAATATCAAAGTGCCCTTTCATTCCAGTCAAAAACTGCTGCAGAGGAACTTTTTTATCCATACCTATAACATTGTCACGGCATCCGGTCAGTCCTATATCTGTCATATAAGCTGTTCCGTTGACAATTTGAAAGTCATCTGTAGAGACATGGGTATGAGTACCGATAATTCCACTCACCTCGCCTTCTAAAAGCATCATCATAGCACGCTTCTCACTTGTTGCTTCTGCATGAAAGTCTATAAAGATATTTTTTATACCCTGCTCACGCAGCTCTGCTACTGCCTTTTGCGCACATCGAAAGGCATTATCTACATAGGGCATACCGTAGTGTCCCATAAGATTGATCACAGCTAGCTTCTCGTCTGCTACATCATAGACTCTACATCCCGTACCGACAACATCTTCGGGATAGTTGTGTGGACGCAAGAATGCTTCATCTTCTAAGAGTGCCAAGATATCTTTTTTATCCCATGTATGGTTTCCGCCTGTAAAGACATCTACCCCATAAGAGCGAAGCTCCTCGGCATTTTTAAGTGTAATGCCAAAACCGTGTGAGGCATTCTCATAGTTGGCAATAACAAAGTCGATATTCTCTTGCTCACGCAGTTTAGGCAGATAGTCTCGAAGCATAACACGCCCCGGACGACCAAGTATATCACCGATAAAAGCTATTTTCATTACAGAACCTTTGGTTTGTTGTTTCTTAGATAGTAAAGCGTTGCTTTGATGATATCATCATCATCTTTGCTATCTGATTTTATCGTCTCTTTTGAGTCATTAAGATATGTGAAGGTGATATTTTGACCATAGTTGGTGATGGACTTCACCTTTTTCTCTAAGGCGAGCAGTTTAATGACCATCAGCTCAAAGAATTGTTTTGTAGGCGTATCAAGCTCTCCAAAACGGTCTATGACTTCCTCTTCTATCTCATAGATCTCCACTGCCTCTTCACACTGAGAGAGTCGTCTGTAGATATCAAGGCGAAGTCTGTCCTCTTTTACTACCTCATCAGAGATATAAGCAGAAATTGTAAGTTTGATATCCACTTTTATGCGTTCGCTCTCTTTAGTGTTACTAAGCTCTTTAATTGCATCTTCCAACATTCTAAGGTAGAGTGAATAACCGATATTTTTAATGTGTCCACTCTGTGCATCACCAACCAAGTTCCCACCACCACGAATCTCTAGGTCATGATGCGCTAAAACTGAACCAGAACCCAAGAATGAGTTCGACTCTAAAGCAAGAAGGCGTTTTTTTGCCTCATCAGTGAGTGCTTCTTTATTTGGGACGATAAAATAAGCAAAGCCTTCAACATGTCCACGACCGACACGCCCACGCAGCTGATGCAGGTCAGCTATTCCAAATCTGTCCGCTCCATCGACAATGATAGTGTTTACTCTTGGCATATGAATACCACTCTCAATGATGCTGGTTGCTATCATCACATCATACTCACCTGCTTCAAATTTAAGCAGCTCTTTTTCGGTTTGAACGGCAGAGATCTTTGAGTGCAGCATCAGTATGCGCAGATCTGGAAGCAGTGCTTTGAGCTCACCCTCTTTAATAGGCATATGATCAATCGAGTTGTGCACATAAAAGACCTGCCCACCACGACGAAGCTCACGTAGGATTACCTCTTTTATGAGCTTCTCATCATACTCTTTTACAAAGGTACGCACCCCTTGACGCTCACTTGGAGCTGTAAGGAGCTGACTCATGGTTTTTATAGAACTAAGAGCTTGATTAAGACTTCTAGGAATTGGTGTCGCACTCATTGAGAGCAGGTGTACATTATGGTAGAGCTCTTTTATCTTCTCTTTTTGTTTTACACCAAACTTATGCTCTTCATCGATGATAACCACACCTAGATTTTTAAACTCTAAGCCAAAGAGGGTATGTGTTCCTACAACACAATCTATCTCACCACTTGCAAGCCCTTTTATGATGGCATTTTTCTCTTTGGTACTGACAAATCTGTCCAGTTTTGCATAGCGGATACCAAGTTCACTAAATCGCTCATCAAGACTTCTAAAGTGCTGTGCTGAGAGCAGGGTTGTCGGGACTATAAAGGCAGACTGAAAACCTGACTTATACGCTGCATAGATAGTATTGAGTGCTATCTCAGTCTTTCCAAAACCGACATCACCGCTAAGCAATCTGTCCATAATATGTCCGCTTGCCATCTCACGCAGTATCTCATCAACGGCTTGCTTTTGATCCTCTGTATAGTCAAATCCTGAGAGTTTTTGAAACGCTTCGAGCTCTTTTTTGGAGATGTTTATCTTTGGCGCTTCGATGAGTGCACGCGCAGCTGCTGTGTTTACAATCTGCCCGGCAATCTCTAAGAGTCGTTTACGAACTTTTGCCTTTAATTTTCCAAAGCTCCCTTTCCCAAGTCTGTCAAGAACGGGAACACTGCCCCCGCCTGCAATGTAGCGGTCAATATAATCAAGGTTTTCAACCGGCAGAAGTATCTTGTCATCGCCGACATACTTGATAACAATAAAATCTTTTACTCCGCCAAGTATCTCAGCCTGTTCAATCTTCTCAAAGATACCGACACCATAATCCTCATGCACTACATAATCACCCGCCTTTAGATCATCAAGCAGTATGGAGCTTTTACGGCGACGGCGTTTTTTATCTGGCTTGTTGAGTGAGATGATGAGCTCATCATCACTAATGATATTTAAGATATAAGGAGCTTCTACGACATTGATATTTGTCGTATCATAGATACCGGCTTGTTTAATGGTTGCTTTATTGGCCGCGATAAGTGTAATTTTTTTATCTTTATGTACCTTTATAAGCTGCTCGGCATTTGCCACAACCAGCTCACGCACACGCTCACTCTCGGGTAAAACCTCCAGTGCGAACTGCTCACGCGGAATCTTAGGGTTGTTAATGGCATAGGCATCTATAAGGGCATTTTCCATTTTATGAGCAAGGAGAGCTTTTTTACCCTCTAAAAAGTTTTCTGCGAGTTCATCTAAGTGCCAAAAACCAAGTGAAGCAATATCACGTGAGAGTGCATCAAATTCACTTGCTTCTATTTTGGCATTTAGTGTGTCAAACTGCTCTGCATCCAGAGCAAAAAAGGCTGCACTGATCTCAATGGAGTCAAGCTCATCACCTATGGTTCTTTGGGTATCGAGATCAAAGGCTTTTATCTGCTCTATCTCAGTGTCAAAAAGGGAGATTCTATATGGGTTTTTTGTAGCAGGAACAAAGATATCTATGATATCGCCCCGGTGAGAGATCTCACCCTCAACCTGTACCATATCTACAAAGGTATAACCCCAATGCAGCATCTGCTCTTTGAAGTTGACCAAATCTATCTCAGAACCAAACTCCAGGTTTGTACTTTTAAGGATTTCTGCTTTTGGAAGAGGAAAAAGAAGTGTTTTTAAAGGAGAAATAACCAAGGGCTTTTTTTTGCTACGGTAGTAAAAACGCAAATCTGCCAAAAGTTCATGGAGCTCTTCTTTGTAAGAACGAAGATCATCTCCATATGTCGGACGAAAGTCTGGAAAAACCAAAACATCTTGATTGAAAAACTTTGCAACGGCTTGTAGTTCATCTGCCTCTTTCGCATCTTCACAGATTAAAAGCTCTAAGTTTTTCGTATCACTGTTTTTGTAGTAGTTATAGAGTGCTGCTTGTATCATTTATGTCCTAAAGGGTCTCTAAACTACTCTTGCTTTGATGCAATAGCAGCATGTTTTTCTTTAATGATTGAGTTTCCTTCAAAGATACCTTTGGATTCTATTACCAAATCATTGGAGATTATCTCACCATTAACATGTCCGCCTGCTTTAATCTCAACACGTGTTGCATCAACACTGCCCTCTACAAATCCCTGAACTATTAAACGCTCGGTTTTGATGGTTCCTTTCACATGTCCGTTTTTACCAACATTGATCTCTTTTGAAGAGTTTATACTCCCCTCTAGCTCTCCGTCAATATAGAGATTACACTCAATCTCTATTTCCCCTTTAAGCTTTGCTCCTTGTGTGATGATTGTTGTGTTGGCGTCTGGTTTTGCACCTGAAGTCGAGATGTCGCTGTTATTAAAGATTGCCATGGAACTTTTTTCTCCTTTTGAAAAATATCATTATAGTTTGCCTGTGTCCACTTTATAAAGTAGTAAGGGTTTAAAACTCTGTGAATAAAACGCAATTCATAATGTAGGTGTGGCCCGTTACTAAGACCCGAATTTCCCGTATAGGCGATAAGTTGCCCTTTTTTTACAAATTGTCCGGATTTTATCACAATTTTGTTTAAATGTCCGAAATAACTTTTAAACCCATAAACATGTTCAAGAATGATAAGCTTCCCAAAGCCACTGCGCTTATGTAAACCAGCCCACTCCACTATACCGTCAGCTGTCGCATATACAGGAGTATTCATTTTTGCCTTTAAATCTATGCCTCTGTGAAATTCCCTTTTGCCCAATGTCGGATGTATGCGATAGCCAAACTTGCTTGTTATACCATGGTACTCTATGGGTGAGCCACTTGGAATAAGTTGTAGCAGTGTTGCACGGTGTGAAGAGCTGAGTTTTGCAATACTTACACGTTCTTGCAAAGACTCTTCTTCTATTGGTTTTAAACCTATTAGTGTCTCTATTTCAGAGAGTGAATCAGAGAGTTCTTCTAGCTCTTTTTTCTTTATATCTAAAGAGCTTTTTGTCTCACGCATACTCTTTTCCAAGATCATATTGCGTGCTTTTAACTGCTTATATCCACTCTCCAAGCTCTCTTTTTTCTCTTGTAATGCATCAACACTCTCATTTAGATACAGTATTGTCCCTGCAGCGATAATACCTACGCTGATTAGAAACAACAAAGCATAAAAAAAAGCTTTTTTGACAAACTTATGCAGATTAAACTGTCTGACACCGGAGTCATCATGAATGGTAACAGTAAAATGTTTATCCATTATATTCCTTCAAAAACCTCTCCGCAACACTAAAAGAACCAAAAACAAGGTACTCTTCCTCACTCTGTATTGAGTGATTAAACGCTACATGTTCTAAAGCCAACTCTTTTAGTGCTGCCATTAATTTCTCTTCACTCTCTATTCTCATATCTTCTACTTTAATAACTTCTACTCTTTTAATAATTGGTCGTAAAATTTCTAATATCTCTTTATATGCTTTATCTTTATATGTATTGTAAATCAATACATACTTTTTTCCGGCCAATACTTTTACAATAGCCTGTGCTGCTAGTTTGTTATGCCCGACATCAAGTAATATATTGTCAGCAATCTTACTCAAACGCCCAAAAAGCCGTGCTTTTGCAAAAGTCTCTTTTTTATAGCCAATGCCTAAGTATTTCAAAGCAGTAAGAGACAACATCATATTGTCATATAAATAGTGTGGTAGTATTTCATCTTGTGCAATTGCGTTAAGCATTACAATATCTTCACTACTTACACACTTTTGAACATTATAGACAAGAAAATCTTTACTCTTACTAAGAGCGCTGACAACATCATACACTTCTTTGTGTTTTTGCTTTGCAACAATAGTTGCTTTTTGCACTGCTTTTACTTTTGTAGTTGCAATTGCCTCTATGGTATCACCTAAAAAAGATTCATGGTCCAAATCTACTGGAGTAAGGAGTGTAAGCACATTTTCAAAGACAGCAGTAGCATCATGTTCTCCGCCCAAACCTGCTTCTAAAACAACATATTCAAGTTTGGCTTCACTGTAGAGCAGCATCGCCAAAAGTGTTGTATATTCAAAATAACTCAGGGAATTTAACTCTTCTTGATTGAGTAGCTCTAAAAGTTTTAGATGTGTGGTATCGAGTTGTTCGTTTGTTGCATTATGGCCATTTATCCAGATACGCTCATTAAACTCTAAAATATGAGGTGATGTATAGTGCCCGACACTATGTCCCTCACGCAGGAGTGCCGTTGCCAAAAAGCGACCGGTTGTCCCTTTACCATTTGTACCGATAAGGTGAATGATCTTTGGAAGTTTAAAATATTTCTTGATACGCTGCCACACACGAGGCATACGTGTGTAGTCAATTTCGTTATAAAAAAGTGGTTTGTTGTTTAAAAAATCTTCTAACACTATTTTTTATACTCTACCCTGTTACGCCCGTTCTTTTTTGCAAGGTAAAGGTATTCATCTGCAGAGTTGATCGTAGCTTGCAGCGAGACATGTTTTGCTCTCTCACTTACACCTGCACTCACAGTAACAGGGATTTGTTTGCCCTTATACATCATCTTTGCGCGTTCAACATGACGTCGAACTTTATCAGCAAAAGTTGCACCGCCTTTTGTATCTGTATCACTCAGCAGTGCTAAAAACTCTTCACCGCCATAACGCCCTACTATATCTACACTCCGAGCCTCTTTTTTAAGGATCTTTCCAAAAGCAGAAAGTACAGCATCTCCGGCTTCATGCCCAAAAGTATCATTTACTTTTTTAAAGTTGTCCAGATCGAACATAACAATGGCATAGTTTCTATTGTAACGTTTGTATTCTGCTTCTTTAAGCTCTAAAAACTCATCTAGTGCACGGCGGTTATAAAGTTTTGTCAGGAAGTCCTCTTTTGAATCTTTACGCGCCTCTTCTAGCTCTTTTTCAAGTTGTTTAACCTTTTTGCTTAAAGCCTGTACATCGGAGTTATGCCCTTTTAAATCACGACTGAGTATCTCAGTGTTTTCTTCCAAAGCCACTGCGATGGTAAAGAGCTTTTTATGAGCAATTTTAAAATTACTAGCTGACTCTTCCGTATAGGATTCGAGTTCTTTTTTAATAGCCTGAATCTCTGCATTTGAGTTATCAGAGCTCTCTATCATATCTATAAGACGTAAAGAGAGTTTGTCAAGTACACCATCGATGGATTCAACCATCTCTTTTACACTCTCTTTATCAAGTGCTATACGTAAAGAGATCGCTTTTTTAATCTCTTTTTCAACATCGCTGTCATCCAAAATCGCAGGATTTTGACGTATCTTTTCACTAATATCTGCAATAGTCTCATTGACACTTGAAGCAATAGATGGCACAAATGAGGCAATTAGCAACTTGGAGATCTTTTCTAAATCTATACTCTCTTTTGAAGCAGTAGCGTTCTTTTGAGCACTTAAGTGAAGATTTTCAATTGTTTTACGAAGGTTTTCACTATCTACACTACCCAACTCTTTAAGTCTTTGTAAGAAAGTATCATCATAGTTTGTTAAGAAGTTAAGCCATCGCTGACGAAATTCATCCATCTGTTGTGGTGTTGCATTATTTTCTAAAAGTTCTATACTTTTTTTTGCAAGCTCCGCTGCTTCTTCATTGTGCAGTACAGTAATAGCCTGAAGAGCTCGTTTACAAAGGAGTGTCTGCGCTTCAAGTGTAGTCGAGCACTGAGTCGGGCTTGTGCGATTGAGCTTTGAAACCAAAAAACGAACAAACTCATGCATAGTACTGATACGATAGTTCTTTAGCTCTTTTTGCAGATCTTTAGAGAGTAACTCCTGATACTTTTTAAGATGATTACAATCTTCTACATCTGCTTTTGCACGTTTGACCTCTTTACAAAAAGCCTCTGCATAAAAATCAGGTGTAAGCTGCTTACCCTCTAGCTTTAAGCGTTTAATTGCATTGTTTATAATAGTTTGAATTGTCATCTTACTCTCCTTTGCGTGAGCCTTCTGCTGAGACCTGTGCTATAAATGAAGCAATGGCTTTTTGGGCACTGTATTTAATGGCATCAAAACGCTCTTTATCCGTAATAACAGCATTTGGTGTTACAGCAAAGTCATACGTACCTTTAGCCTGATATGTTTTTACTCTATCGGTAGTTTGGCGAACGATATGCAGGTTAATAGTTGTACGGTATGCGATTACAAAACCATTATCATCATACTCAATAGGTGTATATCTTGGTGCAGATATTCGAAACTGAAGATGAGTATCCGAATGCGCTCTATCAACTAAAGATGCATGAAATATCTGTATAATGGCACTGTCAACCGCATCTTTGATAACAACGGTGTTCTCCGGATCTTGTGCAGAGATAACAACACTTGTGCTTATCTTCTCACCCGTCACCTCACGCGAATACTTAGCACTTGGTTTATAGCCGCACCCACTTGTCAAAAGTAGTAGTGCTATAAAGAGTGTGTAGAAATATTTGCGTGAGCTCATAACTAACCTTTAACTACTATATTGACAAGTTTTTTAGGAACATAGATCTCTTTTACAATCTCTTTTCCCTCTAACCATTTTGGAGCGATTGCAGCTTTTGCAGCGGCAATAACTTCCTCTTTTGGTGTATCTGCTGCTACTTCAACCTCACCACGGTTTTTCCCGTTTACTGAAACACCAAGAGTGATGCTGTCCTCTACAAAAACCTCTTCTACTATCTCTTGTGGAGTCAGATTTTTAAGATTGAAGTACTTCTCAGAGATCTCCCACGCTGTGTGAGGGATAACTGGTTCTAAAATAGATGTAAGTATCCAGTAAGCCTCTGTCCATACAGCTGGATTGCTTTGAGCATTGAGTGCATTCATCGCTTCCATAACACCCGCAATCATAGTGTTGAATGTATAGCGCTCATTGTAAACTTCTTCGGCACGTTTGAGTGCTTCATAGACCTTCTTACGAGCAAACTTCTCCTCTTTGGAGAGTTTAGAGTGGTCAACCTCAGGTTTGCTCTCACATGCTTCTACATTTACGCTACGCTCATAAAAACGCTTGATAAAACGAAACGCTCCATCGACAGCACTATCATTCCACTCAAGTTCTTGTGTCGGCGGTGCGGCGAAGAGAATAAACAGACGCGCAGTATCTGCACCATATTTCTCAATAAGTGCATCAGGATCAACTGTATTACCTTTTGATTTTGACATTTTTGCACCATCTTTAAGCACCATTCCCTGGGTGAGAAGTCTGTCAAACGGCTCATCAAAGTCCAAGTAACCAAGATCTCTAAAGACCTTTGTAAAGAAACGTGCATAAAGCAGATGCAGTACGGCATGCTCAATGCCACCAATGTAGTGGTCCACTCCCATCCAGTACTTTAACTGCTCAGCTGAAAATGGCTCTTTTTCCCAGTTTTGCGGTGATGCACAAAAGCGTAAGAAGTACCAGCTAGACTCTACAAATGTATCCATCGTATCTGTCTCACGCACAGCATCGCCACCACATTCAGGACATTTACAATATTTCCATGTAGGGTGTTTCTCTAGAGGATTTCCTTCACCTGTTATCTCTACATCATCAGGAAGAGCAACAGGAAGATTCTCTTTTTTCTCCATAACTAGTCCACACTTATCACAGTGAATAAACGGAATAGGTGCACCCCAGTAACGCTGACGACTCACACCCCAATCTTTGAGTTTGTAGTTTGTCGTCTTTTTACCAAGACCCTTTTTCTCAAAAAGCTCGATGATCTTTTGCTGTGCCTCTTTAGAGTTCATACCATCAAACTCACCTGAATTTATCAGCTTACCGACTTCTGTAAAGGCAGACTTTGAAAAGTCATGCTCACCCTCATATGGAACGATTACAGGGTTGATTGGCAGGTCATACTTCTTCGCAAAATCATAGTCACGCTCATCATGTGCAGGAACAGCCATAACAGCACCACTACCATAATCCATAAGTACAAAGTTTGCAATCCAAACCGGAATAGTTTTTCCTGTTAATGGATGAATAACATTCAGACCAAGCGGCAGACCCGCTTTTTCTTTTTGTCGCTCAATCGATGAAGCATTTTTCATTGCATTGATTTTTGCAATTGTATCATCATCAAGAAGTTTGTTCTCTATCATATAAGTAACAATATCATGCTCAGGAGCAAGTGCAGTATAACTTACACCATAAATAGTGTCAGGACGAGTTGTAAAGACATCGAAACTCTCAAAACTGTTATTTAGTTTTTCTTTGCTCGCTGCATCAAAGTGAAGATCAAATGCCAAACCATTTGACTTGCCTATCCAGTTCTCCTGCATAGTAAGTACCTGTTTTGGCCAGCCGCCTTCTAGTTTTTTAAGATCTTCCAAAAGCTCATCAGCATACTTTGTTATCTTAAAGTAATACTGATTCATATCTTTTTTAACAATCGGTGTGTCACATCTCCAACAGCATCCATCAATCACCTGCTCATTTGCAAGCACTGTCTGATCATGTGGACACCAGTTTAAAAGCCCCTTCTCACGATAAAGCAGTCCTGCATTGTACATATCAATGATAAAGCCCTGCTCGAACTTTGTATAGAGTTCATCACTTGTAGCAAATTCTCTCTTGCGTGAGAAAGAAAAACCAAGTGAATAGAACTCGTTTTTCATATAGTCGATGTTATCATATGTCCAAGATTTTGGATGACTTCCGTTTTTAATAGCCGCATTTTCTGCCGGCATACCAAAACTGTCAAAACCGATAGGATGTAATACATTTTTTCCCTGTTGTCTATGATAACGTGCAAAAGCATCAGAGATTGAGTAGTTTCTTACATGCCCCATATGCAGACGACCACTAGGGAAAGGAAACATTGAAAGAATATACTTCTTCTCCTGTGTAAAATCTTCACTTGGCTCAAAACTCTCGTTTTTCTTCCAGTACTCTTGCCATTTTTTCTCTATATCTTGTGCTTTGTATTCCAAAGTTCTCTATCCTAAAATAAAATTTCTAATTTTTAAATCTGTTGTTTTAATACTCTTCTTGCGTCTTACTACTCTCGATGTAGACAAGCCCCATTGAGAAGATGTTTGCAATAAGTGCACCGATTGCAAGTGCCATAGCCCATGAATCATCATGAATGATTACCAGAAAAACAAATGCCGGTATAAGGTGCAGATCTGCTACGAGCGATGAAGCCAAAAGCTCTGCTGAGAGCAGATTTCTTACCCCGATTTTTAAAATGGTTGAAATCAAGTTTACACTTGCAGCCATAAAAAGTGAAATCGCAGTATTTTCATACAAAAAACCTGCAATCGAAGTCAGACTCATTAACGAGAAGAAAACATATACAACTTTACCCCAATCCATTACATCACTCCTGATTCAAATTGTGCACGCATTCGCTCTTTTTCAGCCTCTCTTTTTGCTTTCTCTGCGAGTTTTGCATGATATTTTTTCACATCAAAACCAAAGAGCAGCAGTATAGGAGATGCTACGAAGATAGACGAGTATGTTCCCACTATTATACCAACAAGAAGCGTAAATGCAAATGCATGGATAATCTCACCACCAAACATAAAGAGTGTAAAGACCACAAAAAATGTTGTCAGTGATGTCAGTGTCGTACGCGCCAGTGTTCTAGTGATAGACTCATTGATAATCGCTGCAAGATCTGCACCTTTAGACTTTGTAACACCCTCACGAATACGGTCAAAGACAATGATAGTATCATTTAATGAGTACCCAAGCAGTGTCAAAATTGCTGCAAGTACATCAAGATTTACATCTACGCTAAAGAGAGCTACTGCTCCCATAGAGATAGAGACATCGTGAACAAGAGCTACAATAGAAGCCACGGCAAAACGCCACTCAAATCGAAATGCAACATAGATCAAGATCCCTGCAATTGCCAAAAAGAGTGACATAAGCCCTTTTTCTTTAAGCTCATTTCCGACTTTTGGACCAACAATGTCCACACGACGAATTTCAAAGTTCCCCGTTCCCTTAAGTGCCTCACGCACTACATCACCAATATCTTTTGTAACATTGGCACTTGATGTCTTCATACGAATGACCACCTCATCAGGTGAGCCAAACTCTGTTATAGAGGCATTTTCAAAAAGCTTGTCAGCTTTAAGGCGCTCACGCATTGCATCAATCGGTGCTTTTTTATCGTACTTCACCTGAACAATCGTTCCCCCGGCAAAGTCAATCCCGTAATTAAGCCCTTTTGTTGCCAAAATTGCCCATGATGCAAGAACCAAAACTATTGAGAGAATCATGGCAATTTTTGATTTGCCCATAAAGTTATATGTTTTGTTATATTTAAAAAATTCCATGACTATCCTTTAATCCCAAACCAGTAACGGTAGTTACGACTCTTGGCAATTCTGTCTTCTAACATTTGATAGATTCCATGTGTTCCAAGAATAGCTGTTAGCATAGAAGCCAAAATACCGATACTCATCGTAATTGCAAAACCTTTAATAGCCCCTGTTCCATAAACATATAAAACTACTGCGGCAATAAGCGTCGTGATATTAGCATCCAAGATAGCGCTCATTGCATTTGAGTAGCCCTCTTCTATCGCCTTTTTGGCTGATTTGCCCTCACGCAACAACTCACGGATACGCTCATTGATGATAACATTGGCATCAACTGCCATACCGACAGTAAGTACGATACCCGCCATACCAGGAAGTGTCAGCGTCGCACCAAAGAGACTCATAACAGCTAAAAGGATAAAGAGATTTGCAATAAGTGCAATGTTGGCAATAACACCTGCCATACGATAGTAAACTACCATAAAAATAATTACAAGTACAAAACCGCCAATAAGTGCAACTAAAGAGGCTTTAATACTGTCAGCTCCAAGGCTTGGCCCTACTGAGCGCTTCTCCATCATATAGATAGGTGCGAGCAGTGCCCCTGAGCGCAGTGCAATAGCTAAATCTTTTGCCTCTAGAACTGTGTAGTTACCAGAGATCTGTCCAGCACCACCACCAATACGCTCATTAATATTCGGTGCTGAAAAGACTTTACCATCGAGTACGATTGCAAGACGTTTACCGACATTTTTACCTGTAAAGTCTCCAAAGATATCTGCACCCTCGGCATTGAGTTTAAAGTTTATTACCGGACGATTGTTTTGATCAAAGCCTACATTTGCATTGGTAAGCATACTACCATCTAAAATAGGAATCTCTTTTACAAGGTACTTGATCTGAGAATTTTTTGCATCTGGGAGGATAATATCTCCATACTCCGCAGCATCTGCATCGCTCATATTGTAAACTCTTGCGTTTCTGTCTTCATCAACAGCCATAAGTTCAAGCTTAGCAGCACGGCTGATTAGCTCACGCGCACGCTGCTCTTCTTGTGGTGTTTTAATCCCTGCAAGCTCAACTAAGATCTTCTCTTTTCCCTGTTTTGCAACAATTGGCTCAGAGAGTCCAAACTGATCAAGTCTGTTACGAATCGTCTCAATAGCCTGCTCAATTGCATGCTGTTCTATCTTCTTTTTCTCCTCAGGAGTAAAAGAGATAGTCACAACATTACCGTTTTTGCTAATTGTAGCACCCTCAATCTTTTTTGCAAACTCTTCAACAGAAGGCATATCATCAGAATCAAGTACTTCAAAACTTACACTCTCATCATCAAATGTAAGATTCTCTATCAAGATATCTTCACGGTCAGCAAAGTGTTTGACACTAGCTGCTATTGATTTGATACGACTTTTGATTGCCTCCTCGGTTTTTACACCAAGAAGCATATGCAGACCACCTTGAAGATCAAGGCCAAGTGTTATTTTTTTACCATTTTCTGTCTGCAGAAGTGATGGAACAGAAAATACTATTCCAAAAACTATCGCAAGAGCAAAAATGACTATGCGATAATTAAGCTTCATCCTCATACTTCTTTGCAATGGAATCTTTTGTTATTTTTGCGATAGTATCATCGTTGAGTTTAATAGTGAAGAACTTCTCTTCTACTTTATGAACAACTACGATAAAACCGCCGTTTGTAATAACCTTGTCACCTTTTTTTAGAGACTCAAGCATCTCTTGTTTGGCTTTAGCCTCTTTTTGTTGGGGACGAATAATCACAAAGTACATAATTGCGATTAAGAATACAAAGGGTAAAAGTTGAGAAATAATTTCCATAGTTTTATGGTTCCTTTTTGTTAAAATTGCGCAGATTATACAAAAAGTATACTAATAGGCTTATAAATTGAGTACAATTTCAAAATGAAAAAATTATTACAAGAGATTTTAGCCGGAATTATTACAGCATGGCTATTTAGTACTTTTATCTACCTTGAAGATTGGGGTATAAGTATAAAACTGCTCAACACACTTTTAGGAGTCAGTGCAATAGCCATGTTGCTCTATATTCCAAAACGTGCCGTACTTTTTAGCGGATTTTTTATAGGTCTTTTTTGGTTTTACTGGATAGGATACAGCTTTAAGTACCAGGGTGTCGGCTATATGGAGCCCTTTATTACACTTGGGTTTGGCATCATTTACCTTATCTTCTTTGCTCCTTTGGCACTTACCAAAAAGCCCTACATTCGAGCACTGCTACTCTTTGGGCTCTCTTTTGTTGAGCCATTGGGATGGAATTGGCTCAAACCCGAACTGCTCTTTGTAGAGAGCTACATTGGTATCTACAAGTACCAGTTTGCCATTGTGTTAGCAGCACTCTCTTTGCCTGCACTCATAAAAAATAAAAAATATCGCTTTGCACCTTTGTTACTGCTCATTGCAGCGCTAAACTTTGGCTATGTGCCTCAAGAAGATGCACCCCTTAAAATAAAACTTGTCCAGACACACATCTCACAGGAAAAAAAATGGACAAGAGAGCAGCTCTACCCTACAATATCGCTTATCTTTAGTGAGATACAAAAAGCGACGCGTGGGGGCTATGATGTAGTTGTCTTACCAGAGTCAGTATTTCCACTCTTTTTAAACAAAGAGCCGCGCCTTATCGCAACACTCAAAAAAGCTTCACAAAAGATAGCCATTGTAACAGGAGCACTGCTACTTGAAGATGGTAAACACTACAATGTCGCCTACAAGTTTGAAGATGGAGAGTTTCAAATTGCCAAAAAACTCGTCCTTGTTCCTTTTGGCGAGTATATTCCGCTTCCAAAATTTGCGCGCAAGTTTATAAATGACACCTTCTTCAGTGGAGCAAGTGACTTTGTAACAGCAAAAGCTCCAACGGATTTCATCATCAAAGGGGTAAAATTTAGAAATGCCATCTGTTATGAGGCAACAACAGATGCCATCTATAAAAATCATCCAAAATATCTCATTGCCATCAGCAACAATGCATGGTTTACACCTTCCATTGAGCCGACCCTGCAAAATCTCTTACTTCGTTATTTCGCCCGTAAATATGGAGTAGCAATCTATCATGCAACAAATGACAGAGGAACAGGAGTAATTAAGTAAAAGCCCCCTCATAACCTCTTTATAATCTTTCTTTGGTATAATCACTTCAATAATCAAAAATTATAAAAATACCAAAGAGGATAAGAGAAAATGCCAAATACTACTACAAATTTAAAAAATCCAAATCTCTATAACAATCGTGAAATCTCTTGGTTACAGTTCAATACAAGAGTACTCAAACAGGCACAAGATGACTCGTTGCCTCTTTTGGAACGTCTAAAATTTCTTGCAATTTACGGAACGAATCTTGATGAATTTTATATGATCCGTGTAGCAGGTCTTAAGAAACTCTATGCTGCCGGTATCATTGTATCAGGTCCCGATAAGCTGACACCTCTGCAACAACTGCGTGAGATTAGAAAATATCTTCACCGTGAGCAACAGGTCGTTGAACACTGCCGCAGCGAAATCCTAAAAAAGCTTGAACCCGAAGGTATCTGTGTTAAGGTATATGATCAACTCAACAATCAGGAAAAGCATAAAGTAAATCAATACTTCAAAGAGAACATATATCCTGTCATCATCCCTATCGCTGTCGATGCGACCCACCCTTTTCCGCATCTTAACAACCTTAGTTTTGGGCTTATTGTAAAACTTCGAGATACTGACAATGAAAGTATTGAACGCTTTGGTATCATCCGTGTACCACGTGTGCTTAACCGTTTTGTAGAGTTAGAAGGTGGTACATATGTACCTATTGAGAGTGTTGTTGAGAAGCATGTTGATGAGCTTTTCCCCGGCTACACGCTCATTAAATATGCATCATTTAGAGTAACAAGAAATGCCGACATCGCTATCGAAGAGGAAGAAGCTGATGACTTTATGGAGATTCTTGAAGAAGGGCTAAAACTTCGTCGAAAGGGTGAGATGGTTCGTCTTGAAGTAGGTAGTGATGCCGATGATGAGATTATCAATTTCATCAACAAACATACCAATGTTGACAAAGATGACATCTATACTTTTCATACATTTTTAAATCTGGCATCACTCTGGCAGATCGTCTCAAACAAACAGTTTGCACATCTTTTGCTGCCACCGTTTAAGCCAAAGCTGCTGCCACCTCTTGATAACAGCGAAGATATCTTTGCAACACTTGAAAAACAAGATGTCTTGATGTATCATCCGTATGAAAGCTTTGAGCCAGTTATCAAGCTGATACAAACTGCGGCAAAAGATCCCGATGTCGTATCTATTAAGATGACACTCTATCGCTCTGGAACAAACTCCCCAATTGTAAAAGCACTGATGGATGCGAGTGAGAGCGGAAAACAGGTAACGGTTATGGTTGAGCTAAAAGCGCGTTTTGATGAAGAGAACAACCTTATCTGGGCAAAAGCACTTGAGAAATCAGGTGCACATGTTATCTATGGTATCAAAGGTTTCAAAGTTCATGCAAAAGCCGCACTTGTAACAAGAAGAAAAAATGGCAAGCTTAAACAATATGCACACCTTGGAACAGGAAACTATAATCCAAGTACTGCAAAGATATATACAGACCTAAGCTATCTTACAAGTAAAGATGAGATTACCAATGATCTCACACGTTTTTTTCATTTCCTTACAGGATTTAGTAAAAAAGGTAAGCTTAACGAGCTCTATATGGCACCGTCACAGATCAAACCAAAACTACTCTCTCTCATTCACAATGAGACTCGTCAGGGTACAAACGGTCATATCATTGCCAAAATAAACTCTCTTGTTGATGAAGATGTCATTCGAGCACTCTATAAAGCTTCTCAGGCTGGAGTAAAAGTAGAACTTATCGTTCGAGGAATCTGCTGTTTAAAACCTGGCATCAAAGGCGTGAGCGAAAATATCTGTGTTATCTCCATTCTTGGAAAATATCTTGAGCATGCTCGTGCATTTTACTTTAAAAATGATGCTTCTCAGGTCTATATCTCAAGTGCGGACTGGATGCCTAGAAACCTTGTACGTCGTATTGAACTCTTAACTGCCATAAAAGATGATGCAGCAAAGAAAAAAATTATACAGATTCTAAAACTCCAATGTTCTGACAATGTACTTGCACATAGACTCCAAAGTGACGGAACATACAAAAAGCTCAAGCCACGTGAAAATGAAAAAGCGATAAACAACCATAAACTCTTAGAAGAGTATGTCAATAAAATCGCAAAAGCAACAAAAAAAGAGACATCAACCTATGTACAACAACTGGTAAATCGTCTCTTTATCGAGAGTTAGGAGTAAAGATGCTACACACATTTAAAGGCGTAGAACCTAAGGTAAAAAAAGGTACATGGATAGCACCATCAGCAGATGTTATTGGCGAAGTGAGTATTGGAGAGGATTGTTCTATCTGGTTTGGCTGCGTTGTTCGTGGCGATGTACACCACATCTCTATAGGTGATCGCACCAACATTCAAGATCTCTCGATGATTCATGTCACTCATTACAAAAACGGTGACAAATCTACAGGAAACCCTACTGTTATAGGAGATGATGTAACAGTTGGACACCGTGTTATGCTTCATGGCTGCACTATAGAAGATGCCTGTCTCATTGGTATGAGTGCAACTATCTTAGATGGTGCGGTTATTGGAAAAGAGAGTATTGTCGGTGCGGGTGCGCTTGTTACAAAAAACAAGGTATTTCCACCACGAAGTCTTATTGTGGGTAGTCCTGCAAAAGTAGTACGTGAGCTAAATGACGAAGAGGTAGCAGAACTCTATGCTTCTGCTTCTCGTTATGTAGAGTTTAAAAAGGACTACGAAGCCTAAATTCTTTAGGTTCTATAGTCCGCGTTTATTTTGACATACTCATAACCAAGATCACAGCCATAAGCTTCAAATCTTCCATCTGCAATGCCTAGATCACAACTTATTGTAAAGGCATCTTTTTTCATAACTTCTGCTGCTTTTGCTTCCATTGCCGCATCAAAGTAGATATTTCCTCTCTCATAAACACAGACATCATCAAACGAAATAGTCAGCTTCTCTTCATACGCCTCTGCGCCACTTGCACCTACTGTTGAAGCAATGCGTCCCCAGTTAGGGTCTTCACCATAGAGTGCCGTCTTTACAAGCAGAGAGTTAGAGAGTGCTTTGGCTACAATTTCTGCCTCTTTGTTATCTTTTGCACCGCTTACTTTGTACGTGACAAGTTTGTTTGCACCCTCACCGTCACGAACCATCTCACGCGCTAAAAATCGCATTATATTCTCAAGTGCCTCTGCAAAGGCCTCTTTATGAAAAGCTCCTGATTTTGCATTACTAAGAAGCATTACAGTATCATTTGTAGAGGTATCTCCATCTACACTTGCTGCATTGAATGTCACTTCTACTTTTTCATTTAAGATAGACTGCATCTCTGCTTTTGAGACATTTGCATCTGTTGTTATAAAACAGAGCATTGTAGCCATTGCAGGGTTTATCATTCCAGCACCTTTAGCCATAGCCCCGATGCTAAAACTGCTGCCATCTGCAAGTTCAATTCTGTAAGCCTTTTGCTTTGAAAACCTGTCTGTTGTCATGATAGCCTCAGCTGCTGCATTTGACTCACGCTTATTCAAATCAAAGAGTTTTGTACCTGCTATGATTTTCTCTTTTGGCAGGCGTACACCTATAACTCCTGTTGAGCTCATTACAGGGTTTTTGGCAACTTCTGGTAGAGTAGAGAGTATCTCTTTTATATCTTCAACTCCGGCACTACCTGTCATTGCATTTGCATTTTTTGCATTAATGAGAACGAAGTTCGTTTGAAACTCACCCATTGCCTTAAAGTGTTTAATGGGTGCAGCTGCCATCTTGTTTGTCGTAAATGTAGTAGCTATCTCGCACATACTCTTGGCATAAACAAAAGCCATATCTTTAGCACCATTTGGTTTGAGTCCGGCACTCACGCCATCAGCGAAAAATCCTTCAGCAGCACAAACACCACCATCTATTTCAACAAGTTTATACAAACTTAAACTCCTTTGGTTTTACCCGTTTTTTGAGTAAATCTTTTGTCATTTTAATGCCCTCTTGTGTTCCAATTACCAAGAGCTTAGACTCACTGGTAACCAAAGTATCACCTTTTGGCATTGAGATAAATTTTCCATCTTTTTTACGAATACCTACAACTGATGTGTTGGTAATTTGACGGATATGTGTCTCTTTGAGTTTTTTAAGCACTGCCCAAGAGTATTTTGGCACTTCAATCTCCTGCATATCAAGAGGATTGTCACTCTTATATAAGAACTCTTCAAGCAGGTTCTCCATATCTGGTCTTGCTGCCATTACGCTCACGCGTTGTGCTGTTAGTTTTGTAGGGCTTACGACTGTGTCAGCTCCAAGTTTTTTAAGCTTCTCGACATCACTGATGTTCTCTGCTGCAGAGATGACATTGTATGGACGCGGCAGATCATGCTCTTTTTCAAACAGACGAACAGAAGCAATCAGCGCAATATTATCTGCAATATTATCAGAGAGTGTAATCAAACCTTTTGCAGAAGAGAGATGAGCTTTGAGCATTGCAAGTTCTGCGTGAGGTTCAGCTTGAAGGTATTCAGGGTACTTGTACTCCTGTGCCCATTTGTGAATCTCTTCACGAGGGTCAATCACAACAAAAGGAATATGATTTATTCGCAGTTGCTTTGTTACTTCAATCGCATAGTCATTATGATAACAGACAACAAAGTGCTTTTTGAGACGTGCAATTTTATACAACATTCTTCGCTCCTTTAAAGCGTCTAATATATAACCCTTGTTAATCTCCGAGACCAAAATACCCAGCGCCAGAGAAAAAACTGCAAAACCTGCAATAATCAAATTGATTGTAAAGATTCTACCTGCTTCAGATATTGGAGCTATCTCTCCAAAACCGACAGTTGTAAATGTAATCGCTGTCTGATAGATAGCATCCATAACAGAAAAACCATCAATAAGAACATAACCTATAGTTCCAATGAGCATTACAAAAACAGTAAGAATGAGAGGTAGGCGGAAAGCTTTGAAGTAAGGGTAAACTTCAGGAAGAAGTTTTGGATCTGGTTTGGGAGCAATCTCCCAATTTAGGAATTTTCGAATTCTCTCGAGGAGATTCAAGATATATTCCTAACTTTTACGAATTTTTCTTAAGTGTGCGTAATTCTCTTGCAGAAATCTTAATTTTTTTCGTAGTACCATCTTCTAATGTGATACGCACTGTTCTTAGGTTTAATAAAAAACGACGCTTTGTTCTGTTTTTTGCGTGAGAAACATTGTTCCCACTCATAGGGCCTTTGCCGCTAATAGCACATCTTCTTGCCATTTGAGTATCCTTGAATGATATTTTAAAGTTGCGAATTGTACCAAACAAAAGCAAAACTCCAACTTAAGCCAAAGCTTTTTTTTGCTCACGCAACGATTTTATGATTCTTTTATCTTATTATAGCTAAAATATACCATATTTAACAGAAAGTTGCGCACTTGATTACACAAGAAAAGATAGACTCATTTATAAAAAGAATTCCACCGGCTCCAGATGCTTTGAAGCAAACTGTTTCTCTTTTAAAAGAGGGAGAACTCACAAAAGCTGCAAAAGCTGCAGAGAAAGACCCTGCCCTTAGCAGCTACCTCAAAGATCTTGTAAACAAACCTATCTTTGGTTTTAAAAGTAAAGTAGAAAATATTTCACAGATTTTTGGTATTTTGGGAGTATCTCGTTCACAACAAAGTGTATATTCCTATATGATATCTCTGCTTTCACCAAAAGAGTGGAAACTTTTTGGACTCAATCAAACTTCTTTTTATAATTTACAAGCTGAACTCAATGCCAAATGGCAAAAGATTTTACAACATCTTGATATAAATGATAAAGAGATAGAGAGTGCTATTTCACTGCTTCCTGCGAGTATTATCGTCTCAGAGGCACTCTTTTGTGAAAAGATTGATGATGTCAATCTACTGCGCAGTGTTGATGAGATCGATCTCAATACAATACTCCAACGACTCTGCAAGATGGATCTTTTTGACATAGCTGCACGTATCGCAGAGAAATGGGAGATGGATGAAAAAATCATCCAGATAGTTCAAGCGGCAAGTGGTGTAAAACCAAGCGAAGATGAGACAATTGATAAACTTGGAAAGTGGATGCATCTTTTACTTTTTTATACACTTTCTCAACCAAGTTATATAGAAGCAGGTCTTAATGATTTTATTGATTTTCAAACAGAATACGTAATGGATATTTATGATGATTTTGCACAACTAATGGAGATAGAATGAGAGCAGTAGTAAAAGATGGTGTCGGCGTTTTTCATCCACAGGGATTTTTAGATGGAAATTCAGGTAACTCTCTTTTAAGTATTGAAGATATTGAATCAACAATAAAAAGTAATGCAGACATGATATTGGTTTCACTCAAAAAAGTAGTTTTTTTTAATCGTAACGGTCTGGATGCCTTTGTAAAAATGTTTCAAAAAGTACGTTCTGCTAACCATATTGTCGTTGGTTTTTGCGACTATGACAGAAAAAAGTATGATACGATTATGAAATTTTACAAAGATGAAGTTATGTTTTCTCTTTTTAAAACTCAAGAAATAGCTATGCTTTTTGCTTCAAACTTCAAAAGTGAAGGCAAAAATGTTCTTCTTTACAGTGAAGATAAGTCTCAACGTGCAGCAATAGCAATTGAGCTGCATGATAACGGCCACAACCCTGTTGTCGCACAAACGAAAGAAGAGTTTGATGAAAAAGCAAAAAAAGAAGCTGCATACGATGTCATTATCGAAGATACCTTTTTGGGACAGATGGGACAAAAAGTTGCAGCTCGAGTTACAGGTAATGCAATTATCTATACACTCTCTTCATTCTTAGATGCAGAGATAGGGAATACGTTCAATATTGCCTATCATAACAACTCGCTCAATGTTGGTTTTCGACTCTTTATCTTTGATGCCTATAAAGTTGTCAGTATGAATGTTCATGCACTCAACTTCTTCTCAAAGCTCTCCTCTTCTGCAGCAGAGTATAACGCTACTATCTGTTTTGTCGGTATGACCTTTGAAAAGACACCGATTACCTTTAAAGAGACCCTCGAAGATGCAGGAATTATGTTTTTTGAACAGATGGATGATATCTTGGGAGATAAAGAACTCTTAAAAGAACTCGGTGCAAGTTCTGCTGCTGTAACAAAAAACAAACGTGTTCTTAACAAGCAGATAGTAACAGAGACACCTAACTTCATTGACGCTACCGTTGCCACAATTGAAATGATGACAAATTCGGAAGCGAAAAAAGAGGCTGCCAAAGTTGATAATATTACTATAGATGACAAAGAGGGTAAGATAGCCAGTTCTATCGGATTTTATGGTGATATTGACGGTATGGTCATTTTGGTTTTTCCTATTGGCATTGCAAAAAAAGCATGCGAGCTCCTTATTGGAGAAGAGACAGATGACAATGAATTGATCTTAGATACATTGGCAGAGCTTGTCAATATAGTAGGCGGAAAAGTAAAAACCCTGCTCTCAGATGAAGATATTAGTGTCGATATCACTCTTCCTCGAACATATCCTGATATTGACAGTCTTTTAGAAATTGCCCAGGGTAAAAAAGGGGTACAGGTTGACTTGAACTTTAATAATGACAAGTTTTTATTCTTCTTAACTAGATAAAAGTTACTTCATACTATACTTTCATACTTATTTTGAAGGATTTGTATGATTCAAGTAGCACCGAGTATTCTCTCTGCTGATTTTGGTAATCTTGCACGTGATGTTGCTGAGATTTGTGAGAGTGGTTGTGATTTAGTTCATGTAGATGTCATGGATGGACATTTTGTTCCAAACCTCACTATTGGTCCCGTTGTAGTTGAAGCGGTAGCAAAAGCTGCTACAAAGCCTCTAGACATTCACCTTATGGTGGAAAACAACACTTTCTTTGTTGACCTTTTTGCACCTCTCAAGCCTGAATATATCTCTTTTCACATAGAAGAGGAAAAACACCCACACAGACTTATTCAAAAGATTCGCTCTTATGGTATAAAACCGGCAATTGTACTCAATCCAAACTCTCGTCCCGAAGATCTTGAATACCTTTTAGAGTTTTTAGATATGGTACTGTTAATGAGTGTAAATCCTGGCTTTGGAGGACAAAGTTTTATAGATACTGTTATACCAAAAGCAAAAAAACTTGATGCTATGAGAAAAGAACTCAATCCTGAGTGTCTTATAGAAGTAGATGGTGGCGTGAGCGACAAAAACATTCAAGCTCTTAAAGATGCCGGTGTAGATGTTGTTGTAGCCGGAAGCTATGTCTTTAAACATCAAAACCGTGCTGAGGCTATAAAGAGCCTGCAAATCTAATGCGTACTAAAATCTGTGGTATAACAAACTATAAAGATGCTATGGCAGCAATTGATGCCGGAGCAGATGCTCTTGGTTTTGTCTTCTATGAGAAGTCTCCTCGCTACATCAGTCTCGAAGATGCAGCAGCTATAATAAAAAAGCTCCCTCCCTTTGTAGAGAAGGTCGCTCTCTTTGTCAATGAAGATACAGCAAGCATAGATGCAATGTGTTCTCTTAGCGGTGCAACACTTGCACAGATTCATTTTGAAGCTGATGCACCATTTTATAAAACATTAAAAACTCCACACATCAAAGTTATCCGTGCAAAATCAAAAGAGGATATCTTAAAGTATAGTGATGAGTACAGACTTATAGATGCTTACTGTGAAGCCTATGGTGGCTCCGGAAAGCGCATCAATACAGAGTGGTTTGATGGTGTTGACTGCTCTAAGATTATCCTAGCAGGCGGGCTAGACCCTGAGAATGTCGCCTCACTCAAAAGTTATGGTTTTTATGGTGTTGATGTCAGCAGTGGTGTTGAAGCTTCCAAGGGTAAAAAAGATATCCAAAAAGTAAAGGACTTCATCAAAAATGCTCGCTAAAAACATTAACCTGGATGCTAAAAGTATCTCTCGTCTCTCAGGTAAAGGACTCTCTTTAGAGGTACTTAAACGACAGCTGGAGCATGAACTAGAGCTCTCTTTGGAGTTATGGCATGCACAGGGACTTAAAATCGTAAAACATCAAGGCTATTACTATTTTGATACGAAATTTATGCCTATTGAAGAAGCAGAGTTCTGTATTGTAGATATTGAAACGAACGGTTCAAAAATTGAAAAACATCAAATCATTGAGATAGCAGCTGTTAAGGTGAAAAATAAAAAGATTATTGAGAGATTTGACTCTTTAGTACATACAAAAGAGATCAATCCTCATATAACAGAGATCACAGGTATAAAGGCTCAAGATACAAAAGATGCACCTGATTTAAAAACAGTACTAGAACAGTTTCGCCTCTTTTTGGGTAATGCTATTTTTGTAGCACATGATGTGAAGTTTGATTATATGTTTATATCACAAAGTTTAGAAAAGATTGGGCTCGAACCTCTGCTTAACCGTTCTCTATGCTCTTTGGCACTTGCAGAGCGCACCATAGTCTCATACAGATATGCTCTCTCTTATCTTAATGATGCACTCAGTCTCAACCCAAATGCACAGCATCATCGTGCTATGAGTGATGTACTGACAACTTATGGACTCTTTTTGCTTTCATTGGAGAATTTACCACAAGATATAAAAACGGTGGAGGATTTGATTAGATTTTCAAAAGAGGCACCTAGGCTCAAGCGTCCTAAGTTTGACCCTCTTAAAGAGGAGAAAAAAGATTAGTCCTCTTTTTTCTCTTTTGTAGTTTCTTCTTTAGAAGCTTCAGTACTTTCTTCTTTTTGAGTACTTTTATCTTCTATCTCTTGAGTTTCTTCTTTTTTAGCCTTTTTATCAGACTTAGAAGATTTTAGAATATTAAGGCTATCTAGAAGTGATGGTTTTTCCTCTTCTTGCCCAGCTTCTTTAAAAGCACCTGGAGCTGTAAGCTTCTCAAAACGTTTTTCCATACGTTCTTCTTCACTCATCTCTTTGAGTTTGCCTACCTCTTCTAAGAAGTACTCTTTAATAGCTTCAGCAGCTTTCTCTTTCTCACGATGTGCACCAATAAGTGGTTCTTTGATAATATCATCAATAAGATCCATCTCTTTAAGGTCTTCTGCTGTAATTTTAAGTGCTTTTGTTGCAGTCTCTACTTTTTTAGGATCATTCCATAAAATAGCTGCACACCCTTCTGGGGAAATAACAGAAAAGATAGAATAGCGCATCATAGCAAATCTGTCAGCCACACCAATTGCAAGTGCTCCACCAGAACCACCCTCACCGATTACAATCGATACAGTAGGAGTTTTTAGCTCTGCCAATTCTAAAAGATTGCGAGCAATTGCTTCAGACTGATTTCTCTCTTCAGCACCGATTCCAGGATATGCACCCGGAGTGTCTATCAGCATTAAGAGTGGAAGATTAAATTTCTCAGCAAGTTTTGCTGCACGAAGTGCTTTACGGTAACCTTCAGGATGTGGCATACCAAAGTTACGTTTCATCTTGTTCTTCGTACCACGCCCTTTTTGCTCACCGATAACCACTACTTTTTCATCACCGATATAGCCCATATAACAGATAATGGCTGCATCGTCACGGAAGTGTCTGTCTCCATGAATCTCGTACTTATCATGCATCATCATATTGATATAATCAAGTGCATACGGACGATCTAGATGACGTGCAAGTTGAAGTTTTTGAAAGTCTGAAAGATTCTTATAAATCTTCTCTACTTCTTTATCTAGTTTCTTTTTAAGAGATGCAACCTCTGTCTCATTATGACGAACTTGAGCAGAGATGATATCTTCTTGAATAGTTTTTATACTCTTTTCAAAATCCAAGTATGTAGCCAAAACAGATCCTTTTACTTAGATTTTCTTAAAGATAAGAACACCATTTGTTCCACCAAACCCAAAAGAGTTTGACATGACAACATTTAGTTCTGCTTTACGTGCACCTTCAGTTACATAATCAAGGTCACAGTTCTCATCTGGAGTTTCATAGTTGATAGTCGGAGGAATGATTCCATCTCTCATAGCCATCAGACATGTAACAGCTTCAATACCACCAGCTGCACCAAGACAGTGACCGATTTGACCTTTGATAGAACTTACTGGAGGACAGTTCTCTTTACCGCCAAGAAGATCTTTTACTGCGGCTGTCTCATTTTTATCATTGATAGGTGTTGATGTACCATGTGCATTTACATAGTCAATCTTCGGCTTACCTGCCATAGCATATGCTGCTTTCATAGCACGAGCAGGACCATCAAGAGATGGAGTTGTAATGTGGTTTGCATCACCACTCTCTCCAAAACCGATGATCTCACCATAGATTTTTGCACCACGTGCTACTGCATCTTCATATGTTTCAAGTACAAGCGCTGCTGCACCCTCACCCATTACAAAACCATCACGATCTTTATCAAATGGACGAGATGCATGCTTTGGATCATCATTGCGAGTTGAGAGTGCTTTCATCGCTGCGAATCCACCAACACCAACACCTGTTACTGCAGACTCTGCAGCAACAACCAACATCTTGTCAGCTCCACCACACATGATCGTCTTACATGCTTCACTTACCGCGTGAGTTCCAGCTGCACATGCAGTTACAGAAGAGAGGTTTGGTCCACGTGTACCATGTTCAATAGAAACAAACCCGCCAAGCATATTAACAAGTGCTCCAGGGATAAAGAAAGGAGAAATTCTTCTTGGTCCACGATTCTCTAGTATTACAGAGTTTCTCTCAATAGAAGGAAGTCCTCCAATACCACTACCTGCAGAGATACCAAAACGATCCATATCAGTATCTTCCGGAAGTGCTGCATCAGCCATTGCTTCTTGAGCAGCTTTTAATCCAAGATGAATAAATCTGTCCGCTTTTTTCACCTCTTTTGCTGGCATTACAGTTGCCGGGTCAAAATCTTTTACCTCTCCTGCAATCTTTACACTAAAAGCTTCCGGATCAAAAAGAGTAATAGTGTCGATTCCACACTCGCCTTCACATATTGCTTTAAATGCACTCTCTTTATCATGTCCAACAGAATTAATCATACCAAGGCCAGTTACCACTACTCTTCTCATATAATACTCTCCAAATAAATTTTTATAAAATACTTTTAAAAACTAATACTCTTACCATTAGCTATTAAAAATATTTAGTTTCAAAGAGGGAAAAGCCTCTTTGAAAGACTAAAGAACGAAATTATTTATTTTCGATATAGTCAACAACGTCTTTTACAGTTTGAATCTTTTCAGCTTCATCATCTGGGATTTCGATGTCAAATTTCTCTTCAAGAGCCATAACTAATTCTACAACGTCAAGGCTATCTGCACCTAAATCTTCTACAAATTTTGAATCCTCTTTTACCTCATCTGGGCTCACGCTTAGTTGTTCAACTACTACTTCTTTAATATCGTCTAAAAGTGCCATTATAGCTCCTGTCTTTAAGTTTAAAATCTCGTAATTATAGCATAAATATCTTAATTAAAATGGAAACGGATAAAAAAATCCTTTTCACATTAAGCCATATTCATCCCGCCATTGACCTTAAGTGTCTCTCCGGTAATGTAACTTGCATGGTCTGAGAGTAAGAAAGCTGTTGCTTCTGCAATCTCACGTGGCTCACCCATTCTATTCATTGGAATCTTTGCATTTATACCTGCTTTTACCTCATCACTAAGTACTTCTGTCATCTCTGTTGCGATAAATCCGGGTGTAAGTGCATTAAATCTGATACCACTTGTTGCAGCTTCAAGTGCAAATGATTTTGTCATTGCAATAACTCCACCCTTACTTGCAGTATAGTTTGTCTGACCTGCATTTCCTGTCTCACCAACAATAGAAGCGATATTAACAACCGAACCAAACTTCTTCTTTCTTGCACCTTTGAAGAATTCTCTACATCCTATAAAAGTAGAAAGAAGGTTTGCATTGATAACTGACATAAAATCTTCTGTCTTCATACGAAGAGCGAGTTTGTCATTTGTTATACCGGCATTGTTTACAAGATAGCTAAGCTCTCCGTCACTGTCAATGATAGTCTTGACTGCATCAATAAATGCAGCTTCATCACTTACATCAAAACCAATAACCGCTGCCTCACCGCCTGCAGATTCTATCTCAGCTTTTACAGTATCAGCCTCTGCTGCACCACTACGATAGTTGATCCAAACTTTTAAACCATACCCCGCTAAAACTTTTGCTATCTCTGCACCAATTCCACGACTTGCACCTGTTACTAAAACATTTTTACCACTAAATTTCAAATCTTACTCCTTCAATTTATTTCATA
>Ga0256837_1000380_pt1 | contig 38714 bp, 37 predicted proteins | sample 4562384metaG_FD_185976 | JGI IMG/M metagenome (GOLD analysis project Ga0256837, IMG submission 185976) | Hydrothermal vent microbial communities from Guaymas Basin, Mexico - 4561-384 | ecosystem: Environmental > Aquatic > Marine > Hydrothermal vents | place: Mexico: Guaymas Basin | collected... | reverse complement strand
TTGGATGTTTTGAGATGGGTTCTACAATCGTAATCATAGCAGAAAAAGGTATGTTAGATTTAGATCTAAAAGCTGGTGATAAAGTTAAGTATGGTCAAACCATAGCAAAACTTATCTAGCTAGTTAATCTCAAGTTATATTTATAACTTGAAGTTTAACTAATAATTTATCACCATCTTTATAAATCTCAATTTTTGTATCTATTGGAAACTTTTGTTTTAGTAAACTACCCTGTACAGATCGTAAAACATGCTCATATGTTTGATACATAGGTACTATAATATGATCAATATGATCTTTCTTTAAAAGTTCAGCAAGCTTATCTATTGCACAATAGTAAACACTTTTATTTATAGCTCTTTGTACTAAATATTCATGCATTATTTTTATGTTATTTACTAAAACTTCTTTGTTTTCATCATTGAGTACACTATTTTCTTTCGCTCTTTGAATATCGTGATAAACCTCTTTTTCTATTATTTTTCTCTCTTTTTCAATAATAGCATTTAGATCTTCACAATATACACTTAACTCTTTCATTAACATATCATTACTAATTCTTGTTGTTTGTGTGTTGTAAATATAAGTCTTATCTTCAAAGTAGTCGTGATCAAGTGCTTTTAATAGCTGAACAACAATATTTAGATAAGCATACTTATCCTCTTTATTGTTGTCAAACTCAATACCTGTATGTGAAATTATAGGTTTTGGACCAACATATTTAAGTTCCATCTCTTCTCCTAAAAATTAAAGATTAAATCTAAAGTGCATAATGTCACCATCTTGAACAATATACTCTTTACCCTCTAGTCTCATTTTTCCAGCTTCTTTTGCTTTAGCTTCACCACCAAACTCTATAAAGTCATCATAAGCTATAACTTCTGCTCTAATGAAACCTTTTTCAAAATCGTTATGGATAACAGCTGCTGCTTTTGGAGCTAAACAATTTTTAGGGATAGTCCAAGCACGAACCTCTTTTACACCAGCAGTAAAGTAGCTCATAAGACCAAGCTTGTCGAAACCTTTATGGATGATTTGGTTTAGTCCAGATTCTTCAATCCCTAACTCTTCTAAAAATTCTTCAGCTTCCTCATCACTAAGACCAACTAATTCCTCTTCAACTTTAGCACATATTTTAATAATTTCACAATTATTTTTTTGAGCGTGTTCTTTAAGTGCTTTTACAAAATCGTTATCAGAATCTAATCCATCTTCATCAACATTAGCACCATACATAATCTCTTTATTTGTAAGGAATCTAACCTCTTGATTTAGAAGTTTATATATATCACTATCAGCATCTTTGAAATTTCTAGCTAAATTTCCATCTGCTAAAAACTCTACAAGCTCCTGAGCCATCTCTAATGATGCTTTAGCACTTTTATCAGCTTTAGCTTGTTTTTTAAGTCTCTCGATTCTATTTGATAAAACCTCTACATCAGCTAAAATAAGTTCAGTTTCGATAATCTCAACATCTCTAAGTGGATCTATACTACCCTCTGTATGAACAATATTTTCATCATCAAAACATCTTACAATATGAAGTATAACTTCAGTTTCACGGATATTTGATAAAAATTTATTTCCAAGACCTTCACCTTTTGAAGCACCTTTTACTAAACCAGCAATATCTACAAAATCTAATGTTGAGTATTGAATCTTCTCAGGATTAACAATCTTAGCTAACTCTGCTAATCTTTTATCTGGTACTGGAACAACAGCTTTATTTGGCTCTATTGTACAAAATGGATAGTTCGCTGCCTCCGCATTTTGTGCTTTTGTTAGAGCATTAAAAGTTGTTGATTTACCCACATTTGGAAGTCCTACTAATCCTATACTTAAACCCATATATTCTCCGATACTATATAAATAGTTTTATATTTTTTATTAATTGTTAAAATTATACTAAAAAAACCTTATAATACTAATCTCTAATAATATCAAACTCTAATGGTATAATAGGTGTAAATATTTTTTTATCTATATCACCATTTTGTATTTGATTTGAAAATAAAATTTTTACTTTGTTTTCAAACTGATCTATATATGATATAGATTCTATAATTGAATTTTTAGTTTTGATTTTAAATGTAGTATTTTCAAATTTAGCTACAAAATCAGTATCATCAATTTTTTTAGCATTTTTGATAATTTTAAAAAAATCAAAATCTGTTGTTACTTTTCTAACAATAGCTTGTTCAATTTCAGGTTCAACAATCACTATATTATATCTATTGATATATATAGATTTTTTAACTGGTGTATTGTATATCCACAAAGCACTTTGTGGTTTTGAGCTATATAACTTACCGCTATATGTTAGTACCTTATTTTTATCATTTGTTATGTTTTGAACAAAATCTGCTTTAAAACTCTCTAAATTATCTATAAATCCAAATAGATTTGTCATTAGAATCGTTATCAGTAGTAGTAATCTCATCGCTATCCCTTGTATTAAAAGTTTTATTATAACAAAGAGATTGTTTACATCAGTTGGGAAAATAAAAATGATTTTATAATTTATGCCAAAAATAATTAATTGTATGATAAAATAAAGCAATTTCAAATACTACTATATAGTATGTTATATAGCAGTTTATATAAGGTTTAAAATGCTACAAACATTCATGGGTAAGATCTTTGGTACATCTAATGATCGTGAATTAAAAAAATATTTAAAAAAAGTAAAAAATATAAACGCTTTAGAGAGTAAATATAAAGAGTTTAGTGATGATGATTTAAAAGAGGCTTTTTTAGAACTTAAAGATAGTGTTTTAAAAGATGAAAAAACTTTAGATGATGTTTTAGAGGATTCTTTTGCTATAACAAGAGAGGCTAGTTCAAGAGTTCTTGGTATGAGACATTTTGATGTTCAGCTTATTGGTGGTATGGTTTTACATGATGGTAGAATCGCAGAGATGAAAACAGGTGAGGGTAAAACACTTGTAGCTACATTGGCTATCACACTTAATGCTATGACAGGTAAAGGTGTTCATCTAGTTACTGTAAATGATTATCTAGCAGCAAGAGATGCTAAAGAGATGGGTGCCTTATATAACTTTTTAGGTTTTTCTGTTGGTATCCTTGTGGATAATATGGAATCTTCAAAAAAGGATGCTTACGCTGCTGATATAACTTATGGGACAAACAATGAGTTTGGTTTTGATTACTTAAGAGACAATATGTCTTATTCGAGAGATCAAATGGTTCAAAGAGAGCATAATTTTGTAATTGTAGATGAAGTCGATTCTATCCTTATTGATGAAGCAAGAACACCTTTAATTATCTCTGGTCCAACAAATAGATCTATGCAAGATTACGCAGATGCTAATAAAATTGCTTTAAGACTTGAAAAAGATAAAGATTTCACTGTTGATGAGAAAGATAAAATTATCCTTTTAACAGAAGAGGGTATCACTAAAGCTGAAGAGTTATTTGGTGTTGAGAATCTTTATAGTGCTGAAAATTCATCTTTGCCTCATGCTCTTGATCAAGCATTAAAAGCAAACTATCTTTTTGAGAAAGATGTTGATTATGTTGTAAATGATGGGGAAGTTGTAATTGTAGATGAGTTTACAGGAAGACTTAGCGAGGGTCGCCGTTTCTCTGAGGGTTTACACCAAGCATTAGAAGCTAAAGAGGGTGTAGAGATTAAAGAGGAAACACAAACCTTAGCAGATATAACATTTCAAAACTATTTCAGAATGTACAAGAAACTAGCAGGTATGACAGGTACAGCAGAAACGGAAGCGACTGAATTTGCTCAGATCTATTCACTAGATGTTGTTTCTATCCCAACAAATATACCTATCTCAAGGATAGATCTAAACGACCTTATCTACAAAACAGAAGCTGAAAAGTTCTCAGCAGTTGTAAATACAATTAAAGAGCTATCTAAAACGGGTCAGCCTGTTTTAATTGGTACAGCTTCTATTGAAAAGTCAGAACTTCTACATGATATACTTAAAAAAGAGAAGATAGCACATACAGTTTTAAATGCGAAAAACCATGAGCAAGAGGGTGAGATTATCAAATCTGCTGGTTCAAAAGGGGCTGTTACTATCGCTACAAATATGGCAGGTCGTGGTGTTGATATAAAAGTTAGTGATGAAGTGAAAGAGTTAGGTGGTTTATATATCTTAGGTACTGAAAGACATGAGAATCGTCGTATTGATAATCAACTTCGTGGTAGAAGTGGTCGTCAAGGTGATGCTGGTAAAACACAATTTTATTTATCTTTAGAAGATAGTTTACTTCGTATTTTTGGTAGTGATAAGATTAAGTCGATTATGGAGAGATTAGGTGTTGAAGATGGTGAATATATAGAATCTAAGATGGTTACTCGTGCTGTTGAAAAAGCTCAAATGAAAGTGGAAAATATGCACTATGAGGGGCGTAAGCAGATTGTTGAGTATGATGATGTAGCAAATGAACAAAGAAAAATTGTTTATAAATTTAGAAATCAGCTTCTATCTCCTGAATATGATATTGGTGAAAAGATCAATGAGATTAGAGCAGAATATATAGAACATATACTATCAAATGCTGATATTTTTGCTGGTGGTGTAAAAGATGATTTCAATTTAGAAAAAGTTGTTAACATATTAAAAGAGGAGATAAACTTAGATATCTCAGAAGATGATTTAACAGATCTTGAGTATGAAGAGCTTTTAGAAAAACTTATAGAGATAGTTAAAAATAGTTATGATGAAAAGATGGATCTTCTTGAGGATGATGTTTGTCATGAGATAGAGAGAGAACTATATCTAAAAGAGTTAGATAATGCGTGGAGAGAGCATCTTTATGCTATGGATAATATGAAAACTGGTATTAGACTTAGAGCTTATAACCAAAAAGATCCCTTAGTTGAGTATAAAAAAGAGAGTTTTAACCTTTTTAGTGAGTTGATTAATGATATTAAATTCAACACAATTAAAACACTTCAAATTATTCAATTTAAGATGCAATCTGCTGAGGATGAGGCTGCTATGATAGCGGAGCAGTTGGCTCAAGAGCAAAAGCTAAAAGAGGCTACTAGAACTTTTAATCATACAGAAGATGAAGCTAAAACTGAGCCAACAGTTGAGAAAAAAGTAGCTAGAAATGATCCTTGCCCTTGTGGTAGTGGTAAAAAGTATAAACAGTGCTGTGGTAAAAGTGGTCCAAAAAAAGGTGTTTTTGCTTCTTGAAAACATCAATAGTACCATACTTAGTAAAAAGATTTTTGAGGTTTGATAAAGATCAACCATTTATATTTTTATCTGCTATGTTGGCTTTTATAGGAATCGCTCTAGGTGTTACTGTATTACTTATAGCTATGGCACTTATGAACGGTTTTGATAATGAGTTTAAAAAAAAGCTTACTATTATGAACTATCCATTAACAGTTGTACCAAAATTTTATGGTGCTGTTAATGAGAATCTCCTATTAGATTTAGAATCTAAATTTAAATCACTATCTTTTAGCCCATATATACAATCATCTATTATGGCTAGAAGTGGTAATAAACTTGAGGGTGGTTATATTTTTGGTGTAAATTTTCAAGATGAAGCCAAAGTAAATAGGATTCTTAAAAAAGCTATTGAAGATAAAGATATAGGTAAATTTGATGTTTTGATTGGTAAATCATTAAAAGATGAATTTAATCTTTATATAGATGATAGAGTTATGTATATATTTACACAAGTTGAACCGGGTGGACTATCTGTTACACCCAAAATAAAAAGATTTAAAGTTAAATCAGTATTTGATTCTGGATTATCTGCTTATGATAAAGCGTATAGTTATACCACTTTAAAATCTTTACAACTTATGTTACATATACCATATAATCAATTTGATGGGATTCATATATATAGTAGTAATCCACATGAGGATATAGAGAAGATTAAAAAAGTTCTACCTATGGGTGTAAGTATAAAAGGGTGGTGGGAAGATAATCTAAACTTTTTTGCTGCCCTTGAGCTTGAAAAGATGTCACTATTTATAGTGTTGATGTTAATTATTTTAATTGCAGCTATAAATATCATATCATCATTACTTATGACAGTTATGAATAGAAGAAGTGAGATAGCACTACTTTTATCATTGGGAGCAACAGAGGCTGAGATAAAAAAAGTATTTTTATATCTAGGTGTCGTTATAGGTTTAAGTGGTATCTTTGCTGGTATAGTTTTTGGTATGAGTGGTTTATGGGTACTTAGTACATTTGATATAGTATCTTTACCTAAAGATGTTTATCCAACATCAACACTACCACTTGATTTAAGTTTAAAAGATTTTCTTTCAATAGTTAGTGGAGCTTTTGTGATTGTTTTACTATCAGCATATTATCCAGCTAAAAAAGCTAGTGAGGTTGATATATTAACCGTTCTTAGAAACGAATAGTTACCATTCTACTACTCATCCTTAATAAGATGAGCAGGTAGAAGTAGAGTTCTTTTTATAATATTTAAAGGTGCTACTACTATATCATTTGCTAAACGGGTTTTTACTTTTGGATTATCTAGTTTACCAACTATTTTTAATGAGCTAGAGATTGTATCATTATCTAAAAATAGATAACCAACAACAGGAATTTTAGATAGTGTACTACCAAGGTCTGTTTTAAGGTTAAGTTTCATATCTATACTATTTTTATCAAAATCTGCTATTCCACGACCAACAATTTTAATCTCTTTAGAATCTAACGAAACATTTTCAATATCAAACTTATCACCATCTTTAGTATTAAAATTGATATAAGCATCACTTACAGCTAAACCATGATTGTTATACCCAGGTAATGAAAAAGTTATTAGAGATGGGATTGTATTTACAAATGCTAATATATTATTTAATATTTTATATTTTAGGATTGTTGTATCTTGAACATAAAAAACACCATTATAGTTATCTAGTTCACCACCTATATAAAATTCAAGTTTTCCACCACGAAATTTAGAATCTGAAAAGATATTTTCTATAAACTTATCGTTAAAATTCTCACCATGAAGATTAAATTGATTCCCTTTGAGTATAAAATCAGCAGAACCATCTTTATATATTAAATTAGCTTTTGTAATTTTATTTATATATTTTAATGAGATCTTATCTGAGATAATTGCTCTTTTATCATTAATATATATGTAAGAATCTTTAGCATAAAAATTTATCTCTTTAGATTTACTAGTACTATTGTTATCATTCTTTATTTTTCTTATGATTGACAAAATCTTATTAATATTTAAGCCTATCTCTTTAGATTCTATATTTATTATATCATCAGATACAATATCTATTTTATCATTAAGATTAATATTAGATTTATCTGTTTTTAGATTATAGCTACCATTAAGAGAGTATTTGTTTATAAATTTTTTATCTATCAAAATTAGATTATAAGGGTAGTTGATATTGGCTTTGAAATTTATTTTATCATCGGTATGATATTTGATCATATCGATACTACCATCTTTAATAAGATAGTTTTTTAGTATAGTAGATTTTTCAACTATTTTAGAGAGTTGGTTTGAATTAAATCTCCAATAATCATTAGATAAAATAAAATTAATATCGAACTCTTGAGATCTTATATAAGTTGTATTATTTATATATCTTAAATTTAATTCTATATTGTCTTTATTCTTAAAGATTTCACCTAAGCTTTTGTTTTTTATTTTAAGATTAGTTAAATCTATTTTCCCATTATTATTTTTGATATTATATCTTGTTAAAATATCAGTTGATAATGTATCGTTCATTTCCAGATGTGTAGAGAGGGATGTTTTTTTATCTTTTATATTAATATTTAAACTATTTAATAAACTATTTTTCCCTAAAAGCTTTAGAGATATATTTTTAGTAGAATTTATATCTATATTGGAATCTTTATATAAAAGTTTAAATAAAGCAGATTCATTTTTAAACTCTATACCATAGTGTGAAAACTTATCAATTTTAATATTAAGATCTGTTATTTGATTTTTAAATGAAACACTACCATTAACATAGGCTATACCCATATCTTTAGCATTAACTAAAGTTGATGGTATATCTAATGATAATTTTTTTAGATAAAATGGGATAACTAACTTATTAACATCTAGCTGTTGATTATTAAATACCCACTTAGAAGAATCTATGTTTATAGTATCTTGTTTTGGAACTATCTTATAAATCACTTTAAGTGGTTTAAGTAGTTTAAGGTTCTCATCTTTAAAATATATATCTTTTATATCAAAGTTTATATATCCATTACTATTTTTTGTATCAAGTTTTACATCAACATAGGTTGTTGCTATATCTTTATATTTTGCTAACATATCGTCGATTTTTACATCATAATTATCTAATACAATTTTAGCATCAAAAATATCTATATTTAATCCTAAATAGTCAAAGTTTGCCTTTTTTGTATAAAACTCACCATGAGCAGATACTTTTATCTTTTTTAGATTAACTTTTACCTCTAAGTTTGTAGAAACATCTCCAGCTTTTTGTAAAAAAGGTAGTTTTATTTTATATCTATTTAGAAGATATAAAATATCATTATTTAACATAGCATCAAATTTTAATTTTAATGTTAGTGGTATATCTTTATTTGTAAAATTTATCTTTAACCAACTTTTATCAAGATAAAAACCGTAAGTGTAAGCTTCCCTTGGATAAATATATAAAATACCATCTCTAAATATTATATCTGTTGTTTTTGTATTTATGGTGTCGAGTTTTTTATCATATCTATATTTGAGTTTATCTAGTGTAGCATTAGCATATATATTCTTATACGCATTATCTATATCATTATAATCTATCCACCCATATAAATTATTTATAGTTAGGTTATTCATATCGATAGCATCAATCAACCAATATCTAAGAGCATTATGCAGGTTCAACATATCTATCAAATAGTTTATGGTTTTAATTTTCTTCTTAGAATCTATTTTATAAGTTAATTTATCTTTATCACTATGAGCGATAAAGTTAAAAATTATATCTTTGTTTATATCTATATTTAGTGATGTAGTTGCTTTGAAATTTATAGAATCTAAAATAATATTTCCATTAATTGTTATATTCTTATCAAAACTTTTAAACTCTTTAATATTTATATTAAAAAGTTTAGAATCTGAAAAAATCTCTCCATTAAGTGATAGATGTGGGGATAGGGCATTAAATCTACTTTTTTTAGAGTATTCATAATGGAATGATGCTATTAAATCATCATATTTTATTTTAGATATATCTACTTTTTGAAACCAATTATCAAATAGATATATTTTTTTCATATATTGATTTATCTTTTCATAATCAAATTTTTTATTTGGAGTATTTTTTTTCTCAATATCTATCTCTTTGATATTTATGTTTATCTTTTCATCCCATTTAATGTATAATGCTTTTAGTTTTACATTTGGCAAAGATATATTATCTATATATAACCCATTTTGTAACAAAATAAAAACAATAGAAAGTGTTGAAAATATGAATAGTAATAAACTGACAATTGTAAGATGGATTTTTGATATAGTTTTAATAATTATTTTATCGTTCATGTATTACCTAAATAAGCCTATACAAACCAAAAAGGTATTGTATATACCAAAAGGTTCTATTAATAAGATTATAACACATTTATCAGAGAAAAATTATGATGTTAATAGATTAGATTCATTAATTTTAAGAGTTTTAGGTTCACCACAAAGTGGTTGGATAAATTTATCTGAAAATGTTATGACAAAAGGTGATTTTTTATATAAACTTACAACAGCTAAAGCTGCTTTACAAAAGGTAACACTTATACCTGGTGAAACAACATTTATCTTTTTAAATCAATTAGCAAAAAACTTAAATCTTGATAGGAAAAGATTAGAAAAAGAGTTTAATAAACAAACTTATATAAAAGAGGGTGCCTTTATCCCTGATACTTATAATTTACCCATAGGTATAACAGAGAAAGATCTAGTCTATATACTGCTTAATAGATCTTTATATACTATGAAAAAATTATCTATGAAATTTTTTGCTACCTTTAACGAAAAAAAATGGTTTCATTATGTAGCAATCGCTTCTATTATTCAAAAAGAATCAGCAAATAATGATGAGATGCCACTAGTAAGCTCTGTTATCTACAATAGAATCAAAAAAGGTATGAAATTACAGATGGATGGTACTCTTAATTATGGAAGATACTCACACATAAAAGTTACACCAAAAAGGATAAGAGAAGATAATAGTATATATAATACATATAAATTTAAAGGTGTACCACCTTTGCCTGTTTGTAATGTAAGTCCAAATGCTATTAAAGCCGCAATATTCCCAGCAAAAACAAATTATCTCTATTTTATGAAATCAAAGCAGGGAACTCATAAATTTACTAGTAACTATTCTACACATTTACATAACATTCGTCATGCTACAAAATGAAACAAATTGTAAATATAAATAAATCTTTAGTGTTGCTAACTACATATTACCTATCTTAGTGTTATTATGGAGTTGTAATTTTTTACAGAGCTTTTTTAGTTACTGTAAAAATAAATATTAACCTAAGGACAACATATGTCAAAAATTATTTGGTCAAAAATTGATGAAGCTCCGGCTTTAGCAACTTATTCGTTATTACCTATTGTAAATGCTTTTACTAAAGCTGCGGGTGTAGAAGTGGTTACTAGTGATATCTCACTTGCTGGTAGAGTTTTAGCTGCTATGGGTCTTGCGGAAGATGAATTATCAAAATTAGGTGAAGTTGTTCTTCAAGCTGATGGAAATATTATCAAACTTCCAAATGTTTCAGCTTCAATAGGTCAATTAAAAGATTGTATCGCTGAACTTCAAGGTCAAGGTTTCGATATTCCTAATTTCCCTGAAAATCCAGCAAATGCTGAAGAGGAAGCGATTCGTGCTAAATATAACACTTGTTTAGGTTCTGCTGTTAATCCTGTTCTTCGTGAGGGTAACTCAGATCGTCGTGCTGCTAAGGCTGTAAAAAGATTTGCTCAAAAAAATCCTCATAGATTAAAGCCATTTTCAGAGAACTCAAAATCGTATGTTGCTCATATGGCTGGTGATGGTGATTTCTATGGTAATGAAAAATCAGTTACTATGGATAAAGCTCAAAAAGTAACAATTGCTCTTAATGGTAAAGAGTTAGCTACTATTGATGCTTTAGATAAAGAGGTTTTAGATGGTACATTTATGTCAGTTTCTAAACTTAAATCATTTATCGCTAAATCTATCGAAGATGCTAAGAAAAATGGTGTTTTATGGTCTATCCACTTAAAAGCAACAATGATGAAAATCTCTGATCCAATTATGTTTGGTCACGCTTTTACAGTATTTTTCCAAGAAGTATTTGATAAATATGCTGATACATTCGCAGAGTTAAATGTTAACCCTAACTTAGGTATGAGTGATTTAGAGAAGAAAATTGCTGGTCACGCTAAAGAGGCAGAGATTAAAGCAGCATTCCAAGCTGTTGTAGATTCTGATAACCCAGAGATCGCTATGGTAGATTCTGATAAAGGTACAACTAACTTTAATGCTTCAAATGATGTAATTATTGATGCTTCTATGCCAGTAGTTGTTCGTGAGGGTGGTAAACAATGGAACCGTAAAGGTGATGCTGTTGAGTGTGTTGCTGTAATCCCAGATTCTACTTACGGTATGTTTCATGAAGAGATGGTAGCTGATTGTGTTAAAAATGGTCAGTATGATGTAACAACTATGGGTTCTATGGCTAATGTTGGTCTTATGGCTCAAAAAGCTGAAGAGTATGGTTCTCACCCAACAACTTTTGAATTAGAAGAAGCTGGTACAGTAACAGTAACTGCTGAAGATGGTACTGTTCTTATGAGTTTTGAGTGTGAAAAAGGTGATATCTGGAGAATGTCTCGTGCTAAAGATATCCCAATCAAAGACTGGGTTCGTTTAGCTGTTGAGCGTGGTCAAATTGAGAAAGTACCTGTTATCTTCTGGTTAGATGAAAATAGAGCTCACGATGCTGAGATGATTAAAAAAGTAAATGAGTATTTAAAAGATTTAGATACTGATGGTTTAGATATTCAAATTATGGATATCACTTCAGCTACTAGATTTACAAATGCTAGAGTTCGTGAAGGTAAAAATACTATCGCTGTAACTGGTAATGTTCTTCGTGATCACTTAACAGATATGTACCCAATTTTAGAACTTGGAACATCTGCTAAAATGCTTTCTATCGTTCCTTTATTAGCTGGTGGTGGTTTATATGAAACTGGTGCTGGTGGATCTGCTCCTAAACATGTTGATCAATTCTTAAAAGAGGGTCACTTAAGATGGGATTCATTAGGTGAATTTTTAGCACTAGCTGAATCATTAAGATTTATTGCTCAAAAAAATGATTCTAAAGAGCTTTCAGTAGTTACTGCTGCTTTAGATGTTGCTAATGATGGTTACTTAGATAACAACAAAGCTCCATCAAGAAAATGTGGTGAACCAGATAATAAAGCTTCTCACTTCTTCGTAGCACAATATTGGGCAAACGCTTTAGCTAATCAAACTGAAGATGCTACATTAGCTGAAAAATTTGCTCCTGTTGCTAAAGCATTAACTGATAATGAAGCAAAAATTATGGAAGAATTACTTTCAGTTGAGGGTAAAGCTCAAGATATTGGTGGTTATTATCATCCAGATGATGCTAAAGCAGAAGCTGCTATGCGTCCATCAGAAACTTTAAATAAAATTATCGACGCTATATAGTCTATAATTTTTAGCATCTAGTTTTTATACTAGATGCTAAGTAATTTATAAATAACTTTTTGTTTTTAGCTAATAAATTTAGCTAAAAATCAAAAGTTTAAACTCAAAGGAAATATATGGCAAGTAAAGTAACAGTCATTGGAACGGGTAATTTTGGGTCAACAGTAGCATTCATCTTAGCGATGCGTGGTTCATGTCATGAAGTTGTTCTTCGTGGTAGAAATGTTGATGTAGCTAAAGGTAAAGCGTTAGATATGTCACAAGCTGCTAATGCTGCTAGAGAGCATACAATCGTTAGAGCAGCTGAAAAGCCAGAAGATATTGCTAATAGTGAGATAGTTGTTATAACAGCTGGTGCTCCAAGAACTCCAGGTATGAGCAGAGATGATCTTCTTACAAAAAATGCTGAGATAGTTAAGGGATATGCTTTAGAGATAAAAAAATATGCTCCTAACGCTATTGTTGTTGTTGTTAGTAATCCTCTTGATGTTATGACTTATGTTGTTCATAAATATACAGGTTTTCCTAGAGAAAGAATCCTAGGTATGGCAGGTATCTTAGATGCGGCTAGAATGGCACACTTTATTTATCAAAAATTAGGTTATGGAGCAGGACAAATTCGTGCTACTGTTATGGGTGGTCATGGTGATACTATGGTTCCTTTACCAAAATTTACAACTGTTGCTGGTGTTCCGATAGATGATCTATTAGATTCTGAAGAGATTGGTGAGATTGTTAAGAAAACTCGAAATGGTGGAGCTGAGATTGTAAATCTATTAGGTGATGGTTCTGCTTATTATGCTCCAGCTAAATCAACTGCTGTAATGGTTGATGCTATCTTGAAAGATACTAAACAAATTCACTCTTGTGCTGTAATGTTAAAAGGTGAGTATGGCTTTAGTGATATGGTTAGTGGTGTTCCAGTGATGATAGGGGCTAATGGTGCTGAACAAATTATTGAGATGACATTAAAAACACTTCAAAAAACACGGTTTAAAAATTCGATAGCTTCTGTACAGGAGATGGTGGATATTTTATATAGTAATGGATTTTTTGATGATAGTGAGAAGAAAAAATGAAAAGTAGAAAAGTAGGGATAGTTGGAGCAGGTGCTGTTGGTGCTACTGCGGCATATACTTTAAGTATGATGGGTACTTGTCATGAGATAATTCTTTTTGACATAGCAGAGGGTGTAGCTAAAGGTAAAGCTATCGATATGGCACAAGCATCTTACTACTCACAACAAGGTACAATTATTACAGCTGCTGAAAAACCTAGTGATATTAAAGATTGTGATATAGTTGTTATAACAGCTGGTGTACCTAGAAAAGGTGATATGACAAGAGCAGATCTACTTATGATAAATGCTAAAATAACAAAGCAAGTTGTGGAAAATATAAAAGAAAATTCACCTGATGCTATTATTATCTGTGTTTCAAATCCTCTTGATGTTATGACTTATGTTACAAAACAGATAACAGGTTGGGATTCAAATAGAATTATTGGTTTAGCTGGGGCACTAGATGGTTCTCGTATGGCTTACCAAATATCTAAAATAACAGGTTACGCTTCAAATCAAACTGGTAGTTTAGTTATAGGTGATCATGGTGAGCATATGATTCCACTTCCACAAAAAGTATCTGTTGGTGATATACCTCTTACAGAGTTAGTATCTAAAAAAGATATGGAGGGGATTATTGAAAGAACTAGATTTGGTGGTGCTGAGATAGTTAAGCATCTTGGAACTTCAGGATATTATGGACCAGGTAGAGCGATTGCTCATATGGTTGAGGCTATATTAAACGATTCTAAAGCGATAGTGTCATGTTGTACTATTTTAGATGGTGAGTATGGTTATAAAGATGTTGCTGTTGGTGTTCCTATCGTTTTAGGTGCTAATGGAGTTGAAAAAATTATTGAATTAGAATTAGATGAAGATACTAAAGAGAAGTTTGCTGTTTCAGTTAACTCTATCCAAGATGGTATCAACATATTAAAAGAGAATAATTTTTTTAGTTAGATTTTAAATTATATAGGAGGTCAAAATGAGAGAGATAGCTTACGAAGAGATAGTTAAGAATGTTAGAGATATTATCGTATATTCTGCGTCTAACTTACCAGAAGATGCTTTAAATGCTATGAAAGAGGCTTATGAGAATGAGAAAAGTCCTGTAAGTAAAGAGGTTCTTAAACAACTTCTTGAGAACGCTGATATTGCGAAAAAAGAGGCTCGTCCACTTTGTCAAGATACTGGTTTAGCGGTATTTTTTGTAAAGATTGGTGCTGATGTTAAAGTTGTTGGTGGTTTATTGAAAGATGCTATTAATGAGGGGACTGAAAAAGGTTATATTGAGGGTTATTTAAGAGCTTCAACTTGTCATCCATTTTCAAGATTAAATAATAAAGATACTGTTGGTTATAATCTTCCAGCTATTATCCACCTTGATATTGTTGAGGGTGATAAAATCGATATTGAATACGCTGCTAAAGGTGGTGGTAGTGAAAATGTTTCTCGTGCTAAAGTTTTTCCACCAGCTGCTGGAAAGCAGGGTGTAATTGAGTATGTAAAAGAGTGTATCTCAGATGCTGGTCCAAACCCTTGTCCTCCATTAACTGTTGGTGTTGGCATTGGTGGTACATTTGAAAAAGCTGTTATCTCATCAAAACATGCTCTATTTCGTGATATAGGTTCTGTAAATGAGGATCCAGAGATGGCTGAGATGGAAGCTGAAATCAAGTTAGAGTTAAATAAACTAGGTATTGGAACTATGGGAATGGGTGGAACTGAAACAGTTTTAGCAGTTCATATAGAATCTAACCCTTGTCACATTGCTTCTTTACCTGTTTCTGTTAATGTTCAATGTCATAGTTCAAGACACACTCACATCACAATATAAAGGAATATAAAATGAGTAAAACATATCATTTAACAACTCCACTTAGTGATGAAACTGTTTCAGAACTTAAAAGTGGTGATATAGTTTACCTAAGTGGTACTATTTATACAGCTAGAGATGCGGCTCATAAAAGATTAGTAGATCTTCTTGATGCTGGTAAAGAGTTACCTTTTGATATTAAGGGTGCTGTTATCTATTTCGTTGGACCAACGCCACCTAAACCAGGTGATCCGATAGGAAGTGCTGGACCAACAACATCTTACCGTATGGATTCATACTCTCCTCGTTTAATTGCTGAGGGATTAAAAGGTATGATAGGTAAGGGTAAAAGAAATAAAGATGTAACTGATGCTTGTCAAGAGCATAAAGCTATCTACTTTGGTGCTACTGGTGGTGCTGGTGCTTTACTTGGTAAACAGATTAAAAGTGCTGAAGTTATAGCTTACGAAGAGTTAGGTCCTGAAGCGGTTAGAAAATTAGAGGTTGTTGACTTCCCTATAACAGTTGTTAACGATACACATGGTGAGGATCTATACAAAATAGGTCGCGCTCAATACGAAGTTAAATAGCTTCCATTTTAAAATAAGGAGAATAAATGAATATACATGAATATCAAGCAAAACAAATTTTTGCTGAGTATGGTGTACCAACACCAAAAGGTATAATGGTTGAAAGCGTAGATGCGGCAGTTGAAGCTGCGAAAGAGTTAGGTGGTCCTATCTGGGTTGTTAAAGCTCAAATTCACGCAGGTGGTCGTGGTTTAGGTGGTGGTGTTAAACTAGCTAAAACTCTTGATGAAGTTAGAGAACTTGCTGATGAGATTTTAGGTATGACTTTAGTAACTCACCAAACAACTGCTGAAGGTAAACTTGTTCAAAAGCTTTACATCGAAGATGGTGCTGATATTAAAGATGAATTTTATCTTTCTGTTGTTTTAGATAGAAAACTTGAGATGCCTTTAATTATGGCTTCAACTGAGGGTGGTATGAATATTGAGGATGTTGCTGAAAAAACTCCTGAAAAAATTATCACTGTACCTGTTGATCCAGCTATCGGTTTTCAAGGTTTCCATGGTCGTGAATTAGCTTTTGGTCTTGGTATCACTGATAAAGCTGAACAAAAAAATATCATTAACTTTGCTCAAAAACTTTTTAAAGTTTATATGGATAAAGATGCTGAGATGATTGAGATCAATCCATTAGTTAGAACTGGTTCTGGTGAATTTATCGCATTAGATGGTAAAATGGGATTTGATAATTCTGCTTTAGGTCGTCAACCAGAGATAGCTGCTATGAGAGATCTTTCTGAAGAAGATGCTGATGAATTAGAAGCTGCTAAATATGGTCTTTCTTATGTTGCTCTTGATGGTGAGATTGGTTGTATGGTAAATGGTGCTGGTCTTGCTATGGGTACTATGGATACAATCAACTATATGGGTGGAACACCTGCTAACTTCCTTGATGTTGGTGGTAGTGCTAATGCTGAAACTGTTGCTAAAGGTTTTGAAATTATTCTTAAAAATCCTAAAGTAAAAGCTATTTTTGTTAATATTTTTGGTGGTATCGTTCGTTGTGATCGTATTGCTAATGGTATTTTAGAAGCTACAAAAATTACAGATGTTAATGTACCTGTAATTGTTCGTCTTGATGGTACAAATGCGCCAGAGGCAGCAGAGATACTTAAAAATGCTAATATCAAAAATATAATCGTTGGTAGTGATTTAGGTGACGGTGCAGCTAAAGCTGTTGCTGCTGCGAAAGGAGAATAATTAATGTCAATTTTAGTAAATAAAGATACAAAAGTTATCGTTCAAGGTTTTACAGGTAAAGAGGGTTCTTTCCATGCTGAACAATGTTTAGCTTATGGTACTAATATCGTTGGTGGTGTTACACCAAATAAAGGTGGTCAAGAGCATTTAGGTAAACCAGTATTTAATACTGTTTCTGATGCTGTTAAAACTACTGGTGCTACTGTTTCTATGATTTTTGTTCCACCTGCTTTTGTTGGTGATGCTGTGATGGAAGCTGCTGAAGCTGGGATAGAGCTTGCTGTAATTATTACAGAGGGTGCTCCAGTTAAAGATATGCAAATGGCTAAAGCTTATGCTACTAAACATGGTATGAAAACAATCGGACCAAACTGTCCAGGTATCATTACAGCTGAAGAGTGTAAGATAGGAATTATGCCAGGTATGATTTTCAAAAAAGGTAATGTTGGTCTTATCTCTAAGTCTGGTACATTAACTTATGAGGGTGCTAACCAAGTTTGTAATGAGGGTTATGGTATCACTACTGCTGTTGGTATTGGTGGAGATCCAATCATTGGTCTTTCATATAATCAAATTTTACCAATGTTTGAAGCTGATCCAGAAACTGAAGCTATCGTTATGATTGGTGAGATTGGTGGAGATCTTGAGATTCAAGCTGCTAAACTTATTAAAGAGCAAATAACTAAACCTGTTGTTGCTTTTATCGCTGGTCAAACTGCTCCTAAAGGTAAAACTATGGGTCATGCTGGTGCGATTGTTTCAGGTTCTGCTGGTACAGCAAAAGAAAAAATGGAAGCTTTAGAAGCTGCTGGTGTTAAAGTTGTTGTTTCTCCAGCTGAGATTGGTAAAGCGATAGCAGAAGTTTTAGGTAAAAAATAGGTAAATTATTTGTGTGAGCATCTTAAAAGTAACATTTGTTATATTTAAGGTGCGATATTAGCACATTTTATAATAAACTTATAAAAACTAAGATAATCTTTTTTAATTGAAAGATAAATATACAAATAAACTTGTATTTAATAATTAGGAGAAAATATGGCAGCTAGTCCAATGGTAAACCCAGGTGATCAACCAGTATGGGTAAACACAGATAATTGTAAAGCGTGTGATATATGTGTATCAGTATGTCCTTCAGGTGTACTTGCTATGAGATATGAGATCTCATCAACTCTTGGAGCTATGATTGCTGTTGAGCATCCAGAAGCTTGTATCGGATGTAATGAGTGTGAACTTTCATGTCCAGATTTCGCTATTTTTGTAGCAGATAGAAAAGAGTATAAAGAGGCTGGTTTCAGTTTCGCTAAACTTACAGATGAAGCTAAAGCTCGTCAAGCAGCTATTGCAGCAAATAACTATTATTCAATTGAACAAGGGGCTAAATAATGGCAACAAGAGAAGTAATATCTACTGGTAATGAACTTGCGGCTTTAGCAGCAGTTGATGCTGGTTGTAAATTTTTTGGTGGTTATCCGTTAACACCATCAAGTGAGGTTATGCATGAGATTTCTGATCTTTTACCAAAGATTGGTGGTACAGCTATCCAAATGGAAGATGAGATAGCAGGTATCTGTTGTGTTATCGGTGCTGCTATGGCTGGTGATAGAGCATTAACTGCTACATCAGGTCCTGGTGTATCTTTAAAAGCTGAAAACTTAGGTCTAGCTCAAATGGCAGAGGTTCCTTTAGTTCTAGTTAATGTTATGCGTGGTGGTCCATCAACTGGTCTTCCAACTCGTGTTTCTCAAGGTGATATCCTTCAAGCTAAAAACCCATCTCATGGTGATTACAAATCAATCACATTATGTGCTGGTTCATTAGCTGAATGTTATACTGAAACTGTAAGAGCTTTTAATCTTGCTGATAGATTTATGCAACCAGTTATTGTTTTACTAGATGAAACTATTGGTCATATGCATGGTAAAGCTGATATCCCAACTGCTGAAGATGTTAAAGCTGGAATCGTTCCAAGAAAGAAATTTGATGGTGCTCCAGAAGATTATTTCCCTTATGAGTGTGAACATGATGAACCAGCGGTTCTTAACCCAATGTTTGAAGGTTATAGATACCACTTTACAGGTCTTCACCATGATAAAAATGGTTTCCCAACTGAAGAGATTGAGACTTGTCGTAAACTTATTCAGCGTTTAGAAGATAAAGTTGCTTTACATGAAGATGAACTTGAGTCTTATGAAGAGTTTATGATGGATGATGCTGAGATTATGATCGTTGCTTATGGTTCAGTTTCTTTAGCAGCTAAAGAATCTATCCGTCACTTAAGAAAAGAGGGTATTAAAGCTGGTCTTTTCCGTCCAATTACAATCTGGCCTTCACCAGCTAAGAAAATTAAAGAGTATACAGATAAAATTGAAAAAGTTTTAGTTGTTGAGCTTAATATTGGTCAATTCCATTCTGAAGTTCAAAGAGCTGCTTCAAGATTAGATATTGATGGTCTATTTAAAGTAAATGGTAGAGCGCTTTCTCCTCATGAGATTGTAAGTAAAGTTAAGGAGTTATAGAATGGCATTTAATTATGATAAATATTTAAGATTGGAAAAAATGCCAACACTATGGTGTTGGGGTTGTGGTGATGGTGTTATCCTTAAAGCTTTCGTTAGAGCTATTGAAAAAATGGGTGTATCTCAAGATGATGTATGTGTTGTTTCGGGAATAGGGTGTTCAGGAAGATTCTCTTCTTATGTAGATTTTAATACTGTTCATACAACTCACGGTCGTACTGTTGCTTATGCTACTGGTATTAAACTTGCTCGTCCAGATAAATTAGTTGTTTGTGTTGCTGGTGATGGTGATGCTCTTGCGATTGGTGGTAACCATACAATCCATGGTTGTAGAAGAAATATTGATATGACAATGATTATTATCAATAACTTTATCTATGGTCTTACAAATTCACAAACTTCTCCAACTACTCCTAAGGGTATGTGGACTGTATCTCAAAAAGCTGGTAATATTGATCCAACTTTTAATACTTGTGATTTAGCTATCGCTTCTGGTGCTTCATTTGTAGCTCGTGAAACTATGCTTGATCCTAAAAAACTTGAAAAAGTTATGGTTAAGGCAATGGAACATAAAGGTTTCTCATTATTAGAAGTTCTTTCTAACTGTCACATTAATCTTGGTCGTAAAAATAAAATGTTATCTGCTATGGCTAACCTTGAGTGGATCGATTCTATTACAACTACTAAGAAAAAATATGATGCTATGAGTGAAGAGGAGCGTTTAAACTTACTTCCAACTGGTATTCTAAAACAAGATACTGAAGCTGATGAGTATTGTGAAATGTACGCTGAGATTCAAAAAGTTCATCAAGGTCAAAGAGCGAAAATCACTCAAGATGACTTTGCTAAAAAAATATAAGGAGACACGATGAGTGATACTAAAACATTAATGAGATTTACTGGTGTTGGTGGTCAAGGTGTTCTTCTTGCTGGTGAGATTTTTGCTGCTGCGAAAATTAAAACTGGTGGTCATGGACTAAAAACAGCAACATACACATCACAAGTTCGTGGTGGACCAACTGTTGTTGATATTCAACTTGATGATGAAGAGATCTATTACCCATACGCAAATGATGGTGAAATTGGTTTCATGTTATCAGTTGCTGAAATGAGTTATAAATTATTCAAAAATGGTGTTAAACCAGGCGGAACAATCGTTATCGATCCAAACCTTGTTCACCCAACTGATGAAGATAGAAAAACTTGGAACATCTATGAGATTCCTATTATTACAATCGCAAAAGAAGAGGTTGGTAATGTAATTACTCAATCTGTTGTTGCTCTTGCTATTGCTAATACAATGATGAATGCTATTGATAAAGATGTTTTAATTGATACTATGCTTTCAAAAGTACCAGCAAAAGTTCACGAAGTAAATAAAACTGCTTATGCTCTTGGTGAAAAATATGCTAAAGAAGCTATGGCTAAATAGTTTCTTTTTCTAGTAACCATAATATATGGTTACTAGAGTTTAAAATCTTCACAAAAGTAGGGTAGTTTAACCCCTATTTATCCACAATAAATATTTACATAATAAATAATATAGTATAATTCCACAGGTACAACATATAGTTACTTGAATCTAGATTCAAGAGGAAAGTCCGAGCTGCTGTAAGACAGTGTTCCATTTAACTAATGGCCGTAGTGATACGAGGGAAAGTGCAACAGAAATATTACTTCCATTTTTTATATTATGGTAAAGGTGAAAAGGTAGAGTAAGAGCCTACCAGTTTTTATAGCAATATAAAAAGCTTGAAAACCCAACATGGCAGCAAGAAACAGATGGTCAGCGTCTTACATTGCGACTGTTTCGCTAGAGATACTTTGTAAAAAGTGTAGTAGATTAATGCTATTTAAACAAAACTCGGCTTATAGTTGTACCTAAATCTTAAATATAACTAAAAAAATTCCCATTATTTGTCTATTTTTTATTAAAAAGCTTTTTAATGGCTATTGTAGCCATTATTTTTTTATACGATTAATCCATAAGGGCAATTTTTTTAAGCCCATATAATCAAAATATAGAGCAAAAATATTTTTAGAGTTCTTGAATTTTATTTCTATGAGGTTTTACTATAAATAGGGAAGAAGTAGTAAAACACTATTTTCAAGAGAATTTACATTATGTTAACCAATGCTAATCTATAACTATTCCTCATCACTAAATTAAGTAGTTGTTATATTATAACAATGTTTATCTCTGTTAGACATATTAACTAACATATAGTATAATACAGTTATATTAACAATAGGAAGAAAAATGGCAAATATAAATTTAATAGAATTAACTCAATTCACTAAAAAATTGACAGCGATGGTTGTTGAAGATGAACAAGTAACAAATGATCTTTTGAGTTCAACTTTCAAAAATTTCTTCGCTGATGTATCATCTTGTTTTGATGGAGAAACAGCTCTTAAAACATATATGGAAAATAAACCTGATGTTGTATTTGTAGATATTATTATGGATGGTATGGATGGTATCGAATTATCTCGTAAAATTCGTGAACTTGATCCAAATCAAATTATTATAATTATCTCTGCTAGTAATGATATTGAAAAAATATCTCAATCTATCGAAGTTGGTGTAAATAGCTTTATTCAAAAACCTATCGATACTAAAAAAATTATTGAATTACTTAATAGTGTTGTATCTATGATAAATAAAAAGAAAAAGATGGAAACTAAAACTTTTTCAATCTCTTTACCTTTAGATTTATATGATACAGTAAATGATAATGCTAAAGCTGAAAGTATCTCTAAAAATGCTGTAATTATTAGAGCATTAAGAAGTTTTTACGAAATAAACTAAAAGTTTCATAAATGATAATAGTTTTTATATTTTCTTAAGTATAAAAACTATATCATTCCCCTACCCAATTAAGTGGCCCCGTCGTCTAGCGGTTAGGATCCATGGTTTTCATCCATGTTACAGGAGTTCGATTCTCCTCGGGGTCACCACTTCTACAATTATAAAATCAACTTAAATAAAAGTATCCTCTTAGTAAATATTTGATACAATCCAATTAAATAATTTTTTAGGAATGTTCAATATGTTAAGATTCGCACCCAGCCCTACTGGCGATATGCACATAGGTAATCTCCGCGTTGCCCTATTCAACTACATTGTTTCAAAACAAAGAAAAGAAGATTTAGTAGTTAGGATAGAAGATACAGATAAAGAGAGAAACATTGATGGAAAAGATAAAGAGATTTTAGATCTATTATCTCTTTTTTCTATTGAATATTCTCAAGTAATATATCAAAGTGAAAATATCCGTTTTCATACTGCTATGGCTTTACAACTTATCCATGAAAAAAAAGCATTTAGCTGTTTTTGCTCTAATGATTGGCTTGATAAAAAAAGGGAAGAAGCAAAAGAGAATAAAAAAGCGTATAGATATGATGATGCTTGTAGAGATTTACCAGATCAGTTAGTTATTGATAATACTAACCCTTTTACCGTTAGAATTAAAAGACCAGATGATAAAATAGTTATAGATGATCTAGTAAAAGGTAAAGTTGAATTTGAACCTGATGCTGTTGATAGTTTTATAATTATGAGACAAGATAAGACACCTACATATAATTTTGCTTGTGCTGTTGATGATATGTTAAGTGATATTTCGTTAGTTATTCGTGGTGAAGATCATATGAGTAATACACCAAAACAGGATCATATTCGTAATTCACTTAGTTATGATAAAAAAATTGAGTATGCTCATCTCCCTATTATTTTAAATGATTCTGGTAAAAAAATGAGTAAAAGAGATGATGCTTCAAGTGTAAAATGGCTTTTAGAAGAGGGTTTTTTACCAGAAGCGATAGCAAATTATTTGATTCTTATTGGTAATAAACCACCTCAAGAGATTTTTAAGATTCAAGATGCGATAGAGTGGTTTGATCTAAAAAATATATCAAAGTCCCCTGCCCGTTTTGATATTAAGATGTTAAGACACATCAATCATCAACACCTTTTAAATCTTGATGATAAAGAGTTATCAAGATATGTTGGTTTTGCTGATGATGAGATTGGAAAATTAGCAAAAATCTATCTTGAAGAAGCTAGTACAACAAAAGAGTTGAGAGAGAAAATAGAGATTATTTTCAATGAAAAAATAGTGCCAGAGTTATATAAAGATCAAGTAAAAGAGATTAGCTTAACTATTAAATCAGCACCCTACTTTGAAGAATATAATGATTTCAAAAACTATATAATAAAAGAAACAGGATTAAAAGGTAAAAATCTTTTTAAACCGCTTCGTATTATATTAACAGGTGCTGAACATGGACCAGACTTATCAGAAATATATAAATATTTAAAAAATTATCTTGGTGAGATTGTAAAATGAGTATGTTGATAGATATTATACAAGGACTAGGTGGTATATTTTTAAGTTTAATAAATGTATATATTTGGGTTATAATAGTTGCTTCATTATTGACTTTTGTAAATCCAGATCCATATAATCCAGTTGTTCAATTTTTATACAGAGTAACGCAACCAGCTTACTCTTTAGTTAGAAGATTTATTAGGACAGATTTTAATGGTTTAGATCTAGCTCCACTTGTTATTATAGTATTTTTACAAATATTGATAGTGGTTATAGCTAGTTTACTAAACTCATTATAAAGGGAAAATTTATATATTTTCCTTTTTATAGATAAGAGTTTGGGAGTTATTGTAAATTAATTTTAACTCCCCCTCCTCTATTTTTATAGGAAATTTAACTATAAAATATTTTTTCCATCTATTATGAATAGTTACATATTTAGAATATTCATTATTATAATTTAACTCTTTTATTGTTGTAGTTTTTTCACCATTTAATGATAATTTTGATTTAATTTGATTTAGATTATCTTTTGTATATAGTTCAACATAAAAATATTCACCATCACTAAATCTTTTTTTATCAATCTCATCTAAATATATAGCAGAAAAGATTCCATTTTCATTTTTTATCTCAATACTTTTTAAATTAGATACACTTAACTCTTGCTCTTTTGTTAAATTAAACTCACTAAAAGCATTTTTACTTGAGCAACCGTTAAATATAAAAATCATATATACTAAAAAAAAATATTTCATTATAAATCCTCCAAATAGTGGAAAGAATTATATCTTATTAATATGCTTTTTAATGAGTATTTTGTATAATCTATTAAATTTAATACAAGAGATATTATTATCAAAAGATTAGCAGTTGCGTTTACTGGACCATCAAATAGTGGGAAGACTACCCTTATTTTAAAGGTTGCTAGAAAACTTATAAATGAACATAATAAAAAAGTTGCTATTATTAAACATGATCCTGGCGATAAAGCAAGATTTGATGTTGAGGGGAAAGATAGTTATAAATTTTCAGATACAGGTGCTGAAGTTATAGTTACATCACCAAATAGAACAACCTACTTTTCTAAAAGAAATAAAGATTTAGATGAGATGATACGATTGTTTAATGATTTTGATATTTTACTTGTTGAGGGTTTAAAATCGTTACCATTACCAAGAATCAGTATATTTCGTAACTCTTTAGATAGTGATTATTTCCCATATATGGATGCTCTAGCAGTAGATGATAGTATTAAAATTGATGATTATAATATCTCAAATGAGATAGATATATTAAACCTAAATGACCCAAATGAAGTTATTTTATGGATATTAAAAAATGCGAAGGAAGTGTAGATGAGAGATATATTTGATGCTATTCAAAGAAGTGCTATAAGAATTAAAGATGCGATAGATGTAAAGGATATAGGATATTCACAACAGGAGAATAGTTCTGGAGAAACTCAACTTCAACTAGATATTCAATGTGATATGATTATTGAAGAGGAGTTTTCAGCTGTTAAAACTGTTAATACTATTGCTAGTGAAGAGAAAGAGCATGAAGAGGTTTTCCATGAAGATGCTAAGTATTTTATAGCGTATGATCCTCTTGATGGTTCATCTTTAGTTGATGTAAATCTAAGTGTTGGTTCTATTTTTGGTATATATGAAAATGGTTTTGGTGCTGAAAATATGGTAGCAGCTTGTTATGTTGTTTATGGTCCTAGAGTTGAGATGGTTTTTGCTGAAAATAAAACAAAACTTTATCTACTTCAAGCTGGTGAATTTGAGTTTGTTAAAGAGATTCGTTTAAATGAAAAAGGTAAACTTAATGCTCCAGGTGGAACTCAACAAAATTGGGAAAGTTACCATAAAAAAATGGTAGATAGTTTTTTCGCTGAGGGTTATCGTTTAAGATATTCTGGTGGTATGGTTCCTGATCTACATCAGATTCTACTTAAAGGTGGTGGACTTTTCTCTTACCCTCGTACATCTGATAAGCCAGATGGTAAGCTTCGTAAACTATTTGAGGTTTTTCCTTTCGCTTTTATCTATCAAAAATCTGGTGGTGATGCGATAGATGGTCAAAATGATTTGATGAAACTACCATTTGCCCATATACATGATACTTCACCATGTTTTTTCGGTTCTAAATATGAGATCTCAAGAGTAAAAGAAGTTTATGGTAGAGAATCATAATCAAGTTGTAGATAAATTTGAGAAACATCTTGATGAGATGATTCTCAAACTTCAAAAATGTCAACAAGATAGAGATCTAAAGAGTTGTAGCGATTGTGAAAACTATTTGGGTTGTGAACTTAGAAGTGATTATATCAAATCTGTATATAACAGTATGTCCAAAGGTGAAACTGGTGGATTTGAATTTTAATATTAATTATATAAATGAAGGAAGATTAAATTGAATAAATATATAACAACACCTATATACTATGTAAATGGCGAGGCTCATATTGGACACGCTTATACAACATTTATCGCAGATACTATGGCTAGATATGAAAAATTAAAAGGTAATGATACTTTCTTTTTAACTGGAACAGATGAACATGGTCAAAAGATAGAGGAATCTGCTCAAAAAAATGGTAAACCTACTCAAGAGTTTGCTGATGAGATTAGTGCTACTTTTAAGAATCTTTGGGATGAGTTTGAGATAGATTATGATAAGTTTATCAGAACAACTGATGAGGACCATAAGATAGGTGTTCAAAAAGCTTTTGAAAAGATGTATGAAAAAGGTGATATTTATAAAGATTTTTATGAGGGTCATTACTGTGTAAGTTGTGAAACATTTTTCCCTGAAACTCAATTAACTGATGGTGAGTTTTGTCCAGATTGTGGTAGAACTACAAATGTTGTTAAAGAGGAGAGTTACTTTTTTAGATTATCAAATTATGAAGATAAACTTTTAGAACATTATGCTAAGAATCCTGATTTTATACTCCCCCGCTCTCGTGCTAATGAGGTTATAAACTTTGTAAAAGGTGGGCTTCGTGATCTTTCAGTTACTAGAACATCTTTCTCTTGGGGTGTTAAAATGCCAAAATCATTAAATGATGATAAGCATGTTATGTATGTTTGGCTTGATGCTCTTATGAATTATGTAACTGCTTTAGGTTATGGTGGTGATGAGGAAAATATGAGATATTGGCCAGCTAGTACACATTTTGTTGGTAAAGATATTTTAAGATTCCATGCTATCTACTGGCCATCATTTTTAATGTCTCTTGATATGCCACTTCCTGAACATATTGGTGTTCATGGTTGGTGGACTAGAGATGGTGAAAAGATGAGTAAATCTAAAGGGAATGTTATAGCTCCTAAAGAGGTTGCTGATGCTTATGGTGTTGAAAACCTTAGATATTTTATGCTTCGTGAAGTTCCATTTGGTCAAGATGGTGATTTTTCTCAAAGAGCATTTATAGATAGAATAAACTCTGAACTTAGTAACGATTTAGGAAATCTTCTAAATAGAATCATAGGTATGAGTGGTAAATATAGTGATTTTGTTATAGATAGTGTAGATGTTGAAAAATATCACACTAAAGAGTTAGAATCTATGAATGAAGCTTTAGTAAATCTTGATGGTTTTATGAAGAATATGCAAACTCATAGATATTTAGAAGAGTTATGGAAACTATTTTCTATCGGTAATAAAGCGATAGAAGAACATGCTCCTTGGGCTAAAATGAAAGAGGATAAAAAAGATGAAGCTTTAGCTACTGTTGCTTTAGTAGCAAATATTTTAGCAAAAGCTTCGATAATGCTTAGTCCTGTTATGCCAAAAACTACGGCTATTATAGCTGATGCTCTTAGTTTTGAGATAAATACTCAAAGCTATAATGATTTAGTTATAGATAAAAAACTTTTAAAAACTTTTACTATTAAAAAAGTTCCACCACTTTTTCCTCGTGTTGAAGAGCCTTTAATGGCTGAAGCAAAAGCTCAAAATGAGCCAGTTAAAGAGGAGAAGAAAAAAGAAAGTAAAAAAACTGTTTCTAAAGAGGAAGATAACCTTATAGAGATTGGTCAGTTTTTTGAAACATCTTTAAAAGTTGGTACAGTTGTTGAAGCTGAAGAGGTTCCAAAATCTAAAAAACTTTTAAAACTTCAAGTTGATATTGGTGATGAATCACCTAGACAAGTTGTAGCTGGAATCAAAGAGTTTTATAGTGCTGAATCTTTAGTTGATACACAAGTTTGTGTTGTAGCAAATCTGAAACCAGCTAAACTTATGGGTATGTTATCTGAGGGTATGCTTTTAGCAGCTAAAGATGAAGATGGTTTATGTTTAATAAGACCAGAAAAATCTAAAAAAGCAGGTACATCTATTGGATGAGACTTGAAAATATACTAGCACTTACACATGGTAGAGTTGTAAATGAACCATTTGTAAAAATATTTGAAAATATTGTTTTTGATTCAAAAGTTGTAAAAAGAGGTGATCTTTTTATAGCTTTTGATGAAGATGAGATAGAAGATGCGATATTTAATGGTGCTTATGGTGTTATGTTTGATAAACCAACACAAATCACAGATAATGAGATAGCTTGGATAAAAGTAAAAAGTTGTGAAGATTCTTTAAAAAAAGTTTTAAGGTTTATATTAGTTGAAAAAAATATAACAGTTTATAGTGTTGATGAGATTATCTTAAAACTATCTCAACAAACTATGACAGATCAAAATTTTGTAGCTATAAATGGTGAATTAAAATCTATCTATAAACAATTACTAAATTTACAAAACGATTCTATTATTTTATTCTCCCCTACTCTCTCTGATGAGAGTATCTTTACAAATGTAAATGAGATTCCAGCACCATCAGAATCTATCATAACTTTAAAAGAACATACACTTTTTGAATCTTCATTTATTTATGATGGTAAATTTTATGAAAGGCAACAATTAGCTCCAATTTTTATACCATATCTTGAACAGTTGTTAAATCTTTATAAAAAAGTTGGAATTAGTTTTAAGCTAAGAAGATTTAATCCTATCTCAAACTTTGAGGTTACATTTATAAATAAAAATTTTGAGATAAAAGATTTTGGCTCAACAGATAAAGCTTTGATTTTTGAAAAAAATATGAGCTTAGTAAGTAGTGAGATTGATTATTTAACTAAAAAAGCAAGTTGGGCAAAGGTTATATATATATTGCCAACTTCTATAAAAAATATAGATGGAGATTATATATATAACTATAATAATAAAAATGAAATTTTAGATATTTTAAAAAATAATAGTTTTAATTTTGCTTTTATAGCCGATGCTGATAAGTCAATACTAGATAATTGTGATAGGAAACCATCACAATTAACCCTAAGCTTTTAAATTTTTTATACCTAAAGTCCAAATATCATAATCTCTATCCATAACAACAGATGGGTTGTGTTGAGAATTTAAGATTTTTGTATAGAAGAAAGAGATAATATCTTTCACCTCTTCATCAGATAAAACTTTTGTGATTCCACCAGTAAGAACTATGGAGTTTATAGATCTTAGTTTTAGATTCACATAAGATTGTTTATAGTGTGACATTTTACATAAAACTAAAAATATTGCTAATTGCATTAAGATTCTTAACCCTTTTTCAGTTGTATCTTCAAAAATATTTTCAGTTACCTTTAGATGAGTTAAAAGTTCATAAACAAATTCATTATCTTTTGCTGTGAAAATTAAAGATTCTTTTGATTTAAAAACACCAAGTTTTTTAAAAACCAATCTATCATACTCATTTTGTGTTACAATATTTTCATCTACTAAATCTTTTGAGTAGTGTATATCTGTTGTTGCTCCACCAATATCTATAAGTATAAAAGGATTCACAACTGAATAATTTGAATCTATAAAAGGTAAAGTTTTATTTACAATATATGGTGTTGAGTAGATTTGGTTTGATGTGATCTCATATAACTTTTTAATATCCTCTTTACCAACAATATCTGCTTGATATAAATTTGTAAGATACTCTTTTAGGTTTTCCTCAACAATATGTAGTTTATTATCTATAATATTTGGAAGTAGCACAAGATTTTCAATATTAGATTCTAGTTTTTTACCATCATCTTTATTACCAACATAAACAATATTTGAATAGTTTAATTTAGATAGATATTTAAAAAGGTTATCATCAAAAATATTAGATGCTGAATCGATTCCACCAACAACTATTATAACATCTATAAGATCAGTTGGAATCTCATAAGAATCTATATCTTGATATATAACAGTCTCTATAATATTTATGCCAGAGTTAAAAGCGATATTTTTAGCATATTTTAGAGAAAAAGAGTTTGTTGTACCTATGATAAGTGTACTTAAACCACCATTTGCTGATGAACATATATATATTTTTTCTTTATCAAAACTATTTATAGTTTCTGAACATTTATCTTTTAAATCATCATATATGTTTTTGTCAAAATTTCTAAAGTGTTGCTCTATTTTAGTATCTGTTGATAGTTTAAAATATGTACTACCAACATCAATCAATAATCTATTTTTCATTGCATAATCCCTATATCGTGGATAATATCGTTTACGATACTTGTTGTATCTTTTGTTAAATTACATTTTGATTTCTCATACTCAAAACATCTATCTGGAATCGGAACATTTCCCCTTTTTATGATTCTAATATTTTTATTAGCATCACGAACAGTAATCATCTCATTATGATTTATAATATGTGGAGAGAATGGTACATCAATAGTTCCATTTTTTATAGAGTTAAACACTTTTCTCCAAAGGGTATCTGCTTCATTGTTAAACACAGCTTCCATTATAGCTTTCACCTCAAGAGTAAGATTCTCCTCCTCCTCTTTATCAACTATGTTTGGTAAACCATTTAAGATTCCAAGAGTGTACTGAGTGTTAGCTACTGTTGAAGCATTAGCCTCTTTAGTTGGGATTCCAGATGCTTCCTCTCTTGTTTTTGTTATGATTTTATCTGCTCCAACCATTGAAGCTATAACTGTTGCCATATTTATAAGTTGTTCAGCAAAATTTTTGTTTGTTGGGAAAGCTCCCATCCATTGATGATAAACTAGGTTTATAGTAGCATCTTCGCAACCTATCTCTTTAGCATAAAATTTAGCCATTTTTTTAATAACAGCACCCATAACAATATCTTGATTCATTGAACCTGTTTGTGAGAATGAAACAGAGAAAGATTTAACCCCCTCCTCTAGTGAAAGTAACATCTCTAAAAGCTGAATCACTATGGTGATAGCTGGTGGAACTAGTGTAGCTGTTAGTGGTCCAAAAGATTCTCTATTTATCGGTAGGTTTAGTTTAGAGTAGTTAGCACAAACTTTTTCAACATATTTCCAATATAAGAATGCTTTATCTAATGGAAAGTTTTTTGAGTATGGTAAAAGATAGGTGATAGGTCCACCCTCTATCTCAAAAATTCCTGAAGCTATGGCAGTTTCTATAAGTAATCTAGCATCAGGTGTACCATGTCTTAAACTAACAGGCTTGTTAAAATGTGTAATCATCTCTCTTGTTTTTCTATACCCATGGTTTACAAGAGGATATCCATTTAGCATATCTTCACCACTATCTTCACTCAATTTTAGCATTTTTTTTGCTGTGGCATAGTCATTTAGACGGGTATTAGAATCTATGGTAAGTGGTAAAACATCAACATTCGCATCAACAAAAAACTGGTTTAGTGCGAATTGTTTTTCGTAAGTTGGGAATCCACCTCTTGGTTGAACAAGCATCTTTTTTTTCTTTTGAGCAAAATGGTGTGAGATAAACAGCTCTTTATCAGCACCCTTTACAAACTCCTCAACCTCTGCGAAATCAAAGCTCTCTACAAACTCATTACTAAGGATTATCTCCCTCTCCTCTTGTAATAAACTCATCAATTTCCCCTATTTTTTAGATACGATTCTATCTCATCAAGACCACTATTTAGATCAACTTGGTGAAAAACTAAATCAAAACCATAATTTTTATACTTTGGTACAATCTCATCTGCTTGAGCTGTTCCAACCACTAGATTTCCACCAATAGCAAGAACAAGATTATCTAAAGTTTTATATTTTGATTTTAACTCTTTTACCTCTCTAGCCCAACCCTCAGCTTCACCATTTAGTGATGAGATAAGTAAAAGATCAGCATCTGTTTCAACTGCTGCGTCAAAAAACTCCTCTAAGTATGTGTTTACACCTAGATTAAAAACCTCAAAACCTCTCGCATCTAAAGAGAGTTCTATCAGCCTATTCGCAACAACATGTATATCATTCCCCACCACACCAGTCACTACTTTCATATATTTAGAACCTAATAATTATTTACCTATAAGAATACCAAAATTTGTGTAAAAATAAGGTTATATAGTTAAAGATAAGTTATAATTAGAGAAACAAGATGGTGTATTATGAAAATTCAAATCTATTATGAAGATACAGATATGGGTGGTGTTGTTTATCATTCAAACTATTTAAACTATTGTGAAAGAGCTAGAAGTGATGTTTTTTTCAAAAAAGGTTTAACTCCTGTCTTAAAAAATGGTCATTTTGTAGCTAGAAAACTTATAGCTGATTATTTTTCTAGTGCTAAACTTGGTGATATAATTGAGGTTAAATCTGAGTTGGTTGAGATGAAAAATGCTTCTTTTAGAGTAAAACAAACAATTTATAAAGATGAAAAAAGGATTTTTGAGATGTTGATAACTTTAGCATATATATCGTTTGATGGTAAAGCTCAAAAGTTAGATACTGAAACTAAAGAGCTTTTATTGTCACTATTTTAATGTAGTGACAATATGTTTTATAAATCTAGCTTTTACAGGTTGAACTAGTTCTATATCGTGTATCATTTGGTTGTTATCTAGTGGTATGTTGTACTCACGATTTTCACCTGTTATCATATTAAAAAAGTAGTCAGTTCCAACTGTTGTTGTGTAGTTTATCCAGTCATAAACTATATCGTTTCCTAAAAGAGAGTTAGCATCTATCAGAACATTATTTTGTTTAGTGATAGAGTTAGCGATAATCATCTTTTTTCTATCTTGATATTGTGTCATAGATAACAAAAGTGGATCATAATTTATCTGAGTTGACAAGATGTTTGTTACATTTGTATCATATAGAGTTAACTGAGACATAATCATACCTGTTTTAACAACTGGTGTGTTTATAAAAAATGACCCATCATTTATATCTAAATTCTCTTTTAGTTTACTCTCTAAGTTTGTAGTTCTTTTTGGTATAGAGAAGTTTATAACTCTTTTTGTATCTTCAACAACTTTTAGATCTTCAGTATCATCTAAAGAGAATAAACCAGTTAATGATATAGAGTTATTCTCCTCATCTTGTTGTAGTTTAAATTGACTCTCTTGATATTTACTTAGTTTCTTACCTATCAAAGATCTATCATTAAAAATAACTAAAGGTGAAACAGCCTCTTTTAAAAGTTGATCACTTTGTGCTTCATAATCTATCGCACCATAGTAAAGAGATGAAGTTGATGAGATAACATTATTTTTGTTAACAGTTGGAAAGTATATATTTATTTTAGGGTTTATCTCAGCTACAATATTTGCTCCCATAGTTGTAAATGGTGCGATAACATAGCTAAAGCCATCTGATTTTATCTTCTCTAAAGAGTTGATTATATCCTCTCTACTTTCAGTTTTTATTTTATAACTTTTAAGTTCAAATGAGTAGTTTTTAGTTATAAGATAAGCAAAAGCAGCATTAGTTGTAGATGAAGCATATCTACCAATCTTTTTATAAGGTAGTAACATAGCAATTTTTACTTTACTTTTAAATAGTGTTGATCCAAGATTCAAAACAGCAATATTTATCATCCTAATATCATTTTGCTCAGGATTATCTAGTTTAGCTGTTGCGTGAGATAAAAATGAAAATATCATACCATTTTCAAGATACTCAGCCATACAAGCTTCATCACAAGGGTAAGGGTCAAGATTCATAATATATGTTTTTGGTAAAGGTATATTTGATATAAAATGGCTTTTAGCATCTAAATAAAATGGTAAAAGCAAAAAAAGTAAAAAGATCTGCTTCATAGGTAACTCTTTGTTATAAATAAATTTTGATGCCATTATAGCGATATAAATTTAAGATAAACAACTCTTTATAGTTTTTAAATCTTTAAGTATTGTTTTCTTTTGTTCAGGGTTTCTTAGTATATAGTGTGGATGTTGAATAGGGATTAATTTATATTTTTTCATATCTATGATATGACCCCTTACATTTTCAAATCCATCACCCTCACCTGTTAACTTATAGTATGTATCCTCTCCCAATGTAACGATAACATCTGGTTTTATAAACTCTATCTGTGAAAAAAGGTAACTTCTACATGAATTCCACTCAGAATCTGATGGTGTGTTTGAGTTTAAAGGTTTACATTTTATGGCATGTGTGAAATATATATCTTCAACATTTAGTTCTAGTACATTCTCAACCATCCGTCTTAAACTTTCACCACTTCTACCACTATAATAGCTATTTGATGAATCTTCACTTATGGAAACATAAAAATCGATTATCATAAGTTTTGCTTGTGGATTACCAAACCCACCCATAACTTGTTTTCTTGATTTACTAAGATCACACAGATGGCAATTTGAAAGATTTCTTTGTAGATCATTTAATGATTTTGGTTCTATATAATTGTTGTTTAGATTGATAGAGAAAGAATCTACATACTCAAACCCCAAAGCTTTTAAACGGTAAAGATTTTGAAGCAACACTAAATTTTGATATGAGTTCAACATACTCCCTTTTTTTACTAACCATTATATAAAAAACTTACTTTGATATTGTATAATCAAAATATGAAAAAGTTTACTACACAAACAATGTTTGAGATTATAAATAGTTTAGAAGATGAGATTAAGAATTTAAAGCCAAAAGAGATTTTAGAGTTTGAAGTTTTAAATCCTGATGTTGTATCATCACAGTATAGTGGTACATTTGTAGAGATAGATGGTGAGAGTTATATATACCATGGTTATAAATCTTGGTTAGATTTAGCTCAAATCTTTTACTGTAAAATGTTAACTCCAACTATTTTATCTAAAAATAGTGTTCTCATTAGATATGAAAAGCTAAATGATGATGTTAGTTTTCACAAAGCAGATATAAAAAAAGAGGAAAAGTATGGTGTAGAATCTATCTTCTCACAGATTCATAAAAATGAGGAGCCTAGTTTTTTACACTACTATAAACAAGCACTTCAAAATGTTACTATAAACAAGAGAATCAGAATCTTAAATCTAGGAATCAATAGTGGTGATGAGTTTGAACTTATAAAAAAGTATGCTACAAATTTTGAGAATTTAGAGTTAGTTGGTATAGATTATTGTGAATCTGCCATAGCTGAGGCTAAGATAAAATTTAACGATTCTAAAAATATCAGATTCTATACACACGATATAAATGATTTAGAATCTCTAAATTTAGGAAGATTTGATCTAATCATAACGATAGGAACTCTACAAAGTACAAACTTAGAGTTTAACAAACTTTTTATGTCGATAGTTCAAAATCAGCTAAAAAAAGATGGTGCTATGATTCTTGGTTTTCCAAATTGCCGTTGGATAGATGGTGAGATGATATATGGTGCTAGAGTAAAACACTACCCTTTTGCTGAGAGTTCCCTACTCTATAAAGATGCTATTTTTTGTAAAAAATATCTTCAACAAAAAAAGTTTAGAGTTACACTAACAGGTAAAGAGTATATTTTCTTAACAGCAACCTCTATAAGAAAAGAGAATCTATAAAAGATTAAACCACTTTTAGGTATTATCCAACTTATAAATTAAAAAATGGAATAGATATGAATATAGAACTATTAAATAAAAATATATCTGAGATAGAATCTGATATATTGGTAAAATTTTTAACACCTGAAGATCTTGAAATAGATGAGAATAAAAAGATACTAGAGTTAGCTGGTTTTAAAGCTAAAGCAGATTCTGTATGTTTTTTACATGAGAAAAAAAGATTGTATTGTGGATATGATAGTAAAAAAAATGATGATGTTAGATCAACAACAGTTGCTATGATAAAAGCATTAAAAGCATCTAACTATAAAACAGCTAAAATCTCTCTTATGAGCAAATCAACTATATCTGGTTTAGTTGAGGGTGTAGTTTTAGGTGGTTATGAGTTCAATCGATACAAATCAGATTCAGAAAAGAGTTCGTTTGAATCTATCTCAATCTCATCTGAATTTGATGATTATTCAAAATTAAAGAAAATTTTTGATGATGCTATGGTTATAGCTAATGCTACCTGTTTTACTCGTGATATTGTAAACAGTATCCCTCAAGATTTAAACCCTGAGAGTTTTGCTACCCTAGCACAAAAGTTAGCAACAGAAAACTCTTTAGAGTGTGAGATTCTAGGTGAAAAAGAGTTAAGAGATGAAAAGATGGAAGCGATGTTAGCTGTTGGTCGTGCTTCTATCCACGATTCTAAACTTATACATCTAGCATATAAACCAGCAAATCCTAAAAAAATCATCTCTTTAGTTGGTAAAGGTTTAACTTACGATAGTGGTGGACTAAGTCTAAAACCTGCTACATCTATGGTAACTATGAAGATGGATAAAGCTGGTGCTTGTGCTGTTTTAGGTATGATAAAAGCTGTTAGTGAACTAAAACTTGATGTAGAGGTTCATGCCTTTGTTGGTGCTGTTGAAAATATGATAGGTGGTAATGCTTATAAACCTGATGATGTTTTAGTAGCTAGAAATGGAAAGACTATCGAGGTTAGAAACACAGATGCTGAGGGTCGTTTAGTATTAGCAGATGTTTTATGTTATGCTCAAGATTGTGTAGAAGCTGATGCTATATTTGATTTTGCTACATTAACTGGTGCTTGTATGGTTGCTCTTGGTTCATATACAACAGGGATTATGGGTAATTCAAAAAAATTAAAACACGATTTTTTAAAGGTTGGTACATCTTCTGGTGAGTTAACTGCTACCCTACCTTTTAATAAACATCTTAAAAAACTTCTAAAAAGTGAGATAGCAGATATATCAAATGTAGCTTCAAAACCTTATGGTGGAGCGATAACAGCTGGTATGTTTTTAGATAACTTTATAAAAGATGAAAACAAAGATAAATGGTTACATTTTGATATAGCAGGTTCAGCTTATACAGAATCTCCTTGGGATTGTAATGTTTATGGTGGTACTGGTGCTGGTGTTCGTTTTATGAGCAAATATTTACAAAATATCAAATAATCTTTATTTGGTATTTTAAAATTAAGTAGTTAAAAAGTGAAAATAGACTATTATATAAAAAACTATATAATAAAAGGTCTATCCTCATGAAACCGAAAAATGAAGTAACTAGAAGCTTACTTATAGATAAAGAGACTTGGGACGATTCTATGAAATACTCAAGAAGTAGATATAAGATGAGTCTTAGTAAAGTTATAGAATCTTTGCTACAAGAGTGGTTAGCTAAAGAGAAACGAAAACCACTAGATAATGAGAAACAGGGTAAATTTTTTGAATAAAATTATTTACCTTGCGAAACCCATATTTTTTGGGCTATTTTCATCATAGTTTAAAATATCTAAAATAGATTTTTTATTCATCTTTCTAGCAAAATCTATCGCACTAAAACCTTTAGAATCTACACACTCTTTATTTGCTCCATTTTCAAGTAAAATTTTAGCTATCTCTACCCTACCATAACAAGCAGCTGCCATTAATGCTGTAAAGTTACTTCTTCTATATGTTTTATTTACATCTATCCCTTTATCTATAAGATAATTTACCATCTCAATGTTATCATAAGTGATAGCCATATCAAAGATAGAAACACCCTCCTCATCATAGTCAAAAATATCAGCACCATTATCTATGATAAGCATAATTAAATCTATATCACATCTATATCTAAGTGCTAATGCTAAAACACTCTCACCATTCTCATTCTCTTCATTAAGATCAGCACCATCTTTTATATACTTCATAGCAGTTAAATAATCATCATTTTTTAGTATTTCAAGCCATCTGTTCATAATTTCTCTTTTATGGTAATTGTAACATACAGACTCTAATAGATAGTTAAGATATATCTCTATCAATTATTTCTTTAGATTTTTTGTCATATCTATAAAAAACTATCTCTTCATTTTCAATTAACTGCACAACTTTTTTTATAACATTAAGTGGTACTATAAACCACTCTCTAGGTGTATGTTCTTTTTTATCGTGTCCAATTATCTTTATATCTAAACAACTACTGCCAAAAAATTGATGAAGTAATTTTTCTAGTTTTTGAGTATTTAAGTTAAAACATCTAAAACTTACCACTACCTCAACATCTGCCATTAGGTAAGTTGGCTCATTTTTAGCATTTTTTATTCTCTCTTTAACTTTTGTAGTTGAGTAACCTATCTTATACAAATCTTGTATATTTTTTATATTTTCATCTTCACTTAGT
>Ga0256837_1000379_pt1 | contig 38726 bp, 36 predicted proteins | sample 4562384metaG_FD_185976 | JGI IMG/M metagenome (GOLD analysis project Ga0256837, IMG submission 185976) | Hydrothermal vent microbial communities from Guaymas Basin, Mexico - 4561-384 | ecosystem: Environmental > Aquatic > Marine > Hydrothermal vents | place: Mexico: Guaymas Basin | collected... | reverse complement strand
AGCGATAGTTACTGATAAAAAAGATATAAGTGTTGTACAAACTATCCAAAGATACCTTTTAAAGATGGGGATAGATAAAAATAATTTGACTGTAGTTGATCAATTTGAAAAGATACCTCTTAAAAATTCCACCCATCTTGTTGTGATGCAACATAAATTACAAGAGGATATGGAGGAGTTGTTTAACTCTTTTAAAAAAGTATTGATAGTAGAAGAACAACTTTTTTCAATAGCAAGTGATGGATGTTTGGCGCATTGTGAAGTGATTTCGTGTTATGATTATTATGCTTATGAGCTTTATAAATTTATCAATACACAAAAGATACCAAAAGTGTTACTTGTAGATGATGATAAGACGAGTATCTTTTTGTTAGAGAAGATTTTAGAAAATGAGTATTGTAGCTTAGAGATCGCAAAAGATGGTCAAAGTGCTTTAGATATGATTTTACAAGCATATAGTGATAATGCCCCTTATGATATTGTATATATCGACAATAAGATGCCATTTATCTCGGGTGTAGAGGTTATGAAAAGAGTAAGAGAATATGAAAAGCAAAATGATCTTGATCCACTTTATAGTGTTTCAACATCTGGTGAGATAGTTGATGCAAATGAGTATTTTTCAGAGTTTGTAGGAAAACCGTTTAAGGCTGTTGAGATTAGAAATGTATTGCATCATTTTAGAGCAGTAGAAAATTCAAAGGGGTAGGTGATGGTACAATTTGTTGGAGCAGGTCCTGGTGATCCTGAACTTATAACCCTCAAAGGGATGAAGGCACTACAAAACGCAGAAGTTGTTTTATATACTGGAAGTTTAGTACCAAAAGAGCTTTTGAGCTGGTGCAAAGAGGGAACATTGATAGAAAACTCAGCAGATATGAGTTATGAGGATATTTTTGCATTTATCAAAGAGCATCACCATAAACGTTTTGTACGTTTACATACGGGGGATAGCTCTTTATTTTCAACAACAGCAAAACAGGTTGCATTTTTAGAAGAGAATGGAATCGATTTTGAGGTTATACCAGGTGTGAGTGCGGCATTTGGTGCAGCAGCATCACTTGGAATAGAATACACCATCCCTGGTATCTCACAAACACTTATCATCTCAAGGGTTGCAGGGAAAACACCAAATCCAGAGAGTTTAAAACAGCTTCTTTCAAACAAACACTCATCTTTTGCATTTTATCTTTCAATCCGTCTTATATCGAAGTTAAAAAACACTGCATACGAACTAGGATATGCTAAAACAACTCCATGTTGGGTGGTTGAAAAAGCAACATGGGAAGATGAGAAGATATATAAAGGGTGTATTGATGATATTCAAGAGAGTGTAAAAGATATCAAAGGTATCGCTCTTATTTTGTTTGGTGACTTTTTAACCCAACAAGCGACTATAGAATCACATCTTTATGCAAAAGGGTATAAGCAAGAGGGGTTAAAAAAATCAAAAGCACTCTAATGGAGATGTTAACATTTAAGTAACAATATAGGAGTATAGTTTTTAAGATAAAAAAGAAAAAGGATATCTTATGTAATACCTCCAATTTTTTGATGATATTGAAACTATAATGCAGGTGTTGTAGGGTGTGTTTTATCAAACATTACAGGTGCAACAACAAATTATGGTTTTGGCGGTATACCTACAGGTAAATTTAACCGTAGAGAGTTACTTTTATATGATGCAGATATTGTAGGTGATGTACGTTTTACAAGGTTAGATACAGGGAAAAGTGTTGATGTAAAATATATGCCAAAAAAAGTTGTCAACCCTATGGCTATTTTGATGAGCGCAATCAAACACACAAACTTCTCAAAGCTCTCCAGCATATAATTTCTCAATGTATGCTTAGTTGATTTTCTCCTTATTGAGCTTGTATAAAACAAGCTCAATTAAGGTATGATTACCGAAGCAGTCCTAAACTCTTGAGGTAAATAGTATTGAAATTGTTTAGGAAAGATGAAAAATTCTACTCTTCCTTTTGTTTTTTCAATCTCACTCCACTTTTCTTGCTCAAAATGGACACACACAACACCCATTGTCGGAATCTTTGCAATATGTTCACTACTTAGGATATTTACAAGTTCACTTAAAAATGGATTGTGACCTACAACAAACAGAGTTTTCTGTGCATCATCTTGTGCTTTAAGTATCTCAATAACCTCTTCATTAGGAGCTACATAAAGCTCTTTAAAGTACTCTATCTTTCCCTCATATTCAAGTTTTTCTGCAAGCTTTAAACTAGTATCTTGGGCTCTAAGAGAACAAGATGATAAGATAAGATCAGGTTGTATCTTTCTAAGTTTTAAGTAAGATCCTATGATACTTATTTGTTTATAGGCTTTTTGTTTGAGTGAGCGTTCAAAGTCACTCTCACCCCGTTGAAGGTTTTTTGTTTTCGCATGACGGATAAAGTAGATTGTTTTCATCTAGTTATATCTTTACTAACTCTTCGGAGATAATTTTTGCTGATTTTTCGATAACCATTTTTGCAAGAGCAATATTTCCATCATCTCTAAAGATACAAAAAATATCTATCTTGGAAAGTGTATCTTCAACGCTAGCACTTGCACTTCTCATCAAAAAAACATGCCCATCTTGTGTTTTAGTTTCAAATGATGAGATATCACTAAAACCGATATCGAGTGATGCTTCATTGATAGAGCGAAATGAGTCATTGAAAATAGCAGAAGCATAACCGATGTCAGTACCTGTATTTTCTTCATCGATATAGAGAGTTTCACCAGAGTAGTTAAGGACAGCTGAACCTAAGTAGCCATGTACACTTGAGAGTTTTTTCATTTTTTCATTAAAATCGATCATTATTTTTCCTTTATTTATTTAAGCTTTTCATATATGTGTTAAATGCTTGATTATCATAAATGTTGTGCTTTGTTAAGAAGTTTTCAAACATCTCATAAGAAGCCTCGTAGCTTTGTTCTTTTTCAACATCTAAAAGTTCTTTGTAAAACTGTGAGATCTGATCTTTTGCTTCTTGAGTGATACAGCGACGTGTTGACATATAGTTTCTAAAGCTTCCATCTGGATTTTTTGCCATCTTAACGGTTGCAAGTACCCAGTAGTAGCCACCATCAGCACAAAGATTTTTTACATAAGCAACAACATCTTTTCCTTCTTTGATATTTTTCCAAAGATATTCAAAGATCACTTTTGGCATATCTGGATGTCTTAAGATTGAATGGGGTTGCTCTAGTAGAGATGCTTGTGAATATCCAGATATTTTAACAAAGATAGGGTTTACATAAGTGATGTTTCCCTCTGCATCTGATTTAGATACGATAAGATCAACATTTTTGACGATATGTTCAGTTTCATTTGGTTGTGGTTTTGTCATAGTTTTCTCCTAGTTGTGTTTGTATAGTACTTTTTTGATATCATCTTTTCTAAAGGGTTTTCCCATGATATAGTCAAAGTATTCTTTATTTGTTTGTGTTTGAGGTGCATTTCCTGAGGTAGATACTGTATAGATATGTGGAAGGTTATGCTCTTTTTCGTATGCTCTAACTCTTTTCATCACATCAATACCTGTAACTTGAGGCATCTCATTGTCGATGTATATTAAAGTAAAAGGATCATTGTTTTGGTACGATTCTATGATAAGATCGAGTGCTTCTTGTCCATCTCTTGCAATACTTAGCTCACAAAACTCCTCTTCTAAAATATTTTCTATAAGTATCACACTAATAGCATCATCATCAGCCACAAGCACTTTTGGGATCTTATGTGTGTTGATAAACTTATAGAGTTCATTGGCGATGTAGCCATATTGTGAAACAACATCACATACATTGCAAAGATCATCTTTATTTATTGAGAAAAGATCCTCTTCGATCAAAAGTACTTTTTTCCCACTCTGTGTTATTTGTTTCAATGTCTCAAAGTCAATCTTATGTTGGAAGATAATGATATGAGAGAGTGTTTGATCGACACTTTGTATATCTTTAAAAGCATAGATATTCTCTTTTTTGATCCCCATTCGTACCATATATCGTGCTAGGTTATTTGCTGTAAAACTGTTGTCATTGTCCATAACGATAGCTACAGATGTGTTTGGATTTTGTAGAGATGCAAAACAGTTTTGTTTATCTACGATTTTAAGAGGAAGCTCAAAACTGAAGCGACTCCCCTTATCTACTTCACTTTTTAGTTGTAGTTCTCCACCTAGCTTTTGAACATATTGTGCCGATATAAAAAGTCCAAGACCAGTTCCCCCATAGTTCAGAGCTGTTGTATCTGCAGCTTGTTCAAAAGCTTTAAATATATCTGCTTGTTTTTCTTTAGGTATCCCTATCCCTGTATCTTCTATACTAATAGCGATTTTTTGTGTTGTTGGTATATAGCGAACTATATATTCAATTGTTTTGTTGTTTGGTGTAAATTTATAAGCATTTCCAAGAAGGTTCAAGATGACTCTTTTCATCTTAAGAGCATCAATCTCTATCGATTTTGGAAGTAAAGGATCTATATAAACATTAAATGCTATGTGTTTTGAGAACATATTTGATGCAAAAGATTTTGCAATTGCAGAGAAAAATTTGAGTGTATCAACCTCTTCTAAACTATCTTGAGAACTCTCTTTATGGTTTGAAACAAGATCAAGTACAGAGGTTGTCATCTCGTTGATAAATAAAGCACTCTCTTTTGCATTGCAAAGATAGCTTTTGAGTCTAGAGTCTTCTATCTGCTCTTCTAAAAGCTCTAAAAAACCATAAAGAGTATTTGCTGGTGTTCTGATATCATGAACAAAATTAGAAACAAATGTTAAAACATCTTCAGAAACTTCTGTAGAAGTGGTGTTGTTATCGTAAGATTGTTGAACTTTTTGGATATTTTCGATAGATTGTATGATATGAGTATCTTCTTTTGTCTCTTTTGTTGGAAGGTGCATTTTAAAAAGTATCTCTACAATAAATGGTGAGAGTGCTTCAAGAATTTTCATATCTTCTTTGAAAAATTTTTTATTTTTGTTGATGGAATTATAGGCAGTAACGATACCGATAAAGTTTTCTTTATCAAAGAGTGGTAGCATGATTTTTGATTTGATTTTGATACCATCTGGATTGTCGATAGAAGCTATATAATCTTTATCACTTGCAAGGTAGTTATAAAGAGAACTTTTTTGTGTCATAAAACATTTGTAGATGATCCCTTTTTTGACAGAAAGGTCAAGCTCTCTTACATAAGAATCTTCCCTTTCCCTTAGCAAAACAAACTTTTTAGCATCATAAAACCAGATAGATGAAAATTCAGCATCAAGAGATGATGTTACTAGCTCTTGTAAGATAGTATTGATCTCTATATTGTTTTTAGCAGTATCGATTTTTTGTGCTGCTTCAGCAAATTTTTCTTGCAATTGTTTTGTGCTGAGATTTTCCACAACAAACTCCTAAACCTGTAAAGATAAAGTTGAATTATATTATACAAAAGTGATAAAAAAGTGATAGAAGGGGTAAGGGGAGCTTTATCTCCCCTAAACTAGGGGATTAAAGCTCTTGTTCTAAATTTTCTTCTTTTATAAACCAGATAAAAACAAGAGGGATAAAAACAAGTGTTAAAAATGTTCCAACAATAAGCCCACCAATAGCAACTGCTCCAAGTGGTGCAAGTCTTTCAAGTCCGATAGCACTCCCTTGAGCAACTGGCCACATACCAGCGCCAACAGCAAACGCAGTCATAAGGATGGGACGGGTACGGATCTTGATACTCTCTAACATTGCATCAGTTTTACTAAGTCCTTCTTGGATCTTCTCTTGTGCAAAGTGGATAAGCAAGATGGCATTGTTTACGATGATACCACTAAGCAAGATAAATCCCATCATCGCTGGCATTGAGGTGTGATAATCCATAAAAAGCATCGTCCATGAAGCACCTATGATAGTGAGTGGAATCGAGAGGATGATCATCAGCGAGATCTTCACACTGTTAAAGAGTGTAATGATGGTAAAAAAGATAAGTACAACAGCAAAACCAATAGCACTGATCATACGAGCTGCAGAGGATTTAAACTGTTTGATGTCACCAGTTTGCTCCATCTCTACACCATCTGGGAGTTTTTTACCCTCAAATGCTTTTTCAAAGTTATCCATAATGTGTGAGATGGCTGCTTTTTCTCTAAATCCATACACATTAAGGGTGTACATAAGCCCCTCACGAGTGATGATACTAGGCTCTTTATTTTGTGAGATTGTAGCAATCGCATTGAGTGGGATTTTCCCTTTTGGTGTATCGATAAGCATGGAGAGTATCTTCTCTTTGGAGTCTCGCATCTTCTCATCGACCCAAACAAGCACATTGTAGTCTGTTGCGTTTAGCAGAGGAAATGTTGTAACAATTTTTCCACGCAGAAGAAGTTGCACCTGTGATGTAACCTCTGCCATATTGACACCATAGAAGTGGAGCTTTTGCTCATCAATGTTAAGGTTATATACAATCTTGTCCATATTCCATGTGGTGGATACACTCACAACCCCCTGTGTGTGGTTCATCGCATCTTTTACCTCATCTGCTGCTTGAAGCAGTTTGTGAAAATCTTTTGCATAGAGTGTTACATCTATGTTAGCACGAAGTGATGCAAGAGCTGTAGCACCATAATCAACAACATCTAAAGATTTGATATGCTCGATCTGGCTGAGTTGTTCACGCAGACGATGTTCAATATCCCAGATGCTCTCCTCTCTCTTGTAGCGGTTTACATAAGTTGCTGTGATAGCGATATGGTCAATCCCACTGCCGCTCCCTATACTTAAAACCCCAGCTTCACTCCCTATGGAGCTTGAGAGATAATCAAGTTTTCCATTTTTGGCAATGATCACATTTGCTTTTTTTAAGATCTCTCTTGTTGTTTCTATTGGAAGGTTAGAGTCGGTTACTATAGAGATTTTAACTCCACCTGTATCCATAGGTGGCATCAGCTCTTTACCAACAGTTGGCATAACACCTCTAACACTTATAGCAAACAACACAAACAGTACAACAAAGTATCCTATTGCTACAGATTTGCGTTTAAGTGCTGCATGTAAGATAGTAGCAAAAAATCTGTGTGTGTGGTTATTTGCGATGTTTGTTAGGTTATTAAACCAGCTCTCAAGTGCAAGAAGTTTCTCATTTTTGAGTGCTAAAAGCTTTAAAGAGAGAAGAGGTACAGCAGTGATGGAGATAACATAAGATGCTACAAGTGCCAAAAGAAGTGTTCCAACAAGTGGTTGAAATACAGTTTGAGGGTAACCACCTACAAAGAGCATAGGGGAGAGTGCTATCATCGTAGTGATAGTACCAGATAAATCAGCGAACATAATCTCCCTCGTTCCTGCAAAAACAGATTTGTGTATCTCATCGTGAAGCTCTCTGTAGTGACGTTCGATGTTCTCCATAACAACAACAGTATCATCAAGAAGCAGACCAAGTGCCAAGATGATAGCTGTAAGGGTTACAACATTAAACTCAATCCCTACTATCCACATAAGTGCGATAGTAGAAGCATAAACGATAGGGATGGTAAAAAGTACAACAAGTACTTGTCTGAAGCTTCCCAAAAACAAAAATACAACAATAGTTGAGAGGATAATCGCATCAAGAAGTGATGAGAACATATTTTGAGTACTTAAAACGATAGTATCTTTTTGTGTATCTGTAATCTCAAAATCAAGCCCTTTGTACTCTTTCTTGATTTTTTCAAGCTCTTTTTCCACTTTTTCTATCGTTTTAACAACATCTGCATGTTCTGAGCGTTGCACGGCAATAGCGATAGCCTCTTTTCCATTTCCAAAATACTCAGCAGAGTTTTCGTAGTGTCCAAAGTACACTTTTGCCACATCTTTTAAAGCGATGTTTTGTGTGATTTGTATAGATTTTAGTTTGGCTATAGTGTTGCGTTTGCCATTGACTTTGAGCAGGTAGCGACTTGTGTTGTTGGTGATGAAACCTACTGTATAGTCTTGAGAAGTTTTTTCTATCTTGGCTAAAACTGTTGCAAAACTTAGTCCGTTTTCATCAAGTTTGTTTTTATCGATGATGATTTGGATCTCTTTTTTGTATCCACCAAAGATATCAATATTTGCAACACCTTGTATCTTTAAAAGCCTGTGTTTTATGTCGTTTTGTGCAAGATCTCTTATACTCTCAAGGTCTGCTCCACTTGCTGCGATAACGATGATTGGTGCTGTTGCAGAGGAGATTTTATGTACCTGTGGCTCTTTGATGTTGTTAGGCAAAGATGAGCGGATCTTGTTGAGGGAGTTTGTTACATCACTTGCTGCCATATCGAGGTTTTTGGAGTATTCAAACTCAGCTCTTATAACACTTACCTCGTCGATTGTTGTGGAGTACACACGGCGAATATCATCAAGAGTATAAAGCTCCTCCTCTATGGGAACACTTACATTTGCTGCGAGTGTTTTGGCACTTCCACCAGGCTGAACAACCACTACAGCAATCTCAGGGTAGTTTGAATCTGGAAAAAGTTTTCTATCTAGTTTTTGATACCCAACAAGCCCTATGAAGACAAAAAGGGTTAAAAAGGAGTAGATAAAATAGGGTCTCTTCAGAAGAGATTCTATCCAAGAACTATTTTTCATCACTCTCTCCAACAAGTGTTAAATTTTCATAAAAAGGAAGTACTGCAAGTTTTGACTCGCTTGCTTGTGCAATAGGTAGATCACTACAAGGAGAAATGATCGCTTCTGCATCGTTTTCCAGTAAAACATCCACTTTAAGTTTTGAGAATTTTTTATCTTCAAAGACTAAAATATATGTAGCATCTTTTGTGTGAAGAATAGAACTTAGTGGTACACTACACCCTTTTTGTGTGCGCGTAACAACTTCAATAGAAACATAAGAATCATTTCTTAAGTGAAGAATTTTAGAGAGTTTTACTTCAGCAATATTGAGGTTGTTTTTTGCATTTGGATAGATTTTTGAGATAACACCAACATCTTCACCCTCTACTAAAATTTTATCTCCAATATTTACATCACCTTTTGTAGAAGCATAACTAAAAGTCATTTTTTGTTTTTTAGCACTGAGTGAAAGGATAGGCTTTTGTGGTGATGCAAGATCACCTTTGTGCATGTATATAGAAGATACAACACCGCTAAAAGGTGCTCTTACCTGAAGGTAAGTAAGATCAGATTTGATAGAACTGATCTTATCTTTAGTAGCTTCCATAGCCGCTTTTTTCGTTAAGAGTTGAAGTTTTGAAGCATCATATTTCTCTTTAGATATTGCATTTGCTTTATAGAGTTTTTCATTTCTTTCTTGAATAGTTGTGTAGTACTCTACATCACTTTTTTGAACTTCAAAATTTTTTTTGAGTGTTTTGAGTGAACTTAGAAGTGATGAGTCATCAATACTTACGAGTAAATTACCCTTTTTTACTTCGTCACTTTCACTTACATAAAGTTTTGTAATAACACCAGAGAGTTTTGTCATGATCTGTACCTCTTTGTCACTTTTGACATTGGCAAGATAAGTATGTTTTTGTGCAACCTCTTTTTCTTGTGTGTGTGTTGTTTTGATGGTGTAGTTAAGTGCTAAAGGGGTCGCTTGTGAAGCTATCTCTTTTTTTGTTGCGATAAGTTTTGATGCTGCTAAAGCAACAAGAGCAATAATAGGGATGATGATAAGTATTTTTTTCATTATTTGTTTCCTTTTTCAAGAATATAGTTGAGGTAGTCGATGGCATTTTGATACTCATAACGAGCATTGATAAAGCCACTGTGTGCAAGTTGGTAACGAGCTTTTGTATAGAGTAGATCGTTGATATCACTAGCACCATTGTCGTAACGGATCTGTTCTATCTTTTGAGTCTCTTCCATAAGTGAGAGTTCACTTTGTGCACTCTTGTAGCTTGATATAGCAAGTTCAATCTTGCTTAGAGCCTCTTTGAGATCTTTTGTAAGCTCTCTTTTTGTCTGTGCTTCATCGAGTTGTGCTTGAAGTGTAGCGATTTTACTTTTTTGTGTGAGTGATGATGTTTTTCCAAAGTCAAAGATGTTCCACTTCAGGTCAATACCTATTTGCCAAAGCTGTTCATGGTTAAACTCATCAGGTTTTGGATTTGTTGCATCGTTGTAACCCGCACTCTGTCCGTAGTATGCATTGAGTGCAACTTTTGGATAGTATGATGCAGAGGCTATCTGTTCTTGCTTTATACTCTTTTGGATAGATTGTTTTGAGAGGGTGAGTTTTTTACTCTGCATAAGTGTTGCTTTATAGTTGTTTTGCTTTAGTGGTATCTCATCTACTTTAATATCTATAGGTTCAAGGTTGGAGATGGTATCTACAAACATCAGTGTTGCAAGACTCTCTTTAAGGATATCTCTGTTTGTTGTGATCTTTTTAAGATCATTTTTTGCATGGTTAAGCTCTGCAAGAGATTTAAGCTCATCAATTCTTGAGAGTGTTTCAAGTTTGACTTTAAGCTCAATATCCTCGTGAAGCTTTTTAAGAGCTTCCACATACTCTTGCTGTGCATCTATCTGGGCATTGAGAGCCAAGATATTTGTGTAAAGAGTCTTTACATTGTATATGATTTGTTCACTGCTTAGTGCAGTGATGTTTTTTGCCATCTCTTTTTGAAGGTTTGCTATCTCTATGGAGTGTGTATCACTCATACCTGTAAACAGATTGACATTGTAAGCAACACCCGCAACAAAAATATCTTGTGTTGTAGGGATTTGTGCTGCTCCATTTACCATACTGGCAGGGGTGAGAGGTGTAAGTGTTCGTGGTAGATTGTAGTGGGTGTATGAGCCTTGAAAATCAACTCTACCATAATGGGAAGCTTTTTTCTCTTTGATGTTCTCTTTTGCAAGTTCTACATCCATGGAGATCTTTTTTATCTCTACAGAGTTGTTCAATGCTGTTTGCACCGCTTCATCAAGTGTAAGGGCTTGAAGAGAGAGTGTAAAACATAAAAAAGCTGCTAATCCTGTTTTTTTCAAACAAAATCCTTTAGTATAGTTTTCATTATGGAATTATTACATTTTTGTATTAGTGCAATGTTAAGAAGATGAGAAATAAAAATAATATAGAAGGTATATTTAAGAATTGATACAAGTATGCTATAATTATTCAAAGAGAAGGAGTGTTCATGTTATCACTTGAGCAGATAAAACATAATATGCTTACTCTAAAACCGTATCTGCTGGATAAATATTCTGTAGAAACATTGTATATCCTTGGTTCATATGTTCGTGAAGAACAAACACAAAAAAGTGACTTAGATATACTTGTAGATTTTAAGAAAATACCTGATTTACTAACTTTTTTTAGAGGATATAAGCAAAAGGATTGAAAAAATTCAGATTTATATACTAGATATGGATTATGAAGCTTTTGTTCAAGATGATAAAACAGTGAGTGCCTGTATTCGTGAGATAGAAGTTATAGGTGAAGCTGCAAAACAGATACCAAAAGAGAGATAACAGATAAGTTTGATGAGTTACCATGGTCTTTAATGGCAAAGATGAGAGACAAGCTTATTCATTGGTATTTTGAAATTGATGAAGAGATTGTTTGGAATGTAGCAACTCAAAAACTCCCACAAATAAAAATCCAGATAGATAAAATAATAGCTGTTTTATCCAAATAATTCACTAAGCTTGAAAAAACCCAATAATCTCCTCTTCGAGATAGTATTTTGGGGTAAAAAAACTCCCCTCGACAAATCCGACATGTCCACCTTTTTTAGTGATGTTGAGTGTTATGCTTGATGAGATCTGCTTAGTGTTTGGGATAACCTCTGGAGTCATAAAAGGATCATCTTTTGAGTGGATGATAAGTGTTGGGGTGGTGATATCTTTTAAAAACTGTTTTGAAGAGCATTTGGTGTAGTACTCTTGTGCAGATGCATAACCATGAATAGGCGCTGTATAGACCTCATCAAACTCCCAAAAAGTTTTTATCTTTGCAATATCACTGCGTTTGTAGTTGAGTAGCTTTTCCATATCAAAATGTTCATACTTTTCATCAAGAGAGTTTTTTAACTCCTTTAAAAGTCTGTATTGATAGTACCTTGATATCCCTTTGTTGATGGCATCTGCACAGATATCAAGCTGCATAGGTGCAGAGATGGCAACAGCTTTGTCAAAAGGGGAGTTTTTCCTGCTCTCCCCCAAGAGTTTTAAAAGCATATTTGCCCCTAAAGAGAAACCAACACCATATATCTTGGTATAGTGTGTATTTTCTCTTAGGTGTGTAACAAACGCAAGTGGGTCATCTGTTTTGCCACTGTGGTAGGAGATAGGAAGGGTGTTTGGTTTTGTGCCACACCCTCTAAAGTGCATCACAACAGTGTCAAACCCTGCTTCACTTAGGGCTTTTACATTGCCTTGAATATAAGGTGATGAGTAGTCTCCAGCAAGTCCGTGAAAAAATACAACAAGTGATGGAGTGGGTGTTTGTTTATGAGTTTTATGCCAAAAACACTCTACAAAGTCACCATCTTCAAGCACAAACTCTTCTCTTTTAAATGCAACCTTTTGTTTGTTGTCAAAAAGAGTGGAGTAGATGGTTTGTAGATGGCAGTTGCCAAGTCCAAATGCAGGTGTAAAAGTTTTGATGGTCTAGTCTTTGTCGTGGAGTATTTTATCAAGAATTTTAAACACCTCAAGACTCCCTTTCTCCATCTCATCAAACGCAGCAACAAGTGCATCACTATCAACTGATGAAGCTTTGATAAGGTCAAACACTTTGTGCGTACCGTTGTGTACAATAGCATGAGGATTTTCAAGTGCTTTGTAGTGAGGTGTATGTGAAAAGTTTTCCCTACCATCACCCTCGTAGTACCACTTTCCAAGGCGACAGTTGTGATGATCAACAAAACTAAATTGTTCCTCTTTTGTAAAAGCGGAGTAGTAGGTGTTTGCTTTCCATAGGATGTGATCGAGTTTTGCCAAGGAGATAAATACTCTGTCGTTTGAAAATCCCATAGAGTGGAACGACTCTTGAAGTCCATCATAGTTCGTTTTTATGGCCGTGTTGAGCTCATCGATGAGGTGATTTGACTCTTCAACATTTGTTTGGAGTGATGAGAATTGATCAGACATCGAGTCAACCTCTTGTTTCATACTTTGTAGCGATATGTTGATCTCGCTTACTGCTTTGTCTGTTCTGTCTGCCAGTTTTCTTACTTCATCAGCAACCACGGCAAAACCACGACCATGTTCCCCTGCACGAGCTGCTTCTATGGCAGCATTGAGTGCAAGAAGGTTTGTTTGATCTGAGATATCTTTGATAAGTGTCAAGATAGATGTGATATCTTCAGTTCTTTCTGAGAGACCATTGATGGTGTCTACGGAAGATGTGGAGAGTTGGTTGAGATTTTCAAGCACCTCAAAAACCTGTTGCGTTTTTTGAGAGATATTTGCAAGACTCTCTACAAGATCGTTTGTGTGTTGGAGACTTTCTTTGGAACTACTAACAGATTCTGCTATATTCCCTTGGATATCGGCGATATTGAGTTTAAGATTGTTTGATTGGAGTTTGGCAAGTTTATCTGTAATGGTGGTGCTGTGTGATCTCTCTTGTGCAGCTTGAAGTTGCTCTTGGAGTTGTGTAATTTCATTGCGGAGTATCTGATTTTCATTTTGGGTAGTTCTGTAGTCTTGTTCTAGTTGCTTAAACTCTTCAACACTTACCCCTGTTGATCCAAAAAGTCTCATAATCACACCTCTTTTGTTGATTTTGTCACCTAAGTAAAACAAGTGTATCTAATATAAAATAAGATTATACTGAAGAAAAAGGGCAACTAACTTACAGATATTTATTTTTCAACTTTACAAACTATTTTTAATGAACTTAGTTGTATAATCGCAAAAATATACCATCTTTTTTTAATGGAGCTCAAATGAAAAGAAAACAGATCTACAACCCGTCATCTACTGAAAATGTCAACGATAGAAAAATCTTTGGTGGTGATCCAACAGGTATCTTTGAGCTCAACAATATTAAGTATCAATGGGCATATAATCTTTGGGAGATGATGTTAAACAACACATGGTTCCCAAAAGAGGTAGATATGACACGTGATGTCAATGACTACAAAAACCTCACAGATGCTGAAAAAACAGCTTATGATAAAGCACTCTCACAGCTTATCTTTATGGACTCACTCCAAACAAATAACATCATCGACAACGTAAACCCTTATGTGACTTCACCAGAGATCAACCTTATCTTGGTTCGCCAATCATTTGAAGAAGCACTTCACTCTCAGTCGTATGCTGTTATGGTTGATAGTATCTCCACAAATTCAGAGGAGATCTATGAGCTTTGGCGTCGTGATATGATGCTCAAAGGTAAAAATGATGCGATCGCTAGAGTTTATACAGAGCTTGCAACAAACCCAAGTGAGACAAACTTTGTCAAAGCTTGTTTTGCAAACCAGATCTTAGAGGGTATCTACTTTTACAGTGGTTTTACTTATATCTACACACTTGCACGCTCAGGTAAGATGCTAGGAAGTGCACAGATGATCCGTTTTATCCAACGTGATGAGGTGACTCACCTTGTACTTTTCCAAAATCTTATCAATACACTTCGCAAAGAGAGACCAGACCTTTTTACAGAGCAGCTTAAAGCTGATGTGATTGAGATGTTTGAAGAAGCGGTAAAACTTGAGACTGAATGGGGAAAATATATCACTCAAGGGCAGATTTTAGGTTTGACTGATGATATTGTAGAGCAGTATATCAAGTACCTTGCAGATGACAGACTTGCTTCTGTTGGATTTGACAAGCTTTATGATGTAGCAAACCCTATCAAGTGGGTTGATGATTTTGCAAAATTTAATGACCAAAAAACAAACTTCTTTGAGGGAACAGTAACAAACTACTCCAAAGGTTCTCTCTCTTTTGATGATGACTTCTAAAAACACTCCATATACTCTGTGCTCTTTACTTTTTGAAGTGCAGAGTGATTATGAGACAAATCTCACAACACTTATAGAACTGATAGAACAACAACCAAAGCACTCACTAATTGTCGCTCCTGAGGTGTGTTTGAGTGGGTATGATTATGAACACTTTGATGCTATGGTTGCATTTAGCACCAAAGCAGTTGAGGTAATAAAACAACACTCTTTTGAGAAGATCATTATCTTAACTATGGTAGAGAAACGCAGCGATGGTGTTTATAATGTAGCCAAGGTGTTTCATAATGGCGAAGTGGTGTATGAGCGTGCAAAAGCGAGACTGTTTCGTTTTGGTGATGAGCATAAGTATATGCTAGAGGGGAGTGATGATGAGTTTAAAATCATCACAGTAGATGGGATTAAAATCGCTGTATTTATCTGTTTTGAGTTGCGTTTTAAAGAGCTGTGGCAGATGAGTGAGGGTGCCGATGTGATAGCAGTGTGTGCTTGGTGGGGGAAGATCCGTTCTGAGAACTTTCGTGCCATTACCCAAACACTTGCCATCATCAACCAGTGTTATGTAGTGGCAAGTGATGCACAAAATGATGAGTGTACAGCTCTTAGTGGTATCATCACCCCGATGGGTGAAGAGAGTCGCAACGAAAAAGCAGAGGCACTTTGTGTGCCATACAGTACAAAAGAGATAGAAAAAATGAGAAGATATATGGATGTGGGGATAAAATAGTTTGGATAAGATAAAAGCAACAAAAACAGCAAGAATGGCAGATGAGATAGAAAAACACTTTCCCCTCTCTTTAGAGGTGAAAGAGGCGATTGCAAAAACAGACAGAGAAGCTTTTGTCCCTTTAGGATTTAGAAACAATGCTTACAAGCTAGATGCTTTGCCAATAGGTGGTGCACAGTATATCAGCTCACCATTGACTGTTGCAAAAATGACACAGTACCTTTTTCCACGTGGAGCAGACAGAGTTTTAGAGATAGGGTGTGGAAGTGGGTATCAAGCAGCAGTGCTTTCTCATCTTTTTCGTGGTGTCTTTACGATAGAACGTATAGAATCACTTATCTTAGAAGCAAAAAAAAGATTTAGAGAACTCAACATCAACAATGTTCACACAAGAACAGATGATGGACAAAATGGTTGGGCAGCTTATGCTCCTTATGATAGAATCCTTTTTTCTGCTACTGCAAAAGAGATCCCACAAAAAATCTTTGAGCAGTTAGCTGAAGATGGGATCTTGATCGCACCTATCTACAAAGATGGCAAACAGGTGATTACACGTTTTATGAAATCAAATGGTCGTATTGAAGAGGAGGAGCTTGAAGATTGTGATTTTGTCCCTATCATAGATGGTGTACAAAAATGTTAAGAGCTTTTTTACTCTCTTTTTTCTTTGCTGTTTTTGTATATGGAGCTGCATTTGAAAAAGCATACAATCTCTACAAAGAGGGGGAGTTTGCAAAAGCTTTAGTGCTTTTTGAAAAGCTTGTTAAAGAGGAAAACGATTATGATGCTGCTTATATCTTGGGGTATATGTATGAGCATGGAGAGGGTTGCGAAGTTGATGTAGAGAAGTCACAACACTACTATAAGCTTTCATCTCGTGGGTATTACTGGAAGATTAAAGAGGAAGATCCAAACAGAGATATTAAAAAAGTAAAGATGAAGATCTATAACAGTCTTGATAAACCAACAGATCAGATTACCCGTGAAACACTCAAACAATACACACAGTCTCTTTACAGCATAGAAGCTCATCATGCAAATTATTTTTTACCGTTTAGTTACAGAGGTGGTAGCCATTATGCAGATACAAATAAACACAAAGCAAAAGATGTTGAAGTAGAGTTTCAAGTAAGTTTGAAGTATGATTTTGCTGCAGATGTTTTTGGGTTTGATGAGACATACACTTTGGCATATTCACAAAAATCTTTTTGGCAACTCTATGCAGACTCTGCATATTTTAGAGAGACAAACTATAATCCTGAGTTTTTTATCACACTCCCTTTTTCATATAACTATCTAAAAGGGTTGCGTTTTAACTTTGCACACCAGTCAAATGGACGGGGTGGTGAAGAGGAGCGCTCATGGAACTATGTTAATCTAAGTGCATTTTTTCAGTTTGGCTTTGCGTTTGTGGAGTTTGATGTTTTTAAAGATGTACTGAGTCTTGAGTACAATAAAGATCTTATGGATTATATGGGCTATACAAAAGTGCAATTGATTGTCCCCTATAAAGAGCATATCTTAAAACTTTCATCACGACACACTTTTAGTAAGTACAGAGCATTGGAAGCGAGTTATACATACCCTGTATTTGGTTCAAAAACTCTCTTTTTTTATGCAAAAGCATTTAGTGGATATGGTGAGAGTTTGATAGATTATGATCATAAATTGCATAAATTTGGGATAGGCTTTAGTCTTTCTCGTTAATTATGTTAAAATATATTAAGTAAAAAAGGGAGTAGTAGTTATGGAAGAGGTTTACGGGATCAAATACACAAAACCAGAAGTTGTAATGTTGCAAGATACTGGGATTGGTGTTGCTGAAGCGGCAGCTAGAACCTGTTATGACTCTTTTAGTAACTCTGAAAATGAAGTGATTCAACAGATAGAATCAACACTCCCAAACCAAGAGATGTGTAAAGAGTTAAATGCTATAGATGACTCAGAGCTGCTCGATGATCTGTCATGGACTTATTTTCACCATTCTATTTTAGAGCATGCAAATTTAAGCTATCTCATTCGTGGTACGAGTCGTGGAGTGCTTCAAGAGCATGCAAGACACCGTATTCAGGCGATTAGTGTGCGAAGTACTCGTTATACGATGAGTTCACTCATCAATGCATTTGTAGCATCGCAACATGGAGGGGACAAAGAGTTTTTTATCCAAAAAGTGCTTGCGTTTGATATGTTTGTAACAGCTGATGAGAGTTACAATCGCCTTGAGATTAGTGCGATGTATGATAAGTTGATGTTTCAAAAGTCTCAAGTGGAAGATTTTTACTCTTTAGCAGTTGCAAAAAGCTCACTAAAACACCTTAAGGAGTTCGCCAAAGAACCTCAAAAACTTTACGAAGCACTTGAAGCTGGTAAGAAAAAACGCAATGTTGGGGATGCTTTTAAGCATATTATCACCGATAATGTAAAAGTTGATATGGTTGTGACATTCAATCTTAGAAGTTTAAAAAATTATTTTACTCTTCGTAACAGTGGAGCTGCATTTTTTCAGATACGTTGGTTAGCACAAGAGATGATGAAGGTAACTCCTAAAAAATACCTAGATTTAATTATAAGAGAGAAGTAAAATATATGTACAAACTTATTTTTTTGGCATTTGGATTGTTTTTTGCAGGGTGTAGTGGTATCACTATCAATGGTACAATGTGTGATCAGGTAGCATCTGAACCTAATGGTATGATGCCTCATGAGTGTCGTAACTACAACGAAGAGGAAGCAGATAAAGCTTTTAACAAAGTCGCTGAAGAGAAAAAAGTAGATGATAAAGATATTAAGTTTGATAAAGAAGAGTAGGCCTTTTGGCTCTTAAATATGCAGATACGTCAAAAATTATACGATTTTTTTACTGCCAATATTCAAAGAGAAAACTATTTTGAACTTCGTAAAGAGATAATTGTCAGAGTTTTTCTCTCTATTGCTGCTTTTATTCTTATTGCTTTTGGAGCATTGAACTTTTTTGTTTATCATAAATATAATTTAGCTCTTATTGATGCTTTTGCATCTATTGTTTCTATCTATTCTCTGTTTCAGCTTCAACACAAAAAAACACTTCAACTTGCTATCAAAATTAGTAGTCTTAATCTTTTTTTCTTTTTTCTTGCATATCTCTATTTAAATCAAAACAACGATAATGGCCTTGTTTGGCTTATCTTTTTACCTCTATTTATCATCCCGCTCAATGGGCATAAAAAAGGGCTTATTATCTCATTGGTTTTTTATGCTATTGCATTTAGCATAGCATATTTTGGGATTGGAGTGTGGGATGATGGGTTATGGAACTTTCATAGTTATATCCGTTTTGTTCTCTCATCACTTGTACTTGTATATATGGTGTACATAACAGAGTTAGCGATATATCGCACAAATATTTTTCTAGAAGAGAAAGAAAAGGCAAACAAGCTTTATATGGAACAGCTTAAAGATAATGCCCAAAAAGATTATCTTACAAATGTTTTCAATAGACGCCGTGTTCATGAACTTTTAGTGAGTGAGTTACAAACATCAAAACGCTATAACATCCCTTTTTGTGTTGCTATTGTAGATATCGATTTTTTCAAACATATCAACGATAAATATGGCCATAATATTGGTGATGAGGTTTTAGTAAATTTTTCACAGATTTTTACAAAGCTTCTTAGAGAAACAGATATCTTTGGTCGATGGGGTGGAGAGGAGTTTGTTATTGTCTTTACCCATACACATCTTCACAATGCTGCACATAAGTGCGAACAACTACGTGAGATGGTTGAAAAGTTTGAGTTTGATAATGTTGAAAAGATCACCTGTAGTATAGGTTTGGCTGAGTGCACACAACAGATCCCTTCTGTAGAAGTACTCGTAGAAAATGCTGATAAGGCTCTTTATAAGGCTAAAGAGAGTGGTCGCAATAAAGTAGTAACTTATAAGCAAGATTAGATATAATTGCAAAAAATATAAAAGGAAAAGATATGGCAAGAAGTGAAGTATGTGAACTGTGTGGATCTAGCGAAGATATAAGTGTTTTGGAGCTCCCTGTAAGTGATGGAAGTGAAGAGCAAAGCGTTTATGTTTGTGCTAATTGTAAAACACAAATAGAGAGTGGAGATCTTGATGAGACACACTTTAATTGTTTAAATGATGCTATGTGGAGTGAAGTGGGTGCTGTAAAAGTACTTAGCTACATTTTGTGGAACAAACTTGGTCGCCAAGATATGCTTGATATGATGTATCTTGAAGAAGATGAGCTTAAACTCGCAGAGCAAGCGATAAACGCAGAAGCAAACAAACTTGTGTATAAAGATGCAAACGGTGTAGAGCTTCAAGCGGGTGACAGTATCGTAATACTTAAAGATCTCGAGGTAAAAGGTGCAGGTTTTACTGCTAAACGTGGTACAACTGTAACACGCATCGCTCTTGCACCAAATGATCCGACTCATGTTGAGGGTCGTGTAAATGGTACAAAGATCTTTATTAAAACAGAGTTTATCAAAAAAGCATAATGCAGCCATTTGAGAGATTTCATAAGATAGATAAAGATTTTCGTAACCCTTATGCCCGCGATCGTGATAGGATCATCCACTCAGGAAGTTTTAGAAAACTTGAGTATAAAACACAGGTTTTTCTAAATCATGAGGGTGATTTTTTTAGAACACGTTTGACACACTCCATAGAGGTATCACAAATTGCCCGTTCTATCACCTCTCAACTCGGACTTAACGAATCTCTTGCAGAGGCTATCGCTTTGGCACACGATCTTGGGCATACCCCTTTTGGTCATGTGGGTGGCGATACACTCGATGAGTGCTTAAAAGCAGATGGCTTTACAAACGGTTTTGAGCATAATTTTCAAAGCTTTCGTGTGGTCTCAAGCCTTGAGAAACGTTACAAAGATTTTGATGGACTTAACCTTACATTTGCTACACTTGAAGGTATCCTCAAACACTCCTACCCTTATAAAAAATCGTTTTTACCCAAAAAAATAGATGAGCTTTTTGATCTTGAAAAACATCCATCGTATGAAGCTATGGTTGTCGATAGAGCTGATGAGATAGCTTATATCAGTCATGATATAGATGATGGTGTAAACTCAGGGCTTATCAGTTTTGATGATCTAAAAGAGAGTGAACTTGCTTGTGAGATACTTGCAAAGGTGGAAGCTGAAGGGGTAGGAAGAGAAGAAGACGAGATGTTTCGCTACCGTTTTAGCTCCCATATGATCAACCATTTGGTTTACTCTATACTTGATTACTCTACTCCAAGAGTAAAAAATGGTGAAGTGTTTCCTATAGGGTTTGATAAAGAGCTTGAGAGCAAGATAAAAAAACTCAAAAAACTTCTTTTTGTCAAGATGTATCAGTCTAAAGATATTGTACGCAAGATGTATGCTGGAAAACAGGCTATCAAAGGGCTTTACCATGGTTTGATGGAGGAGGACAAAATGCTCCCAGCATTTTACTATGAGCAACTTCAAACTCGCAAGAAACACCGTGTTGTTGCTGATTATATTGCTAGTATGAGTGATAGATATGCACTAAACTTTTACAATGAGATGTATGGAAAGCTTTAGATGAAGCTTCTTTTTTGGTTGTTGTGTGTTGTTGGTTTGATGGCACAAGAGATGCAAGAGAGTTCAAAAGAACCTGTTATTATTGAAGATATGTCAGGGTTAAGTGAAGAACAGCTTCGCCAAAAAGCAAATAAAGATGATCGCACAAAAGCACCAAGAGCAAAAATCTCCATCAGCGATGTGGCACAAGATGTTGATGATGGTGGTCATGTCGATCTTGCAAAGCTGCAGCAACCATGGGAAGATCTCTCACCAACTCCAAAACAATATGACTGGATACAAACAAAGTCTGGTGAGTGGTTTAAGGGTGAGATTAAAGCTATGTATGATGAGGAGTTGGAGTTTGATAGTGATGAGGTAGGACTCTATACCTTCAACTTTCAAGATATCAAGCAGATTAAGAGTTATCATATCGTTGATGTAAATATAGAGGGTGTTGCAAGTATATCGGGTATTTTACGTTATAGAAATGGAAAGATAGAGATCATTCAAGGGGATCATACATATGAGTTTGATAAAGATCAGATAGTATCCCTTGCAAAATCATCACAAAAAGAGCAACATAATTGGAGTGGTAAAGTAACCATTAGTGTTGAGATACGAGAAGGAAACAAAGAGCAGTTTGATTATAATGTAAAAGCAAATATAAAACGCAATACAGCAACAACAAGGTTGTTGTTTGATTATATAGGTCGTATATCTAATGTCAATGGAGTTGAAACTGCAAACGATCACCGTCTCAATGAAAAGTATGATGTATATATCACTCGCTATTTTTTCTGGACACCAATATTTTCAGAATATTATCAAGATAAGTTTCAAAATATTGATAATCAATACTCTTTGGGTATAGGTTTGGGATATACTATTATTGATAAAAAAAAGATTGAGTGGGATATCTCTGGTGGTCCAGCGATGATTCATACCGAGTATATATCTGTTGTTGATGGAGAAGAGGATGAACTTACCTCTTTTGCACTTGAGATGAGTACACGGTTTGAGTATGAGATATCTAAGGTAAGTGATATCACTTTTAAATACAATTTGACCTTTACAGACAAAAAGTCTGGACTCTATAAACATCACATGATAGCAACACTTGAAAATGAACTTTTATCATGGTTGGACTTTGATATCACAGGGATATGGGATCATATTGAAAAACCAGAGATAGAGGCAAATGGGGTTGAACCTCTTAAGGATGATTATCAGTTATTATTTGGAATTGGGATTGAGTTTTAGAATTGGCGAGAAGTAACAAAGAGAGGGAGCTACCCTCTCCATGTGCTAAAATAACTTAGTAAAATAACCAAGGATTAGCAATAGGATTATAATCCTAAACATTAGAAATGCCCCTTTGCAATAGCACTCCCACCCAACACTACCCACGAAATGCCAAAAAAAAGGCAAAAAAAAAGGGATAAGACCGAAATCTTACCCCTTACAGTGCCATTATGTGGGAGCTACCCACGAGGCATTCTAATGTTTCAATGAAATTATAGCATATTAAATGAACATAAATCAATAGAATTGTAGAGTGCTTTGGACATCTGTTGTTAGAAATGGATAGAAAAAAGAAAACTTAAAGTAGAGGTTTGATTTTAGGAGTATATAAGCCCGAAGGCTTATATTACAGGCGTGATTCGTAACGTCTCATCATATAAAGACGTTTAAGCATTTTCTTACGAGATGCAATTTTGAATTTTTTACGCTTTTCAGTTTCAGTTTCGTGGAAACGGCGAGCACGAGCTTCTGTAACGATTAAGTTACGGTCAGTCTGCTTCTTGAAACGTCTGTAAGCTGCATCAAAGTTGTCATCATGGCGTAGTACGATACCAGGCATATCACATCACCCACTTTCTTTTAAAATTTGAAATGCAATTATACCTTAATTTATCTTTTATTACAATCTTTTTTATCTCCAAAGATACATTTTCTGTTTTTTACCATTCGAAAGAGGAAAAAACTATACAGCAACAGAGCAACAAAACTACTCATATATGCTTGTGTAGTCAGCCCTTTATCATAGAAGTTTAGTGCTGCAAAAAGTATGGCAGTAGCTATGAGAAGACACATTCGCTCCCCTTTGTTATAAAATTTATCTGTATTGTACAGTTTTAATGACAACTTTATAAGTGTTATACCACCTTAGTTTTTAGAACAATCATAGTATAATACACTTTATGATAGCACAAGACTCCATAGAAGCACTCAAAGCCAGACTTGATATTGTTGATGTTGTAGGAAACTATGTGGAGCTAAAAAAAGCAGGGGGTAACTTTAAAGCCCCTTGTCCGTTTCATGATGAGAAGTCTCCATCATTTGTAGTGAGTCCACAAAAGCAGATATACCACTGTTTTGGGTGTGGTGCTGGTGGTGATGCTGTGAAGTTTGTGATGGAGTATGAAAAGCTCAACTACCCTGAAGCGCTTGAGAAACTTGCACAAAGCTATAACTTTACACTCACATATACAGATAACAAACATAACAAACCCCGCTCACAGGTGATAGAAAAACTCAGCGAGTGGTATCAGACACTGCTAACACAAAACCAAACAGCACTCAGCTACATTAAAGAGCGTGGCATCTATGAGAGCTCTATTGAGAAGTTTGGTATAGGTTATGCACCCGATTCAGACGCAACACTGCGTTTTATCACCTCGCAACAGTTCAATATCAATGAAGCTGTAGAGATGGGAGTAGTTGGTTACAACTCTGAGCGGCATCAAACCTATGCACGTTTTATTGAGCGTATCACGTTTCCTATCCACTCGGCAAATGGTAGTATGGTAGGGTTTGGTGGAAGAACTATCACAGGGCATCAGGCAAAGTATGTCAACTCTCCAGAGACAAAGTTTTTTAACAAGTCTCGACTTTTATATGCTTACCATCATGCAAAGCAGTCTATCTACAAACGCAGTGAGATTATCATCACCGAGGGGTATTTAGATGTGATTATGTTGCATCAAGCAGGGTTTGAGCATGCAGTAGCAACACTTGGAACAGCACTCACACAAGAGCACTTGCCACTGCTTCGAAAAGGCTCACCCCGTGTTGTGATGGCTTATGATGGCGACAAAGCTGGTCGTGCAGCAGCATTGAAGGCAAGCAAACTTTTAAGTGCAAGTGGCTTTAATGGTGGAGTGGTTGTGTTTGAAGGGGGTCTAGATCCTGCAGATATGGTAAAAGAGGGTCGCATTGCGGAGTTGAGTGATATTTTTCATACTCCAAAACCTTTTATAGAGTTTGTGCTCGATGAGCTTCTTTCTTTGTATGATTTAAGAGACCCAAAAGCCAAAGAGGCCTGTATGCAAGAGGGGGTGAGCTATCTTAAAACACTTTCTCCTATCTTGCAAGAGGAGTATAAAACCTATCTTGCTTCACGTCTTGGTGGGCTTGGTGTTTCACCTTCACTTGTCAAAATCACACCTCAGCAAACGCAACAAACAATGCAACCTATGCAAAAAAATACCCACAGAGATATGTGGGAACTCACTTTAATTAAAACAATATTGGAGCATCCTGAGTTTATAGACCAGATTTTAGATGTATTAGACCCCTCTCTTTTACAGTTTCACTCACGGGAGTTTCAGGCTGCTTTAAATGGAGATACACAGATACCTGAGTTGATGGCAATAATGGTTGATGAGAGCACTAGAGCAATACAAACGCAAGAGCACTTAACACAAGAGTTATGTATGTTTTTGATGAAGTATTATGAGAGAGAATTAAAAAAGATCAATCTTGCTACGAATATATCGTTTGAGCAAAAGGCTTTTCTCATTAGAAAATACAGAGGAAAGATCGCAAAGCTCAAACGTGGTGAATTGGTCTCTTTTGAAGAGTAGTGCTTATTTAACTTTTAGAAAAGAGAGGATATACTAGACAAACTCCTTAAAAAAGGTTACATCATGGCTGGTATACATTTTTCGTTTGATAATTTTAAACAACTGGTGGATCTTAACATCGGTATTTCAGATAGACTTGACCAAAATAGAGCTGAGAGTTTTACACTGCTTTATTGTAATTTTGATGGGATCGATCAAGAACTTATAGATGCTTCACTTATCTCCACACTCAGGACATCAGATTCTATTGTAAATCATGAATCTGACTATTTTTTTGTGTTGCCATATACTGATAAGTATGGTGCAGAGATAGTCAAAAAAATGTTTGATGAGTTTTTCTCAAGGCCTTTACAATCTTTTTTACTCTCTTACCCTGTAGATGGGGAAACAACAGAGGAGATTTTAGGTTTTATGCAAGATAGTGTAAGTCGATTTTTGAAGTATGACCTTCACTGTTTAGATAGGTTTGCCAAAGTTATCTGATATCATGGAACATAATATGCTACCTCTTTAAAAAACCCTATTTCAAACAAGGGAAAGAGGAGCTTATGATGATATCTTTAGATATAACCCCAGAAAAACCTTCTACATCTGTACCAAGCTCCCTCTCTACACAAGATGAACCCAAAGAGGGTGCTCTTTCTTTTTCTGAACTTCTTAAAGGTGTGGTGTCACAAAAGGATGAAAAAAACTCTCAAGGGGCACAAAATGGTATTGTTGCCCTTTTAGGTGAACAAGAGGATACCACAGAGACTAAGAGTACTGATGGCAAAACATCATTGCTTACTTTATTACAAGGTGAAGAGGAGATGGGAGAGGGCGAGCTTGCTGTGCTTATATCAAAAGAGCTTCAAACTCGTATTGAAGATGCAAAAGCTTACCTTAAAGAGCAGATCTATAACTCCCAAGGGTATAAAAAAGCACAGACAAAAGATTTGCCACAAACACTCAAAGGTCTTGTTGATATGGCGAAGAAATTTGATATTGATGTTTCAAATATCACTTTAGAAGAGGTGACATCTGAAGGAAAAACCACAACTAAAAGCAGTTTGGGTAATGATGATCTTGTAGAGAGTGATACTCAACCAAAACATATTGTAAAAAAAGATTTGAAAAACTCACAGCAAGTTCAGGCTGATGATACACCACAATTTGAAGAAAATATCAAAAAAGAGACCAAACAGGTTGTAGCTCAACAAGGGTCTCAAGCACAAAACACAAAAATGCAACATCAACAGATGACTCAACCAACAACCCAACAGCTTGTGCAAACCAAACTAGTTCAACCAGAGCAAAAAACACCAAAACAAAAAGCAGATGAGACACTGCAGATGTTGCTTCGTGGTGACAAAGTGCAAAAAAGTGATGCAAGTACACCATTTTTGACAGCTGATTTTTCTGTAGCAACAGCAAAAGTGATAGCACCACAGGCAACCAAAGAATCAACACAAAACTTAGAGTCTCTTCTCAAAGGTGATACACAAGAGAGTGTTGTTGCAAAACAAGATGGAGGGTCTGTACTTAAAGCAGATAGTTTTGAAGTTAAACTCAACGAAGCAAAACAGATGACAAAGTATCTCTCTCAAGATGTCAAAGCAGCTATTGATGATTATAAATCACCATTTACAAGGGTAAAGGTACAACTTAATCCTCAAAGACTTGGAGAGGTTGATTTAACTATTGTTCAGAGGGGTAAAAATCTTCATATTAACCTCACATCAAACAATGCTGCTATCAACACATTGGCGATGAATGCAAATGATTTGAAAATGCAATTACAAAATAATGGAATAAATAATGCTTCATTAAATTTTAATAGTGGCTCTCAAGGTGAAAACGCTCAATCTCAACAACAGCAGCAACAACACCAAAGAGGACAACAACAAGAGCAAGAGTACAACTACTTTGCTCAGCAAGAGGAGCATGAAGAGATTCTAAGCTCTCTTGAAATTGTAGTTCCATACTACGCTTAAAGGATTTGAGATGATTACTTCAACAGGACTCAATGCAGCAACTACAGCAGATGTGGCTGCCCTTGAAAAATCAGTAAAAGATAAAACAAAACTTGGCAAAGATGACTTTATGACACTACTTTTGGTAGAGTTGCAACATCAAGATCCAACAGAACCTATGGACAGCGAGAAGATTCTTTCCCAAACATCTCAATTGGCATCACTTGAATCGGCAGAAAATACAAATAAAACTCTGCAAGATTTGGCTGATTCTATGGGTAGTACACAACAGTTCTCTACAATTGGTGCAATAGGGAAAACAGCAGATTTGGGAAGTGATGCGATCGTTCATGATGAAGGTGGTAGTTCCTCATTTGAGATATATTTTCCAGAGTCGATTCAGCAAGGATCTGTTGAGATTTTAGATAGTAATAACAATCTTGTAAAAAGTATGGATATCGGTACAAACCCATCAGGTGTTTATCAGTTCACATGGGATGGACTTGATAGTGCTGGAAATGGTGCAAATAGTGGTATCTACCATGTTAAAGCAAAATATACAGATCAAGATGGAACAGCTAGAGAAACTCGTCTTGGTGCATACCCTATCGAATCGGTACGTTTTGATGGTGGTCAAACACTCCTTAAGCTTGGTTCAAACTATGTTCCACTTGAAAATGTTAAAGAAGTGTACTAGGAGTATATTATGACTCAGGCATTTTATTCTGGTATTTCTGGATTACAAACATACTCTAGTGGTATCAATATAGTTTCAGATAACCTTGCAAATATTTCAACAACAGGTTTTCGTTCATATAATGCAGAGTTTGCATCTTTGTTTGAAAATGAGATGAACACAGGTGCTTCACTAAGTGATAGTGTTGGTGTTGGTGTGCAGATGCAAGCTACTAGCATGAGCAATGCACAGGGTTCTTTTTCACTTTCAGATAGAAGTACAGACTTGGCAATTTTAGGTGATGGATGGTTTGGGATTCAAGGTGATCAAGGTGATACTCTTTACACAAGAGATGGATCTTTTGGATTTAATCCAGATGATGCACTTGTTACAAAAGATGGGTTTTATGTTCTTGGTACTATGGGAGATAATATCTCTGCAAATGATACATTAACAAAAAAACTTGATGAGATCAAACTTGGTGCATCAACAGCACAGCAAAAACTACGTTTTCCAAAAACACTTACATACCCTGCTGAACCGACAAAAAATGCAAAGTTTATGGCAAATATTGGTGTCGGTAAAGAGGGATATGAGATAGTAACAACTGGTGCACATGTGATCGATTCTCAGGGGAATAACAATGACTTGCGCTTGGAATTTGAAAAGAAGCCTGTCCAAGCTCCACCAGGAACACAGTGGAGTGTAAAAGCAACAACTCAATCTCATGATGGAAGTGTTGTGTATGCTACAGAGTATGGAGAGATTAGTTTTGACGAATCAGGGGCTCTTGTATCTTCAACACTTACAACTATTGATAACAATGGTACACAGGTGAATATTGATTTAGGTTTAGGGTATAGTGGGATAGTCTCTATAGATACACCAGTTGTTCCAGGATCAAGTATTACAGATGGAACTGTTGGTGGTGATTTGATGGGATACTCCATCAATAAAAATGCAGAAGTTGTAGCTACATTTACAAATGGTATGCAAAGCTCTGTTGGTAAAATTGCAGTGTATCATTTTCAAAATGATCAAGGACTTGATCGGATTGATGGAACACATTTCAAAGTAAGTGACAACAGTGGTAAACCAATGTTTTTTACAGATGAATTAGGGCAAAATGTGATAGGTGCAGAGGTGATGAATTTTGCTTTAGAAAACTCAAATGTTGAGATGAGTGTAGGACTTACTGAACTGATTATCTATCAACGTGCTTATGATGCAAACTCCAAATCTGTAACAACTGCAGATCAGATGATCCAAAAAGCTCTTCAAATGGATGCTTAGATTTTTGGAACACTTTATGCTTTAATCCTTATACTAACTCTATCTACAAGAGATAGAAACTAAAGGATTTAAGATGTTAAAATCACTTTTTTCCGGGGTGTCCGGTCTACAATCGCACCAAGTTGCGATGGATGTAGAGTCAAACAATATTGCAAATGTAAATACAATTGGTTACAAATATTCACGTGCAAACTTCTCGGATCTTTTATCTCAAACGAAAGCTATTGCTACAGCACCACAAGGGCAACTTGGGGGTAAAAACCCTGTTCAAGTAGGTCTTGGTTCAACTGTAAGCTCAATGACACGTATCTTTGCACAAGGAAGTGTGCAAAACTCAGATAAAAATACCGATGTTGCGATCCAAGGAGATGGATTTTTTATTATCTCTCCAGATGGTGGAAATACTTATAAATACACACGTGCAGGGGACTTTAAGTTCGATGCGGGTGGAAACTTTGTGGATAACAATGGTTTTATCGCCCAAGGGTGGTTACGTGATCCTGTAACAGGTAAAGTAGACTCCACTGCACCTATTCAAGATATCAATATCCCACCAGGACTGACAACTCCTGCACAACCTACAAGTGAAGTTGTGTTAAAAGCAAATCTTAATTCTGGTCCATTAGTAGAGAGTTTTTCACCTGCTTATGAAGTCAAATCTGGTGCATCAAATCTTCAACCAGCAGCGATAGATAAAAATGGAAATCCTATTAATTCAGGTAACATTGGAGTAATGTTTAATGAAACAGGTGAAGCATTTTCGCTTCAAGATAAACAAGGGGTTTGGATCTCATTTCGTACAGCAACTTTCACTGGTGGTGATGTTTCTGGAAATGGAGATATGGATATTGAACTTGGTGTAGATCCTGAGCTTGGTATTTCAGGAAATAAGATCGCTATTCATGCCGATACAACGGGTGATGGTAAATCAGCAGATGCGAATGCTTTTGCAGCAGCGATTAATGCACAAACAGCAAAAACAGGTGTTACAGCAGAAGTTGTAGCAGGAAGTGCCGATGGTGAATATGCTCTTAAACTTACAAATACAAATGGTGATGCAGCAGCGTCACATAATATCGACATCGTAACGGGTGATAGTGATGCAGGCTTTAACGATGGAGATGGTGATACAACAGCACACAGATATCAGTATAACTCAACTTCTGCAGGAAATACTCTAGGTGGTGATAAAACATTTACTACCATGGCTGATTTGAGAAAGTTTATGGAAGATGAAGCTCGTCATGTTGGTGATGGAGATGGTGATGGTATTGAAGATGAGAATAATATTGAAGTAAGAGTGACTGATCAAGGAAAATTTGAGATTATCAACCCTGGTAGCTCAGATGATGGTGATTATGATATGAATATCAAAATCACAGGTTATAGTGATCAAAGACAAGGTCAAGTGGTTGTAGATAACTCTCGTTTTACAAGAAATATGGAAGCACTAAACTCTATTTTACCAACTGCAAGCGGTGGAAAAGCATTTTCTCAAAGTTTTAATGCTGCAACACACTCAAGTTCTATCGATATCTTTGACTCTTTGGGTTCAAAACATACTCTTAGAATGGAGTTTAGAAAAACAGCACTTGATACTGCAACAGGAAGTACATGGGATATGACTATTACAGTGCCAAATCCTGCAACGATCGATACAACAGCTCCATATAATGAAAAAAAAGGATCTATCCGTTTTAACAATGATGGATCTTTAGCATCATATAATCCACCAAATGTTTCCTTCTCTGGAAATAATGGTTCTGCTCCAGATCAACAAGTGAGCCTTTCGTTTGGTACAGCAAACAAGTTTGATGGTATGACATCTTTTGATAGTCGTTCAGCTACATCAGGGATCAGCCAAGATGGTTTTACGGGTGGTGATCTTGTTGGGATTCGTATCGATCAATCAGGAACATTAGTTGGTTCATTTTCCAATGGTAGAAGTTTTGGTCTAGCACAGATCGCTATGGCAAAATTTACCAACAACGAAGGTCTTTCAGTTGAGGGTGGAAATGTGTTTAACCAAACAGCCAACTCAGGTGATCCTATCATCGGTACAGCAGCAACTGCTGGGCGTGGATTTATACAGTCTTCGGCACTTGAAGCGAGTAATGTTGATTTATCACGTTCTCTTACTCAGCTTATTATTATCCAACGTGGATATCAAGCAAATGGTAAAACAATCACAACATCAGATCAGATGTTACAAACTCTTATTGGATTAAAACAGTAAATTTAATCCAATTTTGATATAATTCTTTCAATATTAAAGAAGGAATTATATCGATGCAATTCTCTGCTCCCCTCAAATCAAACTCAAAAAAAGTTATGTTACTTGGTTCTGGCGAACTAGGTAAAGAAGTTGTTATAGAAGCGCAACGTCTAGGACTTGAAACTATCGCTGTAGATAAGTATGCAAATGCTCCAGCACATCAAGTGGCACATAGAAGCTATGTGGTCAATATGCAAGATGAAGAAGCACTCTTAGAAGTGATCCGTCGCGAAAAACCTGATTATATCTTACCAGAGGTAGAAGCGATCAGTATCTCTGCACTTTTCAAAGCCGAAACTGAAGGATTTAATGTTATTCCAAACGCAGAAGCTGTAAACAAAACGATGAACCGTAAAAATATCCGTGTTTTTGCAGCAGAGGAGTTAGGGTTAAAAACAGGTCCTTACGAGTTTGTGACAACGCAAGAGGGTATGCTCGAAGCGGCAAAAAGACTCGGTTTTCCATGTGTGATCAAGCCTGTTATGAGTAGCTCAGGGCATGGGCAAAGTGTAGCAAGAAGTGAAGCAGATATTCCCGCATCATGGGAGATGGCAAAAGAGGCTCGTGGTGATGCAAGTGAACTTATAGTAGAAGCATTTGTAGATTTTGACTATGAGATCACGATGCTTACAGCTAGAAACGGCAAAGAGACTGTATTTTGTGAGCCTATTGGGCATGAGCAACGCGATGGGGATTATGTGTTCTCATGGCAACCAGCTGTTATGAGTGAGTTAGCAAAACAAAGAGCACAAGAGATGGCAAAAACGATCACAGATGGTCTTGGTGGTCGTGGAATCTTTGGTGTGGAACTTTTTATAAAAGGTGATGAGGTTTACTTCTCTGAGGTTTCCCCTCGTCCACACGATACGGGTATGGTAACACTTATAACACAAAGCCAGAGTGAATTTGCACTTCACCTTCGTGCAGTGCTTGGACTTCCACTAGGGTTTACATTCTATGGTGATGGTGCATCTGCTGCGTTTAAATCTGAGTGTGAACACGGTTTTGCCCCAGTTGTAGAGGTAGATGAGTCTCTTTTTACTCAAAACTCTTTTGTAAGAGTGTTTGGAAAACCAGAAGCTCACAAAGGAAGAAGACTCGCTGTTGCACTTGTATTTGCAAAAGTACAAGATGCTCTTTCTCAAGCTCAAGAGATGATCAAAAAAATCAAAGATGCTTAAGCTTGTCATCTCTCTTGCACTTTCAACATCTCTCTTTGGAGATGTTTATCAAGAGTGTCTAGAGAGTGCAAGAGATGAATATAGTGCTCTGTCTTGCACTGAAAAAGAGCTTATAAGACAAGATAAACTGCTTAATATCGCTTATAAAAAGGCGATGAAGAGAGTTGAGTCTTTTCGTAAAGATGATTTACGAAATGTACAAAGATTGTGGATCCGATATAGCGATGCTAAATGTAATTTTTACTACCATAAGCATAGTGGTTCAGCAGGACTTGGGGAAGCTTCTGAGTGTAAACTTCGTGAAACAAAACAAAGAATTCAAGAATTAAACGAGATAGAATGAAAATAGTACTTTTAGATGCCTTAACATTTGGTGATACCCCTTTAGATGGTTTTAGCACTCTTGGTGAGGTTGTGGTGTATGATAAAACTACACCCGATCAAACGCAAGAGAGACTAACAAACGTAGATGTTATTGTTACTAACAAAGTTGTTATTACAAAAGAACATATGCAAAATACCCCATCACTCAAACTTATCTGCATCGCTGCAACAGGGATGAACAATGTAGATCTAGTAGCTGCAAAAGAGCTGGGTATTGAGGTGAAAAATGTAGCAGGGTACTCTACAGATTCAGTAGTACAACACACATTTGCGATGCTTTTGTATCTTATATCTCATTCACGATACTATGATGAGAGTGTAAAAGATAAGAGCTACTCAAAAAGTGGACTCTTTACAGATGTGAGCCACCCTTTCTTTGAGATTAAGGGGAAAAAGTGGGGGATCATAGGTCTTGGAACTATAGGTCGAGAGGTTGCAAAAGTGGCAACTGCATTTGGTGCTGAGGTTTTTTACTACTCTACAAGTGGAGTAAATCGTACAGAAGATTTCCAAAGAACAACTCTGCCAAACATGCTACAGACTTGTGACATCATCACTATCCATGCCCCACTCAATGAAAAAACACAGGGGCTTTTAGCTTATGAACAACTGTTCATGTGTAAAGATGGTGCAGTGGTTTTAAACCTTGGGCGTGGTGGTATTATCGATGAGGAGGCAGTTGCAAGGGTTGTAGATGAAAAAGATATCAAGATAGGGCTTGATGTTTTTACAAAAGAGCCACTCGATATAACATCACCCCTTTTAGCTGTGAAAAATAAAGAAAATCTCTATCTCACTCCACACATTGCATGGACCTCTCTTGAAGCACGTCAAAAACTTATAGCACTTGTGATAGAGAATATCAAAGAGAGTTTTCAAGCCTAGTTATGGCTGAGCTTACTCTCTTTCTTGCTGCATTTTTAGCAGCAACCATCTTACCTTTTTCTTCAGAAGCTGCGTTTGTTGTAGCCCTTCAAAACGATATGCCACTCTCAAATGCAATGCTCTTTGCCTCAAGTGGTAATGTTTTAGCAGTAGTGCTTAACTACTACTTGGGCTATTTTTTATATGAAAAAACAAAAACAAAACTGCTTGGTTCAAAAACGGGTAAAAAAGCTTATGAGTATGGACACATGTATGGTTACTTTGCACTACTGCTTTCATGGCTTCCCATCATTGGAGATCCACTCACGTTAGTTGCAGGTGTGTTGCGTTTGCGTTTTGTTTGGTTTGTTGTTATTGCGGGAAGTTTGCGTGTAGCTCGTTATTATCTTTTAGCAGTTGTGGTATAATTGATATAGAGGGGTATTTATGAGATTTGTTGTATTGTTATTGCTCTCTTTTACACTACTGTTTTCATCACGTGCACAACCTTTGGAAAAAGTTTCACTACAACTTCAATGGTTAGATCAGTTTCAATTTGCTGGGTATTATATTGCAAAGCAAAAAGGGTTTTACAAAGATGTAGGACTTGATGTTACTTTGCAAAAATATACAAACGACACAGATGTAGTGAAGAATGTTGTTCAACATAAAAGTACATACGCAATAGGGCGTTCAAGCCTTGTAAAATCTCGTGCAGAGGGTTACAAGATCGTTTTACTTGCTGCTATTTTTCAAAACTCTCCATTAGAGCTCATTGCACTGAAGTCTTCGCAAATAAAAACTATACAAGATTTTGAACATAAAACAATTATGATGACAAAAGATGCAAGTGAAACAGTTGCTATTGATGCGATGATTACAACAAGTTTTATCGATAAAGGCACCATTAGTTATGTTGACCATACATTTGATATCAATGATCTTATAGAAAAAAAAGTAGATCTTTATGCAGGATATAGTTCAAATGAACCCTATATTCTGCAACAAAAAGGGATCAAATTTGTAGAATTCAATCCAAAAGAGAGAGGTTTTGACTTTTATGGTGATATCCTTTTTACAAGTGAAGATGAACTTAGCAACCATCCAAAAAGAGTAGCTGCGTTTAGAAAGGCATCCCTAAAAGGGTGGCAATATGCTTTTGAACATATTGATGAGAGTGTAGATCTTGTTTACAAACATTATAACCCTCAACATAAAACAAGAGCAGCACTTTTGTATGAAGCAAAGGTTTTAAAACATTTAGCATACACAAAAGGTGTGGTACTTGGTGATATAGAAGATAATAAAATACAAAGAATTTTTGATGCATATAAACTTATGGGGATTGTGAGTGGAACGATTGATCTTGAAGAGTGTATCTATCAAGATATCAAGTTTACAAAAAAAGAAAAAGAGTATCTTCAAAAAAAAGGTGAGATAAAAATCTGTGTTTTGCCAAATGCAAAACCTTATAGTGCTATCGAAGATGGTAAGTATGTTGGCATTGGTGCTCAGATTTTAGAACTTACTCAAAAAGAGCTTGATATACATTATAAGCTTGTAGATAGTAAAAGTTGGGTTGAATCTTTAAAAAAAGGGATGAATAAAGAGTGTGACATCTTGCCAATCGCTGCAAAAACACCATCCCGTGAACATTTTTTCCGTTTTACAACTCCGTATCATTATGAGCCTCTAGTAATAACAACAATAAAAGGTGTCAATTATATTATCGATTTTGATACTGTTTTAGATAAAAGCTTCTCAGTTTCACGGGGTCAGTCGTTTATCGAGGATCTGCAAGCACGCTATCCAAATGTAAAACTTACTATTGTTGAGTCAACACAAGAGGGGTTACAAGGGGTACTCAATGGAAAGTTTTATGGGCATATTGATGTACTCATAGCAAGTGCATATGCTATTAAAAATATGGCACAAAACAGTTTACAGATCTCTGGACAGTTTGATAAAAAGGTAGAGGTGAGTTTTGGCGTTCGTAAAGATGATCCTGTTTTGTTTAGTATTTTTGAAAAGCTCTCACGAGATATCAAACCTATGGATCTTCAGCAGATCCTTAACAGTTGGGTACAAGTAACATACACAAATACGACCTCTTATAAGTATCTGTATGAAGCTTCAACGGCAGTGGTTGTGTTTTTTTTGATTTTTCTTTTCAAACATTATGTACTCAACAAGAAAAACAAACAACTCCAAGAGCTTCAAACAAAGGTTTTAGAGATCAATCAAAATCTGGAAAAAAAGATTGCTCACGCTGTTGCTGATCTTGAAAAAGCACAAGAGGTAGCAAAAACAGGCTCATGGATACTTGATATCAAAACCAAACATCTTAAATGGTCTAAAGAAACATTTAAAATCTTTGAAGTTGATTCAAAGAGTGTAAGTGAAGAGGAGCTTTTTGAGATATTTCTTAGTAAAGTTCATCCTGAAGATGTGGAGAAATTACAATCAACCTATGAGGACTCCCTTATATTTAACAAGCCGTATCGTGTTGAACATAGGTTACTCATGGAAGATGGTAGGATAAAACATGTGCTTGAGCAGTGTAAAACGATCTACGATAAAGATGGAGAGCCACTACTTTCACATGGTACAGTACAGGATGTGACAGAGCGTGTTTTGATCAAAGAGGAACTCAAACGCAAAGATGATTATCTTCTTCAACAATCTCGCTTGGCACAGATGGGGGAGATGCTATCAATGATAGCTCACCAATGGAAACAACCTCTTGGTGCGATATCTGCAACTCAAGTTGCCATAAAAACTGTTGTTAAGCTTGAAAAGTATGATTTAAGTGATCCAAAAGAGCGAGAAGCATTTTATATCTATCTTGATGAAAGATTAGATAAGATCGCTCTTTATGTGCAAAATCTCTCACAGATCATTAGAGATTTTAGTACATACTACAAACCACATACACAACCTAGTAAACTGTATATCGATGATGTTTTAACAAAAGCTTTTAGACTTGTAGAAGATATGCTTAAGAGTCACAATATACAAACAGAATTTTTACTTCAAAGTGATACAAAGATCATGATGCATGAAAATGAATTTATGCAGGTAGCTTTAAATATCTTTTCAAATGCAAAGGATCAGTTTGTAGTAAAAGAGATTGAGAACCCTTTGTTGAAAGTAAGAAGTTTTACAAAAGAGCAAAAAGTTTTTATTGAGATTGAGGATAATGCAGGGGGAGTTGATGAAGCGATCATCGACAAGATATTTGATCCTTATTATTCAACAAAGCTAGATAAAAATGGAACAGGACTTGGGCTGTATATGTCTAAAATTATCTTAAAAGATTATCATAATGGTGATATTTATGTAAAAAATGGCAAAGATGGTGCTATATTTACGATTATAATTGAAGTGCAACTAGATGAGGAGAGTTAATGGAGATATTTGAGTGTGATGTACTGATTATTGGTGCTGGTGGAGCAGGGCTGAGCAGTGCCATATTTGCCAAAGAGGCAGGTGCGGATGTGTGTGTGCTGACAAAAGAGTACCCTACAAGAAGCCAGACATGTATGGCTCAAGGCGGTATAAACGCAGCCTTTTCAAATGTGAGTGAAGATAGTGTTGATGCGCATATTGCCAACACTCTCAAGTCTGCTCATGGTCAAGCAGATGAGGAAGCGGTACGTTTTATGTGCTCAGAAGCAAAAGAGGCAGTGGAGTGGCTCGATAGCATAGGGGTATGTTTTTCACGTACTCAAGATGGCAAGATTGCTCAAAGACGACTTGGGGGAGCATCTGCTCCTAGAGCTTGTTATGCACAAGATTATACAGGACTTAAGATACTCCATACACTCTACGACAAGGCTCTTGCTTTGGGGATAGAGATGAGAGCTGAGAAGTATCTCTTGGAGCTACTCAAGGGTAAAGATGGTGAGATAGCAGCAGCATTGATACTTGATATTCGTAGTGGAAAAAAAGAGCTCTATAAAGCAAAATCTATCATCCTCGCAACTGGTGGATATAGCAGGATCTACGATACAAACTCTACAAACTCCACAGCATCGACTGCTGATGGTATTGCAGCAGCTGCAAGAGCGGGTGCTGATCTTGTAGATATGGAGTTTGTTCAGTTTCACCCAACATCATTGAAAAACTCAAGCATACTGATAGGGGAATCAGCTCGTGGAGAGGGTGGGTATCTGCTTAACTCCAAAGGGGAGAGATTTTGTGATGAACTTGCTCCTCGTGATGAGGTGAGTCGTGCTATAAATGCAGAGATAGAAAAAGGTGAAGAAGTTTTTTTAGATATTCGCCATCTTGGAGAGCGTTTTATCGATGAGAATCTTCCTCAAGAGAGAAAACTTGCAAAACTGTATGAAAATATTGATCCTGTGTATGATCTTATCCCTATCAAGCCAGCTGCACACTACACTATGGGTGGGGTTAAGGTAGATAACAATTCACAAACTAACATAAAAGGTTTGTTTGCCTGTGGTGAGTGTGCTAACCACAGAGTACATGGTGCAAACCGTCTGGGTGGCAATGCACTTTTAGAGATAGTGGTGTTTGGAAAAGAAGCGGGAAAAGCCGCAGCAACTTATGCAAAAAACAACCATCTTCCCTCTCCACACATAAAACATAGTTTTTACGATAGTGTAGCTAAGTGTAGCAATGAGATAGATTTTTACCAAAAACAAAGAGAGCTTGGGGAGTTACTTTATAAAAATGTAGGGATTGTTCGCACACATGAGCAGATGCAAGAGGCATTGTGTATACTTGAGAAGATGCAAGAGGATCTACCAAAGATGGGTGTTTTAGATAGTTCTGAGGTGTATAACACTAACATGATAGAGTTTTTATCGTTTGCAAATATGTTAGAGGTAGCACAAAAAGTTATAGAGAGTGCATTGGCAAGAGAGAGCAGTTGTGGTGCTCACTATATAAAGGAGTAGCAAGATGAAGATAAAAATAGAGCGTATCGAACATGTGCAAGAGTACACTTTAGCATACGATGATGCTACTTTACTTGAGGCTTTGGAGTTTATAAAAACGCATGAAGATGCAACACTGAGCTACTCAAGTGGATGTCGTAGCAGTGTGTG
>Ga0256837_1000377_pt1 | contig 38862 bp, 30 predicted proteins | sample 4562384metaG_FD_185976 | JGI IMG/M metagenome (GOLD analysis project Ga0256837, IMG submission 185976) | Hydrothermal vent microbial communities from Guaymas Basin, Mexico - 4561-384 | ecosystem: Environmental > Aquatic > Marine > Hydrothermal vents | place: Mexico: Guaymas Basin | collected... | reverse complement strand
CATGCAAATACAGGTGACGGTCTATCAATCGTTGCTCGTCATGGTCTTCCTTTAGAAGATATGGAGTTTGTACAGTTTCACCCATCAGGTCTTTCAGGAAATGGTGTTCTTATCTCTGAAGCTGCTCGTGGTGAAGGTGGTCGTCTTTTTAACTCTAAGGGTGAAAGATTTATGGAGAAATATGCTCCAAATGCTATGGAACTTGCATCTCGTGATGTTGTTTCTCGTGCTATCCTTAATGAGATTCGCGAAGGTCGTGGTGTTGGTCCAAGAAAAGATGCTGTTTACATTGATGTAACACACCTTGGAAAAGATTTGATTATGGAAAGACTTCCTGAGCTTCGTGATTTAGCTATCACTTTCTTAGGTCTTGACATGATTAAAGAACCTATCCTTATCTCTGCAACTGCGCACTACTCTATGGGTGGTATTCCAGTAAATATCGCTGGGAATGTTCGTCTTAATAATGATGAGCTTATAGAAGGTTTCTATGCAGCTGGTGAGTGTTCATGTGTATCTGTTCATGGTGCAAACCGTTTAGGTGCAAACTCTGTTCTTGAAGCACTTCTTTTTGGTCGTTTTGTTGGTAAAACGATGGTTTCAGAAATTGACAACATCGAACTTCGTCCTGCTACACAAGAGGATGCAGATACAGCTTTAGCTGAAATAGATTTCGTTATTGGTAACAATGGTAGTGAGACTATTCCCGGGCTTAGAGAAGAACTTCAACAGTGTATGACAGCAAATGCTGGTGCATTTAGAACTGCTGAGACTCTTCAAATTGCTATAGATACAATTAAAGAGCTTCGTAAAAGATTTAAAGATATTCGTATCAAAGATAAATCAAAAATCTTCAATACTGAACTTCAAGAGGCTATCGAATTTGGTCATATGCTTGATTATTCAGCGTTTATCGTTGAGAGTGCTATTGCTAGAAATGAGAGTCGTGGTGCTCACTATAGAGAGGACTTCGATACTCGTAATGATGAAGAGTTCTTAAAACACACTATGGCTTACATGGATAAAGAGGGGAACATCAAGTTAGATTATATGGATGTTGTTCTTGGAAAACATGAACTTAAAGCTAGAACTTACTAGAAAAGGGAGAGGAACTTATGAGTGAAAATGCAATTACATCGCAAAAAGTAAACTTCAAAGTATTTCGTTTTAATGCTGATGAAGATTATCTTCCATACTATGAAAATTATGAGATGGAAGTAACTTCTGAGGAAGTTGTTTTAGATATTTTAAACAGAATCAAGTGGGATCATGATGGAAGTTTTTCTTACAGAAGATCTTGCCGTCACGGTATCTGTGGAGCATGTGCTATCAAAGTAAATGGTCGTTCAACTCTTGCTTGTAAAGAGTCTATGACTAAAATGATAGAGTTTTGGGGCGACGAGATGACTATCGAGCCTTTAAGTACTAAACGTGCTGTTAAAGATTTAATTATTGATAAGGGTGACTTCTGGGAGAAACATGATGCTATTCAGCCTTATCTTATCTCAGATGTAGATGAACATCCTGAACATGAGCATTTAGTTACACCTGAAGAGGCTGAAGAGCTTAATGAAGCTGACTTATGTATTCAGTGTGGTGCTTGTCACTATGCTTGTCCTGTAGTTGATGTAAATGAAGACTTCTTTGGTCCTGCTGCATTTGCAAAAGCATTTAGATTTGAAGCTGATGTACGTGATGATGCTCATGACTCAAGACTTCAAGATCTTCATAAAGAGAATCAAGGTCTTTGGGATTGTGTAAAATGTATGGAGTGTGCTGAAGTATGTCCTAAGGATGTTAATCCTATCGAGAAGATTACTAAACTTCATCAAATGCTATTTAAAGAGGGAGTTGCAAACTCAAATGTCGCTACTCGTCATGCTGTTGGATTTAAACACTCAATCGCTAGAAATGGTGTACTTGATGAGGGTGGAATGGTTCTTTACTCTGAAGGTTTAGCAGTAGTGAAACACCTTCCATTAGCAGCTAGAATGTTTGTTAAAGGTAAAATTGTTCCACCATGGGGCATCACAAAATCAGATAATTTAGATGAGATTCAAAAATTAGTAAAATCTTCATCAACTGCAAAGTTCTAGGAGTATAAGAAATGGAAAAATTAAAATATGCACTTTTTACAGGTTGTACTGCTAAACAGAGTACACCTGAACAATATATGTCAACTATGGCAGTTGCAGAGAAATTAAACATCGAACTTGTAGAACTTACAGAAGCTTCTTGTTGTGGAGCTTCTCACCTACAAGATTATGATGACTTTTTATCTTTAGTTCTAAACGCTAGAAATATCGCTTATGCTGAGAAATATGGTCTTACAATGGTAACTATCTGTAATACTTGTCAACTTAACACTGCTATGACTAAACACCGTTTAGATGAAAACCCAGAGTTAAAAGCGAAAGTAAATGTAAAACTAGCAGAAGTTGGTTTAGAGTACAAAGGTACTTCAAATATCATTCACTTCTTATATGCTATCATTGATGATATTGGTCTTGATAAGATTAAAGAGATGGTTGTTACTCCTCTTTCTCAGTTCAATATCGCACCATTTTATGGTTGTCACAACATCCGTCCTTCAGAGCTTCAAAATGAGACTCACAAGACGGCAGAAAATCCATACAACCCTACTTCACTTGATGATTTAATTATCGCTTGTGGTGGTGAAAGTGTTCAGTATGAAGAAAAAACTAAATGTTGTGGTTTTCATGTTGAACTTCAAGCACCTAAAACTTCAGCTATTTTAGCTGGAAATGTTGTTGCTGGAGCAATGGATCAAAATGCTGACTGGATTGTTACTCCATGTCCTCTTTGTCACCTTAAGTTAGATACACAAACAGATCACCTATCTCATGCTATAGGTCGTGAAGTTTCTCTTCCTGTTCTTCATATGCAACAGATGCTAGGTTTAGCACTAGGTTGTCCAGAAGAGACACTTGGTATGAAGCACCATGTAACAAAAGTAGACTTTATATAGTCTACTCTTATTACATTTTTACTATTCCTTTAGTTATAAAATAATTGTTTTTTCTTTTATATCGTAAGTTATAACACTATTTTTTAATCCCTTAAAAAGTGAAATATCTTTTTTAAGGGATGGTAATTTTTTTTCGCTTAAAATTACAAAGTCATCACCCTCTTTTCTAAAAACTATACAATCATCATAAAGTCCATCTATATATTTTGCAAAAGAGATTAAAAATTCATCTCCCTTAGACCAACTATGTTCTCTGTTGTACTCAGTAAAGTTATGTAGTTCAATAGTATATATAAATACTTCATCAGCATTGATTTGATACTGAAGCATTATTGGTAAGTAGTCAATGATAAAAAGATTTGTTAATCTATCTTTATAAAAGTATGCAAATCTTTGTTCTTCTATTTTTGATTGGGGAAGTTGAGAAATTTCATTATCAATATTTATATTTTTTAAAACTTTTACCGCAGCACTTACCACTTCAGGGTGAAACTGTTTTAAACTTAAATCTTCTAACTCTTGAAGTGCTACTTTTAAACTTTTTCTAGGTTTATAAACTCTATTTGTAGTCATAGCATCAAAGGCATCTGACACAATCATAATCCTACTTAATGGACGAATTTCCTCTTTTTGAATTCTTCTGGGATAACCACTTCCATCATATTTTTCATGATGTTCTCGCATAATATCTGCAATATCTTTATAATCATCTATCTTACGAAGTAAATCATAACCACTCTCTAGATGCTCTTGAATTAAACTATATTCAAAGTCATCAAGTTTTCCAGGTTTAAGTAAAATATTGTCAGGTGTAGATATTTTACCTATATCATGAAGCCATGCTGCTTTTTTTAAAATACTTATCTCATCTTCAGAATAGTTCATCTCTCTTGCTATAAGTTCACAGTACTTAGCAACACGCTTTGTATGTCCAGCAGTATAGGAGTCACGTGACTCTATCATATTTACTAAAGAGTGAATAATCTGTTCTTGATTCTTCATTTTTTCTGCTTCTAACTCTACAATTTTATCTTCTTTCATTTTGTCATGAAAGACTACAACTGTTCCCGTTACTTTATTGTCTGAGTATATTGGTGTTGCTAAAACAGAAACAGATATAAAACTGCCATCATGTTTTACAAAATGGGATAAAATATTTTCATATGCTCTATTTTTCTCTTTTACCTGATGTATTTTACACTCATTAGATAGTATAGGTTGATTCTCTATAGTTTTATAATGAATATACTCATGAATTTTTTTACCTAAAAGTTCTTTTTCTTTAAAGCCTAAAAGTTGTAATGCTTTTTTATTTATAAATGTAGCTCTATTATCAAGATCTAAAGTATAAATACCATCACCTATACTTTGAGCCATATCAACAAATTTTTTTTTACTTGCTATAAGTTCTGTACTATTTTCAAAAAGTTTCAGATAAAGAGAAATTTTATTAAGTAATTGATTATCATCAATAGGTTTTGTTAAGTAGTCAATCGCACCAATTTCAAATCCCTCGTGGATAAACTCTTCACTTTTAAAAATAGCAGTTACAAATATAATAGGTATATCTCTTGTTTTTTTATTCGCCTTAATCAGCTTAGCAAATTCAAATCCATTCATCTCTGGCATCTGAACATCAAGAAGTATAAGATCTATATGCTCTTTAAGAAGTTTATCAAAACCAACTTGTGCACTAATAGCTTCAATTACATTTATATGCTTTTCTGTTTCAAGTAAGGCATGAAGAGTAAAAAGGTTATTTTTATTATCATCTACACATAAGATATTGTATTTATTTTTCATGCTATATTTACTCTGTTTCGCCCTGTCTCTTTTGCTATATACAATGCATCATCTGCTCGTTTAAGCATACTCTCAATGTTATCACCTTTTATATACTCTGTTACTCCAAAACTACAAGTAATTTTTTCAACATCAGCAAAACTATAATTTTCTATCTTAATACGAAGATTTGTCAAAATTTTTTCTGCTAAATTAGTTGTTATATTAGGTAAAATAAGGACAAACTCCTCTCCACCCCATCTAGCAAATATATCACTTTGACGAATACTACTGTTTACAAGTTGTGCGAGTGTAATTAAAACACTATCACCAACTAAATGTCCATAAGTATCATTTACTCTTTTAAAATGGTCTATATCAATCATAACAGTACAAAAAGTCTCTCTAAGGACTTTACTTTTCTCTACTTGCTTTTCAAACAACTCTTCAAGTCTTTTTCTATTATAAATATTTGTTAATGAATCATAATCAGCTTGATGTGCATACTCTTTTTTTTGACTATCAATATATGTAATATTTGTTAAACTCAATATATAATTAACATCAAATTTTTTCACTTTAATATCATAAGAGTGTAATTTCGCTGTTTTAATATCTTTAATCTGAACAACTCTATTATGAATTTTAAGTTCTTCAAGTAAAGTATCTACCCAAAAATGCTCATTATCAACCTGCTTAAGACTAAAATAACCCTCTTTAGGAACAAAAGTATTACATATACAAGTATATTTTTTTGCAAATTCTTGAGTATCTTTCACATCAAACAATTTACAAACGCTACTGTTAATTCTACTAATCTTTTTCCCATCGGTTACTATTAGTAAGTTATCTTGTGTATCTAATATACCTTGTATAAGATTTCTTTCTTTCTCTAAATATTTTTGATTCTCTACTAAAGAGAGGTGAAATGCAACTCTTGAAAAAAGCTCTTTTGAATTAAAAGGTTTGTTCATGTAATCAACACCACCAAGTTCATAGCAAGTGGAAACAGTCTCTTCATCTTTTTTTGCAGTTAAAAATATAACTGGAATATCTTTTGTTTTTTTATTTTTTTGAATAAGTTTTATAGTACCAAACCCATCTAAATCTGGCATCATAATATCTAAAAGAATCAAATCTACCTTTTCTTTAAGTAAAATACCAAGAGCATCTTTTCCAGACTTTGCTGTCAATATAGTATATTTATCACTAAAATTTGACTCAAAAAGAGCTTCTAAAGTAAAAAGATTTGTTTCTATATCATCAACACACAAGATTGTTTTCATTATGCAATTTTCCTATAAATTTTACAATTATCTCTACATTTCTCAAATCTATCTAAGAAAATAGGAGATATTTCTTCACTTTCACCTAAAAGAAGATGACCTCCAAATTTTAACGAGTCATAAAAAAGTTGAAACACTTTTTCTTTCAATATCTCATCAAAGTATATCATCACATTTTTACACTCAATGATACTAAATTCATTAAATACACTATCCTTTTCTAAATTATGAACAAAAAAAAGAATCTTTCTTTTAATACTTTCACTTACTTTAACATAACTATTATTAATAGTAAAGTAATCACTTAAAGGATGTTTAAAACCAAAATGTCCGTAAACATTTAAAGCATTTTCATAAGACTCTAAACAGTAAAGCCCGTTTTTTGCCTCTTCTATAACAACAGCATTTATATCAGTGGCATAAATAGTACTTTTATGAAGTAAATTCATCTCATTTAGGATTATTGCTGTAGAGTAAGCTTCCTTACCTATACTACATCCTGCACACCATATTTTAATATTATAACAATTTTTATGCTCTTTATTTATTAACTCAATCATTTTAGTTGAAGATTCTTCTTTTCTAAAAAAATTTGTTATATTTACAGACAAAGAGAGAAATAGAGCCTGAAACATACTCTTTTTAAAACATATCATGACTAATAAATCTATCATAGTTTTAACTCTAAACTGAATCATAAACTGCTCTACTCTTCTACATATAGACTCTCTATTGTATTCTCTATAATCATACTCATAATATTTATGAATAATCTCTAAAAGATACTCTATATACATATCTTTACTCTTAAAATCTAAAGTAACAATATTAATAAAATCTATAATTTCTTTTGTTGAGAGTATATAATCATATACTCCTTTTTTCTTAGCTATACAGGGTATAGAATTGGCACTACACTCTTCTTGTTTATGTAACAGTATAGTAGAACCATGTAAGTCTAAACTATTCAAAGCATCTACACCATCAGATTCATAACCACAACTAAGATAGGCGAGAAGTCTTGAACCATACTCTTTACTTAAAGAGTCGAAAGTTACAGATATAGACGGTCTAGCTGAGTTATAAACATCAGACTTATCAAGAATAATATATCCATTTTCTACTCGAAGATGTCTATCTTTAGGTGCTATATAAATATGTCCTTTTTTTACATACTCTCTATCTATTGCATAATGAACATCATTTTTCAAATACTTCGATAAAATATCATCAAAACAACTTTTTAATTTCGCACTAATATGTTGTACTATAAATATAGTAAAATCTTCTACTTTTATAGAGGATAAAATCTTTATTATTTTTTCACTACTGTCACTACTTCCACCAATCACTAAAACATCAGGAGATAACTCCTTTTGCTTGCAATAGAACTCCTCTAAATGTAAAACTGATACAAATCCTAACTTATGCAAATATTTTGAGAGTTTATCATGGCTGACACCTATCTCTATCTTTTTATGATACTCTTCTTGATATTGATAAATCAACTCTATAAACTCTAATGGTAAAGTATAAAAATCTTTACAAAAAATTTTAAAATAAGCTAAATTACTTTGAAATAATTTTTCTAAAATCTTTAAATCATCCAACTCAACACTATCAATAAATTCAATCTCATAATATGTTGAACATTTTATATACTTTAACAAAAACTATTTACTCCAAGCTTTTAAAATAGAAACTAATGCATTTTGATCTATTGGTTTTGGTAGGTAATCATCCGCACCTGCTTCAAAACACATCTCTTTATCTTGTTGCATTGTTTTAGCAGTAATCGCTATAATAGGTATCTCTTTAAATCGTTTATCTTTTTTAATGACTTTCATAACTTCTAAACCATCCATAACAGGCATCATAATATCCATAAGTATCATATCCATATCTTCACTCTCATTAATCAAGAGGTCAATAGCATCTTTACCATTTAATGCACTAAATGTTTCTGCACCTAACTCTTGAAGAACCGAAGATAGAGTAAAAATATTACGACTATCATCATCAACAATAAGAATATTTTTACCATTTAAGAGTTCACTATCTAACTCCTCTTCATTTTCAATAACAAATTGTGGCTCTTCTTCTAAAGTCAACACTTCAGAAACCTGACTCTTTTTTATCATAGGAGATAGTAATTTTTCTTGTTTTAGAGGTAAAAGTACTCTAAACGTTGACCCCTCACCCGAAACTGATTCCACCTCAATAACACCACCCATTAAATCTACAAATGTTTTACTTATAGAGAGTCCAAGCCCTGTTCCACCATACTCACGGCTTATACTTCCATCAACTTGTTTAAAGGCATCAAAGATAAGTTCTAACTTACTACTAGGTATTCCAATACCACTATCTTTAACTTCAAAAATTAGATTTTTTTCATCTTTGAGCATTGACATCACTACCCCACCCTCTTTCGTAAACTTAAAGGCATTACTGAGTAGGTTTTTAAGAATTTGAAGAAGTTTAGTTTTGTCTGCTAAAAATGTAGAATTTATTTGATCTTCTATCTCAAAACTTATTTTTTTATCTTTTGCAACTTCATCAAAAAGACCATGAATTTCAGTAGATATATCTGAACTTACAATCTCTTCTGTTTGTAGTTCCATATTTCCTGATTCTATTTTACTAAGATCTAAAATATCATTAATAAGAAGTAGTAAATCATTTCCTGCTTTATAAATCACTTCTGTTTTAGAGACATCATCTTTTTCTAAATGACCATTTTGATTTTGTGTTAAAAGTTTCGATAGTAAAATTATTGAGTTAAGTGGTGTTCTTAGCTCATGTGACATATTTGCTAAAAATTCACTTTTGTATTGACTAGCTTTTTCTAAATCATTTGCACGTTTATCTAAATCTTCTTTAGCTTGAGTAAGTTCACTGTTTTGTTTTTTCATCTCTAGTGCTTGAAGGGAGAGTTGTTGTTGCTGCTCTTCCATTTGAACATTAGATTCTTGTAACTCTTCACTTTGAACTTGAAGCTCTTCAAAAGCACTTTGAGATTTTTCAAGAAGTACTTTAATACGAACATTTTGAGAAGTAGAGTAAAGAGATGTAGCTGCAAGTATGGCTACTTTTTCTAAATACCCTTTTTGTAATTTTGTAAATATATTGGTAGTCATAAACTCAATTACACCAAGAAGTTCTCCCTCATGAACAAGAGGTAGTACATAGACCTCTTTAGATTTTGCGATTGTAGTGCCAGTATGAATTTCAGTAGAACTATCCTCTAAGTTTCTAAGGAGTATTGCCTCTTTTTCAAGTGCTACCTGCCCAATAACACTCTCACCTAATGAAAATACATTTGATAAAGCTTCTCTTGTATTAAAAGAGAAAGATGCTATAAGTTTTAAAAGTTTATGCTCTTCATCAAAGATATAAACAACTCCACTACTAGCATCTACATATCGACTTGCAGTTGTTATAACTTCTTTTGCTAGTTTATTTGTATCAATGATACCACTTACTTTTTCACTATATGCAGAAATTCCTTCATTAAAGTAGATATCATTTTGTGTTTTCTGATTGTTTTCTTTGAGTATTTTTGTCATAGTTCCAAGAGCAATACTTAACTCATCTTTACTTGATTTTGCTATGATTTTATTTGAAAAATCATTTTTAGCAATTGCATTTGATTGATGAAGAATAGTTTTAAGATAACTAATCATCTTAAGCATAGCTACCCCTAGTCTATCATCATCCCCAACTGTTTTATACTCTATATCTATTTCACCTCTTGCTATAGACTCTGCGATTTCAGTAACAGTTTCTAAGTATGAGATAGTATCTATTAAAGCTAGACCTAAAACATCATCACTACTTTTAGCAATAATTTTAGTCTTATAATTACCTGTCGATAACTTTTGAGCAAAAACTGAAATCTCTTTAAGTCTTTTAGTCATATCTGTAATCGCTAATCCAAGCTTATCATCCTTGCTTAAAAGTTCAATATCTTTAGTAAAATTTCCATTAGCAACTGCATTAGCTTGTGTAATAGTAGTAGAAATGGCATCTACTACTTTTGAAGTCGAATAAACTATTTCTCCTATTTCATCATGAGCATTATATACAATATCCATTTTTTTAATATGACCTTTAGAGAGTGCTTTTAACTGCTCTGTGACTTGTGAAAGAGGTACAATTATCATATTTAGATAGTAACGAATCACTATAAATGAGAGTAGTATAATAAGAATAACAATAGTAGAAAACATAAGAGTAAAACTCTCTAATTTAGAGAGGGATACACTCTCATCCACAATAGAGATTACATACCAGTAATTATCTTTAATCTCTAGTAGTGGGTGAATTTTATGAAAAGTATAAACCTTACCATTTGCATTAAAAATCCCATTATCACCTTTAATATTTTTTTGAACATCTGGATACTCTTTATAAAAATTATATCCACTTTTAAGTTGATTTCCCCAACATTTTTTACTATCCTTATTGTAAAGATACTCTCCCTTATTATTGATAAGATCATATGATATTTTTTTCTTTTTATTTCTATCTTCATTTTTAGCAATGATATTTAAAATCTTTTTTGCATAGATATTAGCTACAAGTACTCCCACAACTTCATTGTTACCATCATACATAGGTGTTGCATAACGAACTACAGGAATATAAGGTTTTTCGATTTTTCCATTTTCTATATTTAAGTTCATTTTAGAGATATAAAATTCACCTTTTTTCAGTTTTTTAGTCACCTCTACATAATCTCTTCCACTCTTATTTTGAAGTCTGTTTTCAGGCTTTATAGTTACATGATCAGTAAAAGAGTCATATGTAGCAGCTATTAACTCATTTCCTTTTAAATCAATAATACGGACACTACGGTAGTTTTCTCTAGTCTCTAAAAAATCCTTTAATATATCTGAAAAGATTGTTTTCCATTTTTGGGACTTTTTAGCTACAGACATAGATTTCCATATCATATAGCGTTTAAGTGCATAGTTTTCAGTTAAAAAGTTTATGTCATTTGGTACACTATCTAATTTAGATTCTATAGAAAGTTTAATACTACTTACATCTTCAACACTTAACTCATTAGATGATTTTAAATATGATTCATAAGTATTTGTATAGCCTATCCATCCAATAGAACCAATACCTAAGAGTAAAACTACTATAAAAATAAAAAATATTTTGTTTCGTAAAGAGATATCTATTCTCATTTTAATTTCCTAATTTCTACATTTAGTAGTGTTGCTTTTCTTAAATTCCAGTTCATCAACTGATCAACATCTGCTGGTGTTTTATTAAAATATGTTGTAGCTGCTGGTGTTATGTAATGCTTTAATCCTACATATGCTTTGATTGTTTGTAGCTCAGCTAGTATCATCTGATTCATAGTAAAAACTGAACTAGGTGTGATTTTTGAATGCCTAAACACTGAAAAATTAACTGTAGATATTCCTACACTAAATTGTATCTGTTTTATCTTCTCTAAAATTTTCATTGCTACCTCGAAAGTATCTGTTAGTGTAGCTTTATCATTTCTAGCAGTAGGTACAGTGTTGTCTTCTATGCCTAAATGATTAAGAATAATTGTAAGCTCATCATACACACGCATACTCTCTCCAAAAACATACGAAGGAGTAAAATCTGCTTGATTTAACTTATCAAACATTGCAGATATTACACTAAGTGCATTAAAAACATCTAAAGGTGTCTTATTTTTATACTTTTTTGTTTTATATGGAGAAGTTTTTATATCCAATCTAAATTTATAAATTTTAATCTCTGTCAAAATTCTTTGTGTCTGTTCATAGACTAAGTCTGGATTGAGATTTAATACTGGTTCCACATTGATAGGTTCAATAGTTGGAAGCTTATGAGCTATACGAAGCATATTTATTTTAATAGCTATCTCGTAAGTCAACTGCCATACATTTCTAGGCTTCAGAGGTGTACTTATCTTAGTACGTTCTCTAATCTTTTTTTCATTATAAGAGATACCATAATAATCTAAGAGAGAGACCATTTCACTATTTATCTTCATCACTTGAGAATAAACATCAGTTAGTGTAATTGTTCTAGCAGAGAGAAGAACACTCAAAAGAACTAAAAATAATATTTTCTTCATCTATATTCCTAAACATTTTTTAATAAAGCGAATAACACTTACTACTAAATTATAGCACTTGTTCTACATATGTATCTTAAAACTATTAAAAGTAAGAAAAACTATTAGTAATTATGTTATTATTTTAGATATTTAAATCGAGAGGTAATTTATAATGAACGATACAACAGACATAACAACACTTAGTATTAGAATGGCTGTATTTGCAGTTATTGCAGTGGTTTTTTTCTTTATACTAAAGAAAGGTGACAAAAAAGAGAAATAATTCTCTCTTTTGTTATTTTAGTTTACCATTACCATAATGTTGGTATAGGTAATCTGTAATAGTTGTAGTATCTTCTTTTGAGATAGGTGCTTTAAAATGTGTTATCATTTTTTCAATCTTTTTATGCCAAAAGAGATGTGACTGTGGACCTTGATTTATTATGTATCCAAAAGAGTGACACATCAAACAGTTTGCTTGAACTGCATCAAAACCTTTACCCATTTTAATTTGATAAGAGATATAAGGTACTTCTATAGGACTTTGAACCTGTGCAAAAAGTGAACCAACTGCAAACATTGTTAATAATACTGTTTTTTTCATCATAAAACTCCTTATACCACTTCAACTGTTATAACATCAATACCGTTATATTTATATCCACCACGATTCCATGGAATATCTTTAGAGAGAGGTTGCTCTTCACCTAAACGATTTACTGCTTTTGCCATAATATTTAACTTACCGTACTCAGTTGGTTTATATGTAAATCTAAACTCTGTAAATGCATAACGACCATTCTCTTGTTTTAAAAGAGCTTCATCCCAAGTTTTTCCATCATCTGTTGAAAGAAGTACCTTACGAATACCATGTCCATCATCAAACGCTACACCACGAACAAGAATATGAGAGTTGTGATAAATTTTCATACCAGTTTCAGGGTACCCTATAACTGATTTTACATCCATACTTGTAATAGGTTTTGTTTTCTTAGCAAGATGATCTGGTGTTTCACCCTCAGTTGCATTATCAGGAACTCTATATGCTTTATCCATAAAGAAAAGAGATTTATATTTATCAGTTACAGTAATGTTACTTAACATTTTAACCCAGCTATCTGAGTAGTACCCAGGAAGCACTAAACGAAGAGGAAAACCATTAAGGTATGGTAAATCTTCACCATTCATCTCATAAGCAACAATAACATTATCATCAAGCTCAGTTAACTCTAACTCTCTTACAAAGTTTGGCGTTTTATAGTAAGCTGCTTTTTCAAGTCCATTAAAGCCTATCCAGTGTGCACCTTTTTTAAGTCCAGCTTTATTAAGGATGTCTGAAAGTCTTACACCTTTCCATTTAGCACAACCCATAGCACCACTACCCCACTGAATACCACCAGGGATTGGAGTAAATGCTGAACGACTATTTCCACCACATTGAAGTACAGCTGTTACTTCAACCTGCTCAAAATCAGACTTAAGCTCTTTAAGTGTAATATTTATCTCTTTATCTACAAGACCTTTAATATTGATTTTATAAGAATCTAACTCTATTTTTGTTGGAATATCTGGAAGGTGCCAACGTACAAAAAATTCATCATTTTCTGTAATTCCTCTTGTAAATATAGACTGAGGTGATTCTAAAAGAGGTGGTCTATCAGAGTAAGTAATCATTGGACGTTTTTCTGGAAATGCCATATTTGACACTTTTCGTTCATTATTTGGTTGATGAGTCACACCAGCAGAGAGGTTTGTACCTACTATTGCTGCAGAGGCGACGATTGAAGTTTTTAAGAAATCTCTTCTTTGCATTAATTGTCCTTATAAAATTTATTATTTTGCTGATTATATCTTTTTAATTTTAAACTGAGTTAAACTCTCAATTATAATTACTTATATATCATCCATATAGTTTGGAATCAAACTTTTTATTTTTTCATATATTTTTTGAAAATCTGTTGAGTAAACTCTTGTATCTGCTATACTTGTGATAAAGTTTGTATCTCGTTCAAAGCGAGGAACTAAATGCATATGTATATGTTCTGCTATTCCTGCTCCACCTGCTTTACCAAGATTCATTCCTATATTTACACCATCTGCACCAAAACCCTCTTTTAATAATCTAACACCTTTTTGTGCTAATGCTGACATATGTAACCATGTTTCACTAGATAACTCTTCTAATTTATCTGTATGAAGATGAGGAATTATCATAAAATGACCAGGAGTATAAGGATATTTATTCATAACTATAAAGCAATGCTTATCTCTATAAAGTACATGTAGTTCAGTAGAATCTTCTACATGCTTACTTATATGACAAAAAACACATCCCTCTATTTTTTTACCAGCAATATACTCATCTCTCCAAGGTGCATATAAAATATCTTTCATAAAAACTACTTAATCATATCATCAAGATGTTTAAATAATTTAAGTGATTCATTTTCAGTATCTTTAAATAACTCAATTATTTCATCATTACTTAATGGTTTATTACTTGCCATACTATTCATAACTTTTACTATATTTTTATGAACATTATGATGTGGTTCTTTAATTGCGATAAAAGAGTTATTTGATCCAAACTGTTTTTTACCTTCACCTTCATACCATTTACCTATATTACAAGCTGTATTATCTCCAAGTGTTTTATCGACTTTACCTTCAAACACTGAAGAGTATGTATAGTTTTTAAAGATAATATGATCTAGTTTTGCCATATTTGCAAAGAGCTCTTGTCCTATAATTGTATTGTCCACTTTAATCTGTTCAACTTTTGTAACCATATCATAAAGTGTACCTTTAAAGTTATCAAGTGTCTCTTGAGAACTATGTGCTTGTGACTCTATCTTTTCACTATTTTCTGACATACTCATCGAGTTTTGTTTTAAAACACTTATATTTGCTTCAACTTCACTCGTCGCTTTTTGTGTACGCTCTGCAAGTTTACGTACTTCATCAGCAACAACAGCAAATCCACGACCATGCTCACCTGCACGTGCAGCTTCAATAGCAGCATTTAAAGCGAGTAAATTTGTTTGATCTGATATATCTTTAATTAAGGCAATTACATTAAAAATCTCTTCTACATTAGTATTGAGTTGTTCTGAAGAAGCTCTTGATTCACCAAGCATTTCAGTAATATTTGACATACTTAATATAATATCATCTGTTGAATTTGTCACTTCTTGAATAACAGTTGCCGTTTCATCATTAAGTTTATTAACATCATTTACATTGGCAACATTCTCTTCCATACTACTTTTGAGATTATCTGCATTGTTAATAGCACCTTTTATCATCTGATGAGATAAACTTAATGTTAAATGATTTTTATCAAGACTCTCTTTTACTTTAATAGTTGATTCTTCAGCTCTATGTGCTTCTTCTTGTGCATTTAAAGCTATATCTTGAACCTTATCTAAGAACTTATTAAAACTAGCACTAGCATTTCCTAATTCATCTCTAGATAAGACTGGTAATCTTTTGGATAAATCTGCATCACCTTGTGCTAATTCAGTTGCTACAGTATTTAAATTTACTATTGGATTTACTATTGCTTTTTTGATAACATAAAATAAAAAGAAAAGAATAAATAAATCTAAAAGAGCCATAATATAAACTTGTCTTAGAAGAGAATCTTCTGATTTTATTATCATACCTTGAACAGTTGATAGTTTATTTCCAACTAATGCATAACCAACTATCTTACCTGAAAAATCTCTAATAGCTTCAGAAACTATAAAAAACTTATCTGTCATTGTAAAATCTTTTACATCTGAAATTTTCACACCACTTAAATCATCAAAAAATTTTCTATTTATATTTTTTTCTTTAACAGCTAAAGTATAGTTCCCTATTTTAGGAGCATTTTTTAAAGATTTTGCAGTAGATAAATACTCGTTTTTCATAACAATTATCATATCAAAACCATTTACAGATTTTGTATCTTTTACAATTGAGTTTAAACCTTGCATAAACTCTACAGATCCTAAATACTTCCCATTTTCAATAATTGGTGCTAATCCACGAAGAACTAATCCTGCACGACCTAACTCAATAGCTACTAAAGGCTTTTTGTTTTGCTTAACACTTAAAACTGTATTTCTAAATCCACTCAGATCATCACCATATTTTTTAGGGTTCCATGTTCTTAAAAAGCTATGAACATTAGCATCGTGAATATGTATTTTAATATTTTTATAATTTGTATATTCCTTAAAATCTTTAGAAATAGTTCTGTTATTTTCTTTAAGTGCTCTTACAATATCATAATTTTTTGAAATATTAATAGCATTAGTAAGTCCTATGTTTTCTTTAGCTTTTATAGCTTGAGAATAGACTAAACGCAATGTATTTGATTGTGAGTTATAGACATCTTCTTTCATCTGTTTTATAGAGTAAATATAATTATAAAACCAATAATAATTGATGAGACAAGAGGAAGATGAACCTTTTTACTAATAGAAAGATTTTTCATTTTTAAGTCCTAAGTATAAATTACTTTTATAATACTATGAAAAAACTTAAAACTTTCCTAATTTAAGACTATTTATATCATCTAAAAGAAATAATTTTTATAATACTGTTTTAATATAATTAAATATATACTTTTAGATGCATAAAAAAACCATATTACTACTAATCATTCTTACAATATTTTCAAATCTTTTAGAAGCAAAATTTATAGGAGCATTTGCACCTGATAAAAAAGTTGGTAACATCTCTTTATCTACAGGTCAAGCGAAGATAAACTCTCAATCAACATCTATCTACTCTTTAGATTTTGGAGGGAACTACTACTATAAAAATGGCATTATGTGGGGTTCTATTTTTAGTTTAGGCTATATTCAAAACCCTGACACTACTGTAGATAGTAAAGTAATGGCTGAACTTAGTGGAAAGTTTAAATTTGGATACTCTTTTGGAGAGCTTGCAAGAGCTCTTAGTGTCTATGCTTTAGCAGACTTTTCTTATCTAATGTATAACACAAGTAGCATAAACTATATCACAGGAAATCAAGAGGATAGTTTTAACAGTGCACAAGGAATAGGATCAGGAATGGGAGCTGAGTATCGTTTTAAAAACAACTACTTAGTGACAACTTCATACACAAGTATCACAATGACACCCGATGATGGTAAAAACTTTGAGTATGAAAAAATACTTATAGGTCTTGGCTATAGTTGGTAAAATTATATAAATGCAAAGACCAAATCAGGAAAAACAACGACTAAACCAAGAGCAATGATTTGAAGTAAGATAAAAGGAATGATTCCCTTGTAAATCTGCATAGTTGTTACACTATTTCCAGCTGCACCTTTAAGAAAAAAGAGTGAAAGTCCAAAGGGTGGAGTGAGGAATGAAGCTTGAAGATTCATAGCTATTAAAACTGCAAACCATATTGGGTCTATCCCAAACGCCGACATAACAGGAAGCAGGATAGGAACAATAATAAAGCTTATCTCTATAAAGTCTATAAAAAAGCCAAGTATAAAAATACTTAACATAGATATAGCAATAAACGCCCAAACACTTCCAATATCTTCACTAAAAAACTCTAGTATCAGGTCACTTCCACCTAACTCATTAAAAACTAAACTAAATGCCGTAGCCCCTATAAGAATCATAAAAATCATACCTGAAAGCTTCATTGTTTCAAAAAGTGCATACTTAATCATTTCGGTATTTAATGTTCTATTTATAGTTGAGAGTATCAAGCCACCTACTACACCAAAAGCAGCTGATTCAGTAGGAGAAGCGATACCTGCAAATATACTTCCTAAAACACTTATCATCAAAAGTAAAGGAGGGATTATCGCTTTGATAAGGTCAAAAAAAGTCACACTGTTCTCTAGTTTAAGAGCAGGAGCATCCTCTTTGTTGATAAAAGCACGAATAAGTATGTAAGCGATATAGAGTCCTACAAGTAAAAGACCAGGTAAAACAGCACCCATAAATAAATCTCCAACACTAACACTCATAACATCACCTAAGATGATAAGAATAATAGATGGAGGAATAATCTGCCCTAGTGTTCCACTCGCTGCAATAGTCCCACTCGCCAAAGATTTATTATACCCAGCATTTATCATAAGAGGAAGAGCGATAACACTCATCATAACAACAGAAGCAGAGACTATCCCTGTTGAAGCTGCTAAAATAGCTCCAACTAAAACAACACTTACACCCAGTCCTCCACGAACACCCTTAAACATAGCAGACATAGAGAGAAGAAGTTTTTCTGCCATTCCTGATTTTTCTAAGATAAGCCCCATCATTATAAAAAGTGGTACTGCCATAAGTGTTGTGTTATTCATAATCCCATATATTCTAAAGGGCAAAATATTAAAAACTTCAAAGCCTACATGAGGGACAACAAATGCAAACATCATCGCTACCCCACCAAAAGCAAACGCCACAGGAATACCAATAAGCAGAAGTATAAGGGCAACTACAAACATAACTAAGGCTATCATAAACTTCTCCATTTTTGAATCTCTTCATAAAGAAGTTCAAATGCTTGAAGTGCTAAAAATAAAAAAGAGAGAGGCATAAGAGATTTTACAATCCATCTATGAGCAAGTCCCCCAGGATCAGAAGACATCTCTCCCTGTGCATAACTAAGCTCCACAAAACCAATACCTATATATATAATTAAAAACGAAAGAGGTAGTATAAAAAAGAGAACTGATACGATGTTTATAAATGCCTGAATTTTAGGGGAGAAATTATCATAAAAAATATCTACACGAACATGTGAGTTATGTTTAAGAGTAAAAGCGATAGAGAGAAGAATTACCACATCAAAAAAGTGCCACTCTAACTCTTGAAGTGCAGTAGAACCACTGGAAAAGAGATATCTAGCAGTTGCATCATAAACTATAAGAACTACTAAAAGAGCGAGTATTGATGCTGTAAAATACGAACTGTATTTCCCTATTTTTTTTATCAAAACAGAACTCTAAATAAAGTTTGGTGCATCATTGGCAAAGAGAATAATATCCCCTGCTTTTGTCTGGTTCGCTAAAACCACTGTTAAACTAGCTTTATCTGCTAACATTATTTTATTTGACACATTAAGGTTTTTCTCAAAGAGTTCAGCGTTTAGAGAACCTGTAACTATCACTATATCAAAAACATCATTTATAGCGTTTATCAGTTTTAGATTTAACTCATCACTACTCTCTACAAGCCCTGGTGTTACTATAACCTTTTTACCACCTTGATGAAGAGAGCAGAGTCTTACACCCTCTAACATTCCATCAATATTTCCATTGTAACCATCATCTAAGATAAGTTTTCCACCCGCTTTTATCATCTGAAGTCTATGCTCAACAGGTTCTAGTTTTTTTACTGCTCTCTGTATCTCTTCATCACTCATTCCAAAACTTTTTGCGATTTTAACAGCTACTGTAATGTTCATAGTTTGAAAAGAACCTAGAACATCTGTATGAAGTTCTAAACTACTCTCTTCAAACGCCACTCTAAAATCAGTTCCATCTAAAGTGGCGTTTACATCACTTATCTCATTACCAAAAAAAGTTACTTTTTCATGTGGTTCATCTGTTACAGAAGTATGTATAAAAGCTCTCTCTAGTTTAGGAGATTGCATAATCTCTAACTTCGTAGCGATAATGTTATCAAGTGATTTAAAGTACTCAATATGAGCCTCCCCTACTTTACCAACAACTACAGTTTGAGGCTCAATAAAAGTAGTAATATCATAAATATCCCCACGCTCTCTAGCACCTGCTTCACATACATAAATCTCCGTATCTTCAGGAAGAGAGTTATTAATGTCACCCATAATCCCACCTAAGGTATTGACACTTCTTGGAGTTGCATAGACTTTAAACTTTTGTGAGAGTATCTGAGCTACAAAGTTTTTGATACTTGTCTTGCCATAACTTCCCGTAATAGCTACTATCTGAAGATTTTTCATAGATGCAAGTTTTCGTTTTGCACTCTTTTTATAGACCATAAAAAGATACTTTTCTATCAAAAAAGAACCTATGTATGCTATAGCCAAAGGCATAAAGACACCATAAACTTCACAAGCATGTTTAAGAGTACAAAGCACATCTTGAAAAAGTGTTAAACCTAAAAGAAGAATCAAAAAGCGTTTTACACGCCATGTAAGTACCAATTTTTTATCTAATCTTTTATGCCAAATAATAATGGCAGGAAGAACAGCAAAAACAAAAAATATTGTAAAAAACTTTCCAGTTGTATAGTAAGCAATAAAAGGAACTATAAAGTATATAACATGCCATTGAGGTTTATGATGTTTTAAAACTACACGAGAGAGTGAGTAGTTATACCACTGAAGATTAGTTATGAGGTACCAACCCAATAGCATTACAAAAAAAATGTTTACGGTAAAAGCTACCAATATTTCATAATCTTGCATCTAGTGACTCAATGTTTTTAAAAAAGTCTCTTGGACTTTTGAAGAGATACTTTCAGCTTCTTTCATAAAGAAAAAGTGATCACCATTAAAAACTTCTAAAGTAGAGTCTTTAATAAGCTGAGATATTCTTTCTCCTGAACTCAAAGGTGTAGCCGTATCCTCTTTTGCAAAACAGATAAGTGCTTTTCCATTGTAAAGAGAGAACTCTTTTGAAAAATCTTCATCAACTACATTTTTAAAAGTTTGGTACATATGTTCATTTAACTCTTTTGCATCTTCAGCGACAAAAAGAGAACGGAATTTACTTAAACCAAATATTTTAAGTAGTTTAAAAAGCATGATTTTTACACGAATTTTAAGTGGTTTTGGTCTGTAGATTCCGGCACTTGCAACTAAAACAAGAACTGTAGGGTCAAGTAAAAGAGCCACTTTTCCACCAAAAGAGTGACCTAAGATAATATCTCTTGAGGCATTAATCTGAATCATAAAAAGTTCAACTATTCTTGCAACATCAACCGTGGTAAGAGCCATAGAACAAGTAGAGCCACCAAAACCTGGTAGATCAATATAGATATGTCTAAAACTATCCATATAAGAAGCAAATGCCTTACTCATTATAGCTTTATTACTCCCCCAACCATGTAAGATAATCATATCTACTTTAGCGTTTGGATTCACTATCTCATAACTTATATCAAATGTATGATGCTTATGTTGAACAGATTTTATAGCCATTACTTCCCTTTTGCAGATGAGATGGAATGAATATAGTCATAAGAGACTTTTATTCTATTTTTACTAGGAAGAGAAGAGGATAACTCTTTAATTACTTTTTGAAAATCTTCAAAAAGGTAGTTCGCCATAGAACCAGGGATAGGGTTTATCTCATTTAAAAGCACTTCATCCTTGACTACAAAAAAGTCGCATCGAATAAGAGAACCCTCAAACATACCACGATATACTTTTTCAAAATTTACTTGAAGTTTATGTATCAATTCATCACTAATATCTGCTTTTAAAACCTGTTCAGAACGAGAAAAGTCCATATATTTTTTTTCAAAATCTAAGAACTCCTCTTTTTGAGGCTCTTCTACTATAGAGAAGTTTATCTTACCATTTGCCATATATCCAGCGAGGTTATACTCTTTTACACCCTCTATAAATGGCTCGACTAAGACGACATCATCATACTCAAATGCAGTATCTAAAGCATAATCAAAATCAGACTCTTCTCTTACTATACTTACACCTATAGAGCTTCCTAAAGAGGCAGGTTTAACTATAACAGGAAAGGAGAGTTCTAATGATTTTGCTTCATTTTTGTAAAAAAGTTCATACTTTACAGATGAAACATTGATAGAGTCACAAAGGTACTTAGTGTAGCGCTTATCATAAGAAAAAGTACAAGCCTCTTTTCTCGGTCCAATATAGGCTATCTTATAAAAATCCAAAAGTCCAGAGAGTGTTCCATCCTCACCATCTCCACCATGAATAAGATTTAAGATAGTATTATCATGGATTTTTGAGCTAAAGAGAGATTTTTGTGCAAATCCACCTAAAGTCAAAGATAACTCAGGCATTTTTTTATGCTCTTGTTTTGAAAAAGTAGTCGCTTTCATTTTATTTGAATCTATAAGATAAAACTTGTGATCATCATCACAAAAAATAAAACTCAAATCAAATGAACTTAATTTCTCTTTTACAGTGATTGCACTCACAACACTTATCTCATGTTCAAAACTTGCGCCACCAAATAAAATAGTTAATTTCAATATATTTCCTTTTAAACTGTCTGTAGTAATTTTAAAGCACCCTTTACAAGTGCAGCCGTATCATCACCCTCACAAGCACTTAATGCCTTAGAGATTTTATCTTTTTTGAAACCTAAGGCTTCGAGTGCCTCGGTTGCTTGAGAGAATGCCAAAGTTGAAGATGGTGTATCAGAAGAAGAGATTAAGTCGCTATCAAAACCAGCTAACTCTACGAGTATACGCCCTGCTCCTTTAGGGCCAATTCCAGGTACTTTTTTCACACCATTTAAATCTTTGTTGTTTATAACAGTAGCAAACTGTGCAGGTGTATAGGTAGAACAGATTGCCATAGCCACCTTAGGACCAACACCATTTATCTTTATAAGTCGTCCAAACATCTTTTTTTCATTTATATCCATAAAACCAAAAAGAAGTGAAGCATCTTCACGAATAATCTGAGTAGTAAAAAGTGAAACTTTCTCAGAACCTAATGCTGAAAATGTCTGTAGAGAGATAAAAACCTCATAGACAATGCCACTTACCTTTACATGCACAAAAGATGGCTCTTTATAAACTATAATTCCTTCTACACCGACTATCATTCTTCTACCGCCTGTATTTCAAACTCTCCATCACCCATATCAACCAAACCAAAAATCATATCTTTTGAACCCTCTGCTGGTCTATGAATAAGCTCTATAGGAGGATCAACTAACTTAAATATAATTTCATTGTAACCTATCCATCTATCTCTATTGATAACTCGTGCATCTAAGATATTATCTTGAAAAGAGGCTGTTCTTGTTGTTTGAAGATTTAAATGATCATTTTTCAGAGTATATTTTTCTTTTAATTCTTTAAAATTTTCTTGTATTTGAGTAAACTGCTTATATTTTTTTACAAAAGAGGAGGGAAGCTTCACACCATTTTTCTTATAATGAACTAAACGTTTTTTTATCTCTATAAATGCAGGTGTCCCCTCTTTGATAAGTTGAGTATAACGAAGCATCTCTTTTTTCATATCTTGAACTTCTTTTTTAAGCTCTTTTATCGCATCTTGATTATCATCAAGCTCTTTTTTAATTTGATTTTTCAAAAGTGGATCTATTGTAAATGTATTTTCACTTCCTTGAAGTTTTTTAATCTCTATTCTTTTTGAAGAAGTTACATTGACATGAGATGCACATATCTCTATCTCTACCTCTTTTGCTCTGATATAACCACCTAAAGCTTGAGTAATTTCTACTTCATCACCATCAACTTCACCATGTTCAAGCCTAGTAATTTTGATATGTTTTCCATAAGCTTTTCCCTTATGAATGTTAATATCTAAATCATCTGCTTTTATAGTAGCTGTTTTATGTGTCTGTCCTGCTACTGTTGCTCTAATCGCTACAACATGTGCATTTGAGCCAACATTACCCTCAATATCAATCTCGGTTACTTCAACATTCATCCCAGTACCAATGGCATCTTTTATCGCATCTGCTTCTTTTACATTTAAAGAGACATCTGAATCAATACCACTGTTGATAGAACCTGTTGTTCTGAAACTTACTTCACCTACATCCATATCTGTTTTAATGATATAAGTATTGTCTTCAAAAGCTATGTAACCATTTTCATTTGCATAATACTCTACAGATTCATCACTCTCTACAACTCTAATAGTCTCATTGACTTTAAAAGTAACCTCATTTTTTATTATCGGTTCACTTGGTTTCATAAATTCACCACGACAATTTCTTCCAGAGAGACCAATTTTAGGTTTAACATACTCTATAAGTAGTTCATCTTTTTTAACACTTTGAATAAAGCCACGTGAGGAGTAATCTACTTTTTTATTCTCATCAATTTCGTTATTCTTTTCATAATGAAAAATTAATGCATCATTTATTGTCTCGGTAGGCTCAAAACCTTCTGCAATAAGAAGCGTACTTACTTTTGTGTACTCTATTTTTTCTTCAACTCTTGCTTGTGCTGTTATCTTAGAAACAACATCTTTTACCATCTCATCAAAAATATTAATAAGAATTCCAGCACGTACTTTTCTCTTATTTATAAGATTTCTTAGATTCTCTTCAAGAGTAGATATATACTCTATTTTTGATCCCTCTGCTATACTAAAATATACTTTACATTTACTAGCATTTGCTCCAACTGCAACTTTTAGATAAGGGCAAGGAACATAAGTCTCTTTAGAGGGAGAAAAAACTTCTATCTCATAAGTCTGTTTTATTTGGAAGTAAGGATTTAAAAGTGCACTCTCATCATCAAGTTCATAGAGTGAATCTGCTTCTACATGTTCCCACTCTGTCTCTTTTGTTCCATCATTCATTCGTGTATATGTTGATACATCTAAAATATTAAAATCCAACATATCTATACGAATCTCATAACTCTTTGCAATAGCCATCAACTCTTTAGCTACATTTTGAGTTCGTACGACTGTTGGACGGACTTTTGTAGATGATTGTTTTTTCTTTTTAGAGCCAAATAATGCCATAATTTATACACCAAACTTAATTTTAATTTTAATTTTGTCTAGATTTTAACTAAATCTTTGTTAAAATTTCGTAAAACAAATCAAATATCTACAAAGAAGCCCATGTTCAAAGCAATATTTACCAATAGTTTCGGCATTTTAATATCAAGAGTTTTAGGATTTTTCAGAGATCTCCTTACTGCATCTGCACTTGGTGCAAACATTTATAGTGATATATTTTTTATAGCATTTAAGCTCCCTAATCTCTTTCGCCGAATCTTTGCCGAGGGTGCATTTACACAAGTTTTTATCCCTGCTTTTGCTAGAACGAAACATAAGGCTGTTTTTTCAGCAAATATATTCTTAGTTTTTCTTTCCATTATTCTTCTTATAACTCTTCTTGTAAATCTAATTCCTGAACTCTTTACAAAGGCTATTGCAGTTGGTTTTTCAACACAAACATTAGAGATAGCAGCTCCCTATGTTGCCATAAACTTCTGGTATCTACCTCTTGTTTTTGCTATGACATTTCTAAGTGGTATGCTTCAGTATAAACACCATTTTGCAACTACTGCATTTAGTACTGCACTTTTAAATCTATCTCTTATAGGTGCTCTTTTTCTTAGTCATAATAAAACAGAGAGTGAAATAGTTTACTATCTAAGCTATGGTGTTGTTATAGGAGGGATTTTACAACTTATCGCACATATTGTAGCCTTAAAAAAGATTGGGCTTCTAAAGCTTTTATATGGTGGATTTAAACATCTTCGAGTCAAATCTAAGCTTATAAAAAAAGATACTCATAAATTTAGAAATAACTTTTTTCCTGCCATGTGGGGAAACTCTACTGCACAAGTATCTGCTTTTTTAGATACTTTTTTAGCCTCTTTCCTTGTCACAGGAAGTATCTCTTATCTCTACTATGCTAACCGTATTTTTCAACTTCCTCTCGCACTTTTTGCCATAGCAACCTCTGTAGCTCTTTTTCCAAGAGTAGCTAGATATATAAGAAACAAGGATGAAGCAAAAGCAAAAGCCTTTATGGCTAAAGCTTTTTGGTTTTTAGCATTTTTACTTACTGCAAGTACTATAGGTGGGATTATTTTATCAAAAGAAATCACATGGTTACTCTTCCAACGTGGTGCTTTTACGGTAGAAGATACAAACAATACAACAGCCGTTCTTCAGATGTATATGATAGGACTACTTCCCTTTGGACTCCAAAAACTCTTCGTCCTATGGCTCTATGCAAAAGAGATGCAAAGAAAAGCTGCAACCATCGCAACATACTCTCTCGTCACTTATATACTTATAGCAGTTTCTCTTATAACACCGATGGGAGTAAGTGGTTTAGCACTTGCAAGTACAAGTGGTGGTTTTGTGAGTTTTATTCTCACTATACGAGTTTTTGGAGTGGATAATTTCTTAGAAATCATCCGTTCAAAAAACACTTTTTATTTAGTAGTAGGAGCGATAATACTCACTGTTACTCTACTAGTTTTTAAAGAGTTTATTGATTTATATATTTCTTAAATTAAGCTTTTTTATATATAATGATTATTATAAAATAAATAGAATTATGGGAAAAATATGAAACAGATATCAACATCAGCTTTAGCAAAAAATCTATCCATGAGTAAACATAAACTTGATGAACTTTTATTAGCAGCAAAGTATATTGTAAGGGATGAAAATGGTTATAAATTAACTGATTTAGGCATACAAAATAGTGGAGCAATCAAAACTCATGCAAAATTTGGAGAGTACATTGTTTGGAATGAAGATATAGAAATTCCAAATAAATTAATTACTCAAGGAAAAGAGTTTTTTTCTTCTACAAAAATAGCCAATAGATACAAGCTTTCAGCAAGCAAAATAAACTTAATATTATCAGAAATTGGATTTATTGAAAAATATTTAAAAGGTTGGACTATTACCATTCTTGGAAGTAAAAATGGAGGTATTCAAAAAGAGAATAACCAAAATGGAATACCTTATGTTGAATGGAATGAGTCAATTTTTAGCAATAGTGCTTTTGCATCAATTTTAAAAGAAGTGAATGGTGATGCAGGAGAGAGTACACAGAAAAAAATCGATGATTCTAAAGATTCAAATTTTCGAGAAAAGTTTCTAGCCAAACATAGAGCTACAGATGGTCATATGGTTAGAAGTAAAGCCGAAATGTTAATAGATAACTGGCTCTATATGTCAGAAATTGTGCATGCTTATGAGAGGAAACTACCTATAGAAGAAGAAGTCTATTGTGATTTTTATATTCCAACAGGAAAAATTTACATTGAATTTTGGGGACTTGAAAATGATCCTAAATATACAGCAAGAAAAGCGAAGAAAAAAGAGATTTATGAAAAATATAATTTTAAATTAATTGAATTAACAGATAAAGAAGTTTTTAATCTTGATGATTTTCTTCCAAAAATGTTACTTAAGTTTGGAGTTCAAACTTACTAATTTAAGTGAAAAAGAGTTAAAGTAAAAACATTAACTCTCTTTTAAAGTATAAAAATTTTTATTCAGCAACTCTATAAATCAACTGCCCTGCAAGTTCCATATAAACACTCTTCTTAAGCTCTTCAACTTCAGACATATTTGTAAGAGCATATGTTTTGATAGTTCTATCTAAATCTTCATACTCATGACTCTCTGAAAGCATAGCTTCCATAACTGCGAGTCTCTCTATAACACCATCAAACTCATCTTTTACTAAGTCTTGACTTAGTTGTCCTGAGATGTCCCAGTAACGTGACTGTGGTGTCCCTGCGAAGATATCATCTTCATCTTCAAATAGTGCTTCAAATTTGCTCATTTTTTAATTCCTTAATTTTATTTAAATTGTGGTTGTACGAAAGGTATAACCTGTTTTTTACGAGATAAAACACCATCTAGCCATACTTGATTATTTTCAAGTTTTTTCTCAAATGCTGCTTCAATTTTACTCGCATCATCACTTACACAAAGAAGTTGAGAACCCTCTTTCATAATGTCAGTTAAAAGAACAAGTAGAGTGTGTAAACCCTCTTCCTCTTTCATAGCTTTCATATCTGCTAAAATTTCATCTTTTCTATCATCAAGTGCAGATATATCTATCATCTCTAGTTGATTTACTCCAACTTTCATACCGTTCATCTCAAAAGCTTTATAATCTCTTGTGTTTAAATCACGAGCAGATGCACCCTCTGTAGCTGATTTAACTATGAACATCTCCATAGCTAAAGCTTTGTAGTCTTCTATTTCAGCGATAACAGCAAGCTCTTTTACTGCCTTTGTATCCACTTTTGTACAAGTTGGTGACTTAAAGATTACAGTATCACTTAAAATAGCCATCATCATTATTCCAGCTATATCTTTAGGAATCTCTACACTATTTGCCTTAAACATCTCATATACAACTGTGTTTGAGCATCCTATAGGACGTATCCAACACTCTAAAGGTGTATCTGTAGTTAAATCGCCAAGTTTATGGTGATCAACTATTCCAAGTATAGTCGCTTCCATAATATCTGAAGGTGCTTGAGCTTTGTCTGAGAAATCTATAAGATAAACATTTTCACCAGCTACGGAAGTTTTAAGCTCTGGAACTTTGTCTGCAAAGCCAAATTTAGAGAGGATAAACTCTGTTTCTGCACTTATTTCACCTTGACGAGTTGGTACACAATCTTCACCGAGTTGATTTTTTAAGTATGAGAGAGTGATAGCTCCTACTATAGAGTCGCTATCAGGACTTGTATGTCCAAAAATATATATTGACATTTTCTTGCCTTGTCTGAATTTTTGTAATTATACACAAGTTTATTTCATAAAATATAAACTTTACAAACTTTATAGGCTCTTTAGCTTATTTTTAGCAATCTTTGAAATAGAATATCTTCTAAATTTCTACTTGTATCTACTACAATTAGTACATAAACTTTTTCGTCATCAATTTTATAAATTATTCTCCACCTCTTGTAAATCATTTCCCTATATTTTACAATACCAATTTGCTGAAACTCTGGTACTATTCTTTTTCTTTCAGGTAAAATATATAACTTATTACACTCTTGTTTTATTTCAATAAATATTTTTTTTGCTATATTTATACTATCAATTTTAATATACTCAATAATTAATTCTAAATCAAACTCAGCATTTTTAGTCCAGATAACTTTATATTTTTTCACAGATATTATCCAAATAATTTTTGTTCTAAATTATTAAACATCTCTTCTTGATCCACTATTCTATTGTTTTCGATGTCATTTTCACTTTGAACTATTAATTTCAATAAATTCAAAGAATTTTGTAAATTTTCATAGCTTTTTATATCTTGGACAACAGCTTTCGCTTCACCATTTTGTGTAATTATAATAGTTCTTTGATTTTCATTTACATCATTAATAACTGTTGCAGTTTTTGCTTTAAGATAGCTAATAGGTTTTATATCTTGACTTAATAACATTGTATTGTCCTTCAACTAATTTTCCATATTGTACTAAATTTAATTTTAATTTAGTATTAAGTGAAACTATTTAAAAGCTTGAGCCTATTAAAAATCTAAAACTATCCGTATCTTCAATAAACTCTGCATCATTATGAATATACTCAAAACTTATAGGAAGAGATAAAGAGTTAAAAAAAACTGTAGAAAAGGTTAAACCTAAAGTCTCTTCATTCGCAAAAAATCTATTTTGAGAATAACTCTCTATGTTATAGTGACGATATTTTACATAGAGTGCTTCTCTTTGAAGAGATAAGGGAAATGTAAAGAAATAAGCTGAGAGATTTATAACCTTAGAGAGGCTAACTTCACTATAAGATGCTTCTTTAACGTAGTAAGTATTTGTAAGGCTTGGCATATCTATGGTAGAGGGGTCCATATCTAAACCTATACTTATATTTGAGAGTTTTACACCCCTTTCACCTACAGCTGTTTCACTATCAGTTATTGAGTACTTAGCAGCTAAACCGACATAAAACTCAGCTCCTATGTCGTGCTCAAAAGCATACTCTCCACCAGCTATCATGTCCTCTCTCTCCCTAACGGCATAAAGGTTTATCCTATTTAAGTAGTTGGCATACATACTCACACCAAACTGCTCATAAACGCCAAATGAGAGCATACCACTTAAAGGTTCTCTCTCTTTAGTATCATAATCTTGAAAATAAGAAGCACTCAAAGCACCATAGTAGTATCCAGCCTGATAGAAAGGAAGTGTAGCACTTAGTATCATCCCACTATCACGAGTATCTTCTCTATCAGCCTTATCTACAACTCCATAAGCAGAGATAGAGTACTGTAGTAGGTACTGAGAGTTAGAGTAACCTACCCCTGCTATAGTGATATTTGACTCATCTCTATTTACAAAGAAATTGACAGCATTTTGAGAAAGAACATCTCCAAACTTTACATTTAAAGAGCCTATAACTCCTCCCGTTTGAGAAGAACCTATCTCAAAATCACTTCCACTATAGTGCATATCTAAAAGAGAGTTGTATCTATCATCTAAGTTTAACTCTCCTAAATCTGTGTTACTTTTTTTGGAGTATGAACCATAGTACTCTCTATCTTCAAAAAAGAGTTTTGTTTCAAAGGGTTTTTCATCTATAGAGATTAGCTCATTTTTGACATAGTAGTAATCTTTAGCACTTATGGCAGAGAGTAAAACTTCATCATCATTTATAAGCCTTGCTTCGACAATATTGTCAGCCCTGCTTACTCGTCTGAGCGTAGAGTCTTTAAAAGAGTAGAGTGTAGAGCCTAGTTTAGAGTTGGCTACAAAGTAAACGCCACCCTTAGAGTCCACATCACTTACAATCCCATAAAAGCCTTCAAACGCCAAAAGTGGTGTTCTATTTTTATAGAGAGTTCTTGTTTTACCCTCCTGTTTGAAGTAGTAAAGATTATCATCCCTATCGACTATAACCGAAGAGTTTACCTGCTCATAAAGCTCTCCATCCACATATAGTTGAGGCTGGGAGTAGGAAGAGGCTACATCGAAATAAACTTCTCGTCCATCATGAAGATAAGCCTGAACCATTTTAGACTCTGTTCCCTCTTTGATAAAAGCATTTTTAGAAAAAAGAGCCTGATATATTCGTGTTGGCGAAGTATGGCGACTCCCCTGTGTAAAATACTCTCCATCTACTTTTAAGACTTTTCCACTCAAAAAGCTCTCTTTACTCTTAGTCACTTTATGAGACTCTTTATCCAAAACAACTAACTCAGGAGAACGAACGCCACTCTCATTTGTTAGAAAAAAGATTGCATCATCAGAGTTTCCTAAGGAAGAGAAAAACTGAGAGGAAGCGACTCTTTGACCCTCTACTTTTACAAACTCTTTAGCTAAAGCCTTATACTCGTCAGAAAACTCATTCAAAGTCCTCTCAAAATCTTTCCCAACCGCTACTTTCATAGTAGCATTTGTATAAAATGGCCACAACCAGTCTCTTGATTTGTACTTAAAGTAGCTATTTACAGACTCTAAGCCATATTTTTGTGCCATATAAAGGTTATAAAAACCACCTTGAATATAGACTATCTCCCCATAAGGAAACGCCAATTTAGAGTTGTAAACATCACTTGCCACTATATTTCCAGCCTCTGCTTGTAAAATCGTTTCAGCCTTGAATCTTCCACTATAGAGCCGTCCACCATTCCCATGCCACGACTCATTTAAAACAGCATTTCCCTCTAGCATAAAGGAGTTCTCCATTACATTTGGAACGGCTATAGGGATAAGAGGGATTAAAAAGCTACCATTGCCTATGATGGAGTATAAAAACTGAGAGACCTTACTATCTTTTACATCTATTTGGTAGTTATGTGCTGTCTCATGATACAGAAGTGTATCTAGCCATGAAGTTGTTGTAAAGTAGTCCACAAGCTGTGTGCCACCTACATAATTTATCTGTCTATTGAGTGGCCATTGAGTTGAGAATCCATTGGCTATTTGGTTGTGTTCAGAGATAAGACCAACATAGAGAGTAGTGTCAAGTTTCCACTCAAAAAACTTCTCATAGTCCTTATGAAGAGGAGCTTCAATCTCTAAAGCCTGTTTCACAAAAGGAAGATTTTTTTCTGTGTAGATCATCTCTACATTATCTTTTTTATCATAATGTTTATAATACGGCTTATCGTGTGGGACTACAGAATCCCCACTCCTTAAACCACTAGGAACATACTCCTGAGAAAAAAGAGTAGATGCTAAAAGAGAAGTCGCTACTAATCTACTTCTCATGAAGAGCTAACTCTTTTTTAAGATACTCTCCTGTAAATGAACCAGTCGTCTCATATGTTGCAGCCAAATCTTCAGGAGATCCCTCAGCAATGATAAGACCACCACCAGAACCACCCTCAGGACCCATATCAATAACCCAGTCAGCATTTTTAATCATATCTAAGTTATGTTCAATGATAAGCATACTATTTCCTAACTCAACAAACTTATGCAGAACATTTGTAAGTCTATCTACATCAGCAAAGTGAAGTCCTGTTGTTGGTTCATCTAAGATATAGAGTGTTTTTCCTGTATCTTTACGACTAAGCTCTTTACTCAGCTTGATACGCTGTGCCTCTCCGCCTGAGAGTGTTACGGCATTTTGCCCGAGTGTAATGTAACCTAGTCCAACATCCACAAGTGTTTTCATCTTCAGATTGATTTTAGGAATAGGAGCAAAAAACTCATATGCCTCATCAACACTCATATTTAAAACATCACTTATCGTCTTGCCTTTGTAGAAAACTTCTAGCGTTTGTTGGTTATACCGAGTTCCATTACAAGTGTCACATTTGACTAAAATGTCAGGTAAAAAGTGCATCTCAATCTTTATCTCGCCCTCACCCTGACACTTCTCACAACGACCACCCTTAACATTAAAACTAAAACGCGAAGTTGTGTAACCACGGATTTGAGACTCTTTTGTTTGACTAAAAAGATTTCGTATCTCATCCATAACACCAGTATAGGTTGCAGGGTTACTTCTTGGCGTTCGCCCTATTGGACTCTGGTCAAGATAGATAACCTTATCAACATGCTCTAGTCCTGTTATCTCAACACCTGCCACCTTGTTCACTTTTCTTGCATGATTAAGAAGCTCTCTCGCTGTTGGAAGTAGCGTTTGAAGCATGAGTGAACTCTTACCACTTCCACTTACACCCGTGATACATACAAAGTTATTTAGAGGTATCTTGGCGTTTAAGTTCTCAATGTTGTTGAGAGTTACATTTTTTATCTCTATGTAGTTTTTCTGCTCACGTCTATAAAAATACTCGATTTTTTTACGACCATACAGATAGTCAGCAGTAAGAGTTTTCGCTTTTTTAAGTTTTTCAAGTGTTCCAGAAAAAACAACATCCCCACCAAATTTTCCAGCACCCTCACCGATGTCGATGATAAAGTCAGCATTTTCTATCGTCTCTTTGTCATGCTCTACAACTATAACACTATTGCCTTTTTCTTGCAGACTTCTAAGAGTACGGATAAGCTTCTGAGTATCACGCTCATGAAGCCCAATACTCGGCTCATCAAGAACATATAAAACGCCAGTTAAACCCGAACCTATTTGAGAAGCGATACGAATACGCTGCGCCTCTCCACCTGAGATAGTTCTTGCATCACGACCTAGGGTAATGTAGCCTAAACCAACATCAAACAAGAAGTAGAGTCGCTCACGAATCTCATTTAAGATAGGAGCTGATATCTGTTTCTCTTTGACATTCATATATTTAAAATTTTCTTCATTAGCAAACCACTCATAAGTTTTAGCGATAGGCATATCAAGAAGTTCAGCTATCCCTTTCGCACCTACTCTTACAGCCAGACTCTCACGTTTTAGACGATGAGACTCACAGATATTACAGACCTTTTCACTCATGTAGTCAGCCAACTCTTTCTCATCTTTGAACATATCGTAAGCGATACGGATGATACCAGGGAAGAGTCGTTTTACCTCATGTTTTTTCCAAAGAAAAGTAACCTCTTCTATATTTCCATGAAGGATAGCTTTTTTCTGATGCTCTTCAAGTTCTGAGTATGGAATAGTTATGTCTATATTGTTATGAGCACAAAAGCCCTTTAAAAATGTAAAGTAATAACCCTTGTTAAAACCATACACAATTTTTACAGCACCCTTTTCAATGCTTAAATCAGTATCAATAATCTTATCTTGGTCAAGGGCATAACGAAGTCCTAAACCATCACACTCAGGACAAGCACCCTTTGGTGAGTTAAACGAAAAAGAGAGTGGTTCAAGAGGGTCAAAACTTATCTTACAATCAAAACAAGCATTATGCTCTGAGTAGTGCATATGAGCCTTACAATCAAGCTCTTCATAGTTAAGTATGTCTATCTCTAACTCACCATAAGACTCTTTAAGTGACTTCTCAACATCAGCAGCGATTCGCTCTTTGTTATCAGCCTTAACCACCACTCGGTCGATAACTACTTTGATAGTATGTTTTTTAGTTTTAGAGAGTTCTATCTCCTCATCTAAACGAACCATAACACCATCTATCATGGCACGTACATAACCCTTATGCACAAGTGACTCTAACATATCAGCATACGAACCTTTCTTCTCACGAACAAGTGGTGCTAAAAGAACGAGCTTTGCACCCTCTGGAAGTTTATGCACCTCGCCGATGATGTCAGCAGCAGACATTTGAGAGATAACCTTTCCACACTTATGACAGTGCTGAACGCCAACACGAGCAAAAAGAAGTCTAAAGTAGTCATATATCTCTGTAATTGTTCCAACAGTTGAGCGTGGATTTTTACTCGTAGTCTTTTGGTCTATAGCGATAGCAGGAGTAAGTCCCTCTATCTTGTCCACATCAGGCTTTCCAACACGGTCAAGAAATTGGCGTGCATATGAAGATAATGACTCCATATAACGACGCTGCCCCTCAGCATAGAGAGTATCAAACGCCAAAGTAGATTTTCCACTTCCACTTATTCCTGTCATTACGACAAGCTCATTTTTTGGTATAACTAAGTTTATATTTTTTAAATTATTTTCTCTTGCACCTGTAATGGTGATAACATCTTTTTTCTTCAAATTAACCCTTTTTTATATCTTTTTAAAGTTCTTCTTCCATCGCACCATAGCCACACACACCTGTTCTCGGAGAGTTTACAAAATTTGAAATCATATAATCCTCTTCATCGTGATATTTTTTCGTATGTTTTTTAACACAATCTTCACAAAAAAGCACTTCATCACCACCATACATGCACTCTGTACAGATATATTTAGCATCTTTTTTCTCACACCTATGACACTTTGCATCTACTTTGGCATTTCTAGCTACTAATTTTATAAGATGCTCTTGGCTACCCTTGAACTCTTTTTTAAACTCAATAATTAAGTTTGTTGAAGAGCCGAAATCATAAGTGTATTCTGTTTTTTTAGTATGTGTCAAACACTCTACATAATCATCCATTTCTAACTCATCATACCCCTGTCTAAATGCACTCATATGTCCACAACACTCTAGCCATATATCTCGTAAAAAAGTATCTACATCATTGAGAATTGCATCCTCTGACACGAGAACATGTAAAAAGTAATCTTTCATATATTTATCAGATATTTTCAAAAGGTAACTACTCTTGTCTTCTCCATCCTCAACATACTTTTTAGCGCAAGAGCCAACATGTCTTTGAATACTTTTTGGTGCAAAAAAACCGTGGCATATATTACAAACTACTTTATCTGTAAGACTATATGCAAAATCGGCTTTTTCATATATGATATTGTGCTCACTTGCAGCACTTTGCATCGCTTTTTTCATGCTCTCTTTCATGTCAAAATCTTCATTTTCATACTCTTCTTGCGAAATATACTCCTGCATATTTCCACTCTCCATCTCTTTAAAGTTTACTATACCCATAAGCATGAAAATCTCTTGTAAAAGCATAGCTATTACTACATAATGATCCTCTTTTGGTATGGTAGCAATTTTAGACACATCAAGATTAAGAAGCTGAGAGTTCTCCTCTAAAAGATTACAACTCTCTTGTAAATCATGAGATGAAGAACAAGAAGATTTAAAAATTTCATACTCTGATTGGTAATGCTCTACTATTTTACTCAGTATCTCTGCACTGCCTGAGCCTAAAAATTTCTCTATTTCCTTAGCAATTCTACTCATATTTTTTTCTATATATTCTCTATCTTCACTGCTAATAATCTCTCCGATTTCCTGCATCACACCACCCATAATAGCACCAACTTCTAAGGTGTACGCATCTAAAAAGAGTTCAAAACTGCCATCTTGCATCCCTGTTCTCTCTTGAAGTGCCTCTATAAAACCACCATCTGCACTATTTGCTATGCCAATATACATATAAAGTAACTCTTCTGATACATTAAGTCTATTTTCAAGACCTTTTGTTTTAAAAAATTCTCCAAGGTTTTTCAAATCTTTTGTATAATCATTCATATTTCAAACTTCCTTACAATTAGTTTTTTTCTTATAGTTAACATCAATAGTCTCAAAATGCTTTCTTGCATAAGCTATCTGCCACTTCTCTCTTGCTCGTAAATCACTCTCTTTTTCACTTCCCTTTGTCTCTATGACAAATGCACCCTCACTCTCATCATGTTTTATCACTGCAAAGTCTGGGTTATATGTTCCTAATGGTGTTTTAATCTTGAAACTCTTTGGAAGTTTTGTAAAAAACTTTAAGTTTGTATCGGCACAGTTTATAAAATCCTTTTCAACATCAGAATCAAAGGCTTCATAATCATAAAGCCCTCTTTGTGTCTCTTCTAAGGCATAACCCTCAAAGCTATCAAGAAAAACGTTCTTAAACTCATAGTACTCATCATCTACTATCTCATAACTTAAAGCACTTTTACTTAGCATATCAAACATAACATATTCAAACGCCATAATTGCCTCTTTAAGATAAGCATCACTATTTTTAATAAACTCTTTTGTAAACTTATCAAGCCCAAACTCTTCAAATATTTCTATGATTGTTTTACGAGAAATACCTATTTTATTTTGTAGTATTTTTACAATATCGGGAAGTTCTTCTTCATACTCTACTCTTGTATGTTTCTCATCCGAGACAAAACCTTCACCAATATTTCCAAACTGCTTAATAATTTTTTTCTCTCGTACCTCTATATCCTGAAGTTTAGCGATTACTTCCTCTTTATATTGTGAAGTCTCTAAACTAATTTTATAGACAGTTTTTTGTTTCAACTTTTTCCACAAGGCTTGAAATTCCTGCATCTCTACAAGGTTCTCCCGAAGTTTAGCTGTTTTTCTTTTTTTGAGGTTATTTGGTTTAGAGCCTTGCGAAATGCCATTTATTTCATACTCAAGTTGCAGACTTCTTGCAAATTCATCAAAACTCTCATTTGCTATGACTGTGAGTCTATTTATATTTTTGTCATTTACTCTTTCGCCTTTTGAGTTGACTGCGAGTCTTACACCACGCCCTAGAATCTGGCGTTTTTTCATCTCTGATTTTGTATCGTTTAGAGTTGTTATAAAAAAGACATTTGGATTATCCCAGCCCTCTTTTAATGCACTATGAGAAAATATAAAACTGACATTCTCATCAAAACTCAAAAGTTTTTCTTTATCTTTCATAATCAAATCATATGTTTTTTTAGCAAGTTTTCTATCGCTATCGTTTCCTTTAAGTTCATCCACAAAACCACTCTTACGTTTTGCAAAGTAAGAAGCATAAATATCTTTAGCGTTCACATCTCTAAAACTCTCATAATCTTTTTTAAGTCTTTCAAACTCACTACAAAAAAAGTTCTCTATCCAACCCTCTTCTTCTTTTAAAAAGTTGGCAACCTTATCTATAAAAAAGAGACTTAAGACTTTAATATCTCTCTTTTTCAACTCTTCAAACCTCTGCATATGAAGTTTTATAGCTTCACTTATTTGCTCTTGTTGGATTTGGTGTTTGACAGCTCCATTTATCTCATGAAGTGAAAGTTTTAAGCCATTTTCAAACTGTATAAAAAGCTCTGCGAAATTTATCTCATCCACTATAAATCCAGCATAAATAGGATTTTTTGTTTTATCTTTGAGGCTATCATTTCCCTTTATTTTCACTACTTTTTTAACAAACTCTTCTTTGTTGTTGGCTATGAGTTCAAGCGAAGCAACTGGTCTTTTAGACTTTTTATCTATCTCAATTTTGAGAACATTTATATAAATATCATTAATAGTCTGGTTTTCACTCAGTGCTAAAACATCTATCTGTTTTACAAGTCCATCTTTTAAAGCCTCTTTTGGAGTTAAGGAGTAGAGTAAATTATAAGTGTTTTTATGTGTAGCAGAGTAGCGAAGAGTAAAAAGAGGGTTTAACTCACTCAGAGAAATTTTACTCAGTTCACTCTCCATATTTTGTGGTTCATCCAAAATCAAAATAGGATTTGTCTTTCGTAGAGACTCTTTTGGTGTTCCCACAAACCCCTCTCGTGGCATATTTAGCACCGTGCCACTACGTTTAAAACTATCTATAGTCATTACCATTATGTTGAGTGCATCATCTCGAATAAAGTGTTTTAAAGAGCCTAGACGAGAAGAGTCATACTCAAAATAATCATAAGGAAAATTAAACTCACTTTTAAAATGTGTTTTCATACTTTTAAGAGAGTTAAGAACACCCTCCCGAATTGCTATAGATGGAGTTATGATGATGAACTTACTCCAGCCATACTTAGCATACATCTCTAAAATAGTTTTGATGTAAACATAAGTCTTACCAGTTCCTGTCTCCATCTCGATGCTAAAATCAAGACTCTCCAACTCTTCACTTTTAGTAACTCTATTGTGTTTTTGAATGGCGTTTAGGTTTACTAAAATCTCATCTTCATCAAGAGTCAAAACATTAGAACAGACAGCTTCACCATCAAAAATGTCATATTCACTCTCGATCTTAGCCTGTCCGAGAAAAAGGTCTAGTGTGGCATTTATGGCATTTGTTTGGTGGGGTTGGGAGAGGTATTTTATTTGCATTTACAGTCCAATCTTAATAAAAAAATAATCTAATGATTTATTATACTCTCTATTTATAGACTTGGCAGAACT
>Ga0256837_1000376_pt1 | contig 38902 bp, 34 predicted proteins | sample 4562384metaG_FD_185976 | JGI IMG/M metagenome (GOLD analysis project Ga0256837, IMG submission 185976) | Hydrothermal vent microbial communities from Guaymas Basin, Mexico - 4561-384 | ecosystem: Environmental > Aquatic > Marine > Hydrothermal vents | place: Mexico: Guaymas Basin | collected... | reverse complement strand
TGTCAGGGCGTTTGACACCGATAGCCTCCATCTCTTTGTGAAAAGCCTCTGTATAAAAATCTGTAATAGTTTTGATATCTTTTTTCTGTTCAATGGCTTTTTTAATGATCTTGTCATCAATATCGGTGATATTTCTTGCATAGCTTACATCATAGCCGTTTGCCCGTAATACACGAGAGAGCAGATCAAAAGCAAGTGCTGATTTTGCATGACCGAGGTGAGCATTGTCATAGACAGTGGGACCACAGACATAGAGTGTGGCTTTGCCCTCTACAAGTGGTGTAAATTTCCGTTTTGTTTTTTGAACAGAATCAAATATATGCATGGATAAAATCCTTTAAATAGAGTAAAAGCATAGTAAAAAGAACTGAGCCAAGAAGGAGATAGATCAGATTTTTTGAGCGAAGTATAGCAAAAAAGTTTGACCACCCAAAGGTTTTGAGGGTAAAAAAGAGGCTGACAAAGCCGCCAAGTGTCCCTGCCAAAGCTAAACCTGCCACACCAAAAGGCTTTATAAATGCAAGTGCAAATATAACATAAACAACTAAAGATATTGTTGCAATTTTTGCGGCTTTTGTCTGCATCTCTTTTGCATAAAGCCAGAGTACAAAAAGCTTTTGCAGTCCAAAAGGAAGCAGACCTATAAGGTACATGACTAAAACAGCTGCAGTATTATGTGTGTCTTGTGCATCAAAGGCACCTCGCTCAAATAGCAGATGTATAATTTCATCGGATAGAACAACGCCTCCGATCGCACTGGCTGTTAGAATGTAGCTTAAAAACCAAAAGGCTTTTTTGAGATTTTGCAGTGCCTTTTGCTCATCCCCGTTTTTAAGATAGCGGGCTACTCTTGGGAAAAGAGCTACAGAAGTTGCAATGGCAAAAAGTGCCAAAGGAAGCTGAAAGATACGGTTTGCATAGTAGAGATAAGAGATTGATCCCGTTACTAAAAACGAAGCTAAAAAAGTATCTAAAAAGGCAGAGACCTGAGCTGTTGAGTTCCCCCACATTGCCGGAAAAAAGTTGTTTTTGAACTTTTGCGTATCTGTTTTGATAATGGGTGATTTTTGATGTAGATACTTAAAACCTCCATAAAGAAGTTTGCATGCTCCAAGTCTGTATATGGCTACAAGATGTGCAATAAGCTGTAAAATACCTCCTGCAACAACACCGATACTCAGGTAATATACTATGATTGCATCTGTTTTGCCTTTTGCCAGTAAAAGTGCTGTTATTAAAGAGAGGTTAAGCAAAGCTGTTGCATAAGCTGTTGTTGCAAAGTGGTGTTTATACTGAAGTATGGCTGCTAAAAAGGTGACACTGAAAATAAGTGGCAGATACCAAAAGTTCAAAGCAACATAAGGCGCAGCAAGTTCAATGGTATGCGCATCAAAACCGCTTGCTATTGCTTTTGTAAATATCTGTGGCACAAGATTGACTAAAAGTGTCATTAGTAGAATAATGGAAAGAAAAAGTACAAAGATATGTATGCTAAATACAGCCTTGTGTCTGCTTCTTGCAAAGGCAGGAATAAAGACCTGTGTAAAAGCACCCTCGGCAAAAATACGGCGAAAAAGATTTGGCAGTTTAAAGGCAATGAAAAATATATCGCTGTATATCGAAGCACCAAGAACAGAAGCGGTGAGAAGATCGCGGATAAATCCTAAAATGCGGGAAAATAATATACCAAAGCTGTTAGTGAAAATGGCTCTAAACATGGAACTCTTTGTGGTGAAATCATAATTTTTACGAAATTTTAACAAACTTTTCGTTAAAATCAGCTCTAATAAAAATGATGGGTAAAAAAAATGGCACTATTTGGTTCAAGTAAAAAAACTTCTGCAGTATCACTAAAAAAAGTTCGTCCAACAATAATTCGTGCACAAAATGTTGCAAAAGAGATCTTTAAAATTGCAAAATCTTATGATATGGATCCTGAACTTTTGGATTTTAACCTCTTGGATGTTCAGACATATACACGTATGATTTCAGAAGGTTCAAAAGAAGCTGAATGGGAAGAGATAGCAGTAGAAGAAGCACAGGCTTTTGATGATGAAGCAATGCTTTTAAATCCTAACTTTGAGATAAAACAAACCTATGAGATAGAAGTTTTTTCCAAAAGGTCTGCAAAGGATGATCCATACAGTGGTTTAAAACTTTCTGTTGGAGCGAATGCTACAAAGTGTAAAGTTTATCTCAATATTGCAGAGGGATCTAAAGTTGATTATGTTCCTCGTTTTGAAAATGATTTTATTGAGCTGATAAATCGAAAAAAAATTCGTGCTGGTATTTTGATTTATATGTTTGATTCTATGGTTGAAGATCTTGCTTCTAAAATTTCTGCACGTGTCCGGATTGCTGAACATATAGAGTTTCAAAAAAGTGAAACACATCTTGTAGCAGAGGGATATGAACCGACAGCTACCATCAATGATGCCTTAATCCTTCATTATGAAAAAAACAAGGAAGTGAGTGAAAATGAGCGGATTAATTATGCTTCAAGAGGTTTTATTCAGGGGGTAAAAGAGGGTGACCTTCTTATTGAGTATGTTAAAGCTAAGCCGGGTAAACCAGGACGAAACTGTCGTGGTGAATATATAAAGCCAAAAGAACCTGTAATTAAACATGAACCCAAGTTCAACATCAGTGATAATATCAGGATGGTTGAAGATGAAGATTCTATAAAATACTATGCCAAAGAGAATGGCTATATCGCCTTTGAAAATAATACCTATATGATCAAAAAAGAAGTTGATATTGATGCTGTTAGTTTCAAAACAACCGGATCGATTGAGAGTGGTGTTGATTCTGAAGTAAATATGGTTGTAAAAGAGGCTGATGCGATTAAAGATGCTGTTGGTCCAGGAATGATCGTAGAAGTTACAGAGATAGAGATAGATGGAAATGTAGGTTCGAATGCAAAGGTTACAGCACAAAAGGCAAGTATTGGTGGTCAGACGCATAAAACTGCAATAATCAGAGCGGATGATCTTGATATTAATGTGCATAAAGGAACAGCATATGGAAAAGATATTCATATTACTCGACTTGAACATGGTAGTGTAGAAGGTGAAAATGTAAAGATAGCACAAGCTGTAGGTGGTAATATTAGAGCAAAAGAGGTAGAACTTGAGATTTGTGCTTCTCATGTAAAGGTAACTGCATCTCAGAAAATTGAGATCAAAAGATTACTTGGTAGTGAAAACAGTTTTACTATTGATCCGCTTTTAAGTCGTGATGTGCAAAATTCTGTTGAAGATAATGAAGAACAGATAAAAGAGTTGGAATCAGATATCAAAGCATTAAAAAAAGAGATAGAACAATATACACAGCTTATTAAAAGTGGAACGAAATCTTTTATAGAGATTAAAAAACGCTTATTGCATTATCAAAAAAACAAGGTAAAAATGCCAAAAAGTTTTATAAAAAAATATAAAGAATTTCAAAATATGCAGCAACATTTTAAAGACTTGAAAGAACAATATCAGTTGAAACAGGAAAAACTCAATCTTTTGACAACACGTACAGCATCTTTTCAAGCTAATATTTTTGATGCACGTATAATTAATCATGATAAATGGATTGGATATAATGAAATAAAATTCAAACTAGTAGATCCGCCAATAGAGTTAGTATATAAACCACTTGAAGGTTCTGATAAAAAGATTTTTGCTTTAGTAGAAGTTGATGAAGGGGAATATGCAATTCGCCCAATAGATGACGATGAAGAGGAGTAACAGATAATTTATGATAGTTGGAATTAATGGAAAAGTAGTTTATAAAGAGCCATCTGTTGTACATATAAATGTAAATGGTATTGTTTATGAAGTTTTTATATCATTGCATACTTTTTCTACCTTAGGCAAAGATGAAGTTTCACTGTATACTATACAAATCATTCGAGAAGATGCGAATCTATTGTATGGTTTTATGGATATGAATGAAAAAAAACTATTTACTCGTCTTGTTAAAATTAATGGTGTAGGTCCAAAGGTTGCTATGGCAATTTGCTCGACCTACACACCCTCACAGTTTGCTACAGTCCTCTCTAACAAAGATGTAAAAGCGGTGCAAAAAGTACCGGGAATTGGTCCAAAGAGTGCAGGGCGTATTTTAGTTGAGCTCAATGGTTTTGATGCGGAGATGTTAAGTGATTCTGTAACTACTTCAGTAAAAACAGCAGCTTATAGTGAGGCTAGTGAAGCGCTAGAAGCGCTAGGATTTAAAAAAGATAAAATTTCAAAAGCACTCTCTGCATGTGAAGGTGAAGATACAGCTACCCTTGTAAAAGGTGCATTGAAATTACTTCAAACAATTTAATGAATTAAGGAAATATATATTGAAATTAACAATTTTATTCGGTGGTGCAAGTTTTGAGCATGAAATAAGCATTGTAAGTGCTATAACACTAAAAGAGAAACTCTCTGCCTTTGATTTGACTTTTATTTTTTGTGACAGTGATCATACTTTTTATTTAATTGAACAAAATAAGATGAAAGCTATTACTTTTTCAAAAGGTGAACATAAAAAGATGCCATGCCTTGTTTTACAAAATGGTGCTTTTGTAGAACCTAAAAAAGGGATGTTTGGTAGTTCAAAAGAGTATAAAGATATAGTGTTGAATCTTATACATGGAGCTGATGGAGAAGATGGAACAATCGCAGCACTCTTGGATTTTTACTCTATTAAATATATTGGTCCACGTGTAGATGCCTGTACTTTTTCTTATGATAAACGCTATACAAAATATCTTTGTGAAGCAGTAGGTGTAAAATATGTACCTTATGAAATAGCACATAAAGATGAACTCAGTAATCTATCTCTTTCTTATCCAATTATAGTAAAACCTTCTCGTCTTGGAAGTTCTATTGGCGTGAGTATAGTAAAAGATGAGAGTGAACTTGATTATGCACTTGATGTTGCTTTTGAATTTGATTCTGTTGTTTTAATTGAACCGTTTTTAGAAGGGGTTAAGGAGTATAATTTAGCAGGATATTATGCAAAGGGTACAATGAACTACTCTCTAATAGAAGAGCCTCATAAAGAGGAGTTTTTGGACTTTGATAAAAAATATATGGATTTTTCACGTTCAGAACAGGTATTAAAAGCTGATATTTCAGAGAAGTTGGAAAAAAGACTCAAATCAAATTTTGATAAAGTTTATCGTGGTCTTTTTGAAGGTGCTTTGATTCGTTGTGATTTTTTTGTTCATAATGATGAGGTTCTTTTAAACGAGATCAATCCGATTCCTGGATCGATGGCAAACTATCTTTTTGAAGATTTTTCTGCAGTTATAGAAGATTTGAGTAACGCTCTGCCTCATACAAAAAGAATTAAAGCAAGTTATGAATATATTCATTCAATTTCTCAAGCCAAAGGGAAATAATGGCTCTAAAGAGCATTTCTTATAAAGAACATATATTTGATATCAGCTATGAGATATATAACCCTGCTGCAAAAACAGACTTTATAGTTTTACATGGCTGGGGGAGTAATAAAAACTTGATGAAACAGAGTTTTACTCCTTATATGAAAGATTTTCGACATATTTATATTGATCTTCCTGGTTTTGGAAATTCGACTACTTCTATGGTTTTAACAACAAAAGATGTGGCAGCAATTCTTGATCTTTTTCTTAAAGAGATAGGTGCTAAAAAGGAGATCGTTCTTGGTCACTCTTTTGGTGGTAAAGTTGGACTTCTTCTTAATCCACAAATGTTGGTTTTAGTAGCGAGTGCGGGTATCTATAGAGAAAAACCAACTTCTGTAAAACTTAAAATAACACTTTTTAAATTTTTAAAACTCTTTGGACTTACAAAATTCCGCTCTTTATTTGTTGCTGATGATGCAAAAGAGTTAAGTCATGAGATGTATGAGACCTTTAAAAAAGTAGTGAATGAGGATTTTTCCCAAGAATTTGCTAACTATAATGGTCGTGCATTGCTTTTTTGGGGAGAAGAAGATACTGCAACTCCACTTTCTTCAGCACAAAAGATTGATCAGCTTATAAAAAATTCTATTTTGGAAGTATATAGTGGTGATCACTACTTCTTTATGCAAAATGCAATGGATATCTCTCATAAAATAGAATCAGATTTTTTACAAACAAAAGGAAAATAGATGGAGAATTATGAAGCTTTTATTGCATTTGTTGTTAATGTAGTCTTTGTGACCCTGCTTGGATGGTACCTTATAACAAATCTGCAGTGGTATGATTACAAACTTGAACGTGTGATCTTAAAACATCATAAGCCACATTGGCATATACTCTATTTTATTATTCCTTTGGTTGCTTACTATACTACCGATAGATTTTTTCCTATATTTTTTATCTTTGCAGTTGTTCCGGCCATTTTTATTTGGTATAAAAGGCTTGATAAAAAGCTTGTTCTTACCTGGCGGGTGAAGCGTTTTTTAATTCTTTTGATCTCTTTGACACTTTTTCAGGACATACTTTGTACACTAAAAGATGCTTGTGGAATTTATGGTGTTATGATGCCTTTGGTTCTGGCGTATATCGGTTCGACGCTTATTGAGAAATTTTTATTTAAAGTTTATAAAAAAGAGGCAAAGAAAAAACTTCAAAGTATGCAAGACCTTCAAATTATTTGTATTACAGGGAGTTATGGAAAGACTAGTATTAAAAATTTTGTAGCACAGATCCTTGCGAACAAGTATAATGTTTATGCAACACCAAGAAGTGTTAATACCATAGGTGGAATTATTGCAGATGTAAACAATAATTTGAATGAAGATATAGAGATCTATATTTGTGAAGCAGGAGCACGTCAAAGAGGGGATATTTATGAAATTACTACTTTTTTAGAGCCACAGACTGTTGTTGTAGGACGTGTTGGTGAAGCACATATTGAGTACTTTAAAACACTGGAGAATATCATACGAACAAAATTAGAGATTATGCAATCTCCGAGATTAGAGCATGCTTATATCCATACTTCTGTAACAGATGAACCACATGAGAAAGTGACCTTTTTTGGTGACGAGATCAAAGATGTCAAAGCAAGCCTTGAAGGTACAGATTTTACTTTAGAATTTGATGGAGAAGAATTGCATCTTCATACGGATGTTCTTGGTGCATTTCAGACGATGAATATTGCAGTAGCAGTGCGTATAGCAAAAGATTTTGGAATGAGCAGTGAAGCAATTCAAAAAGCTGTAGCGAAACTCCAACCTGTTGATCATAGACTTCAGCTTATAAAAGCAGGTGGAAAAATAATTCTAGATGATGGTTATAATGGAAATATTGACGGAATGTTAGAAGCTGTACGTCTTTGTTCAACACATGAAGGACGAAAAGTAATTGTTACACCTGGACTTGTTGAGAGTAGTGAGACTTTAAATTTACAACTTATTGATGCTATTAATGATGTTTTTGATATTGCCATTGTTACGGGTTCTTTGAATGCCGATCTTTTTATAAAAAATTTGAATGTAAAAAATAAGATTTTACTTACAGATAAAGCTGCACTGACAGAAGTCCTTGCAAATCAGACAAAAGCGGGTGATATTATCCTCTTTGCCAATGATGCACCAAACTTTATATAAAAACAGAAAACATTAAGCTTAGTTTGTTTACAATTGATCTATTTTAAAAATAAAAGGTGTGAAATATGAAAAAATTATTAATAAGTTTAGCAGCAGTTATTGCATTAAGTACAGGTGCATTTGCAACAGTAAACAGTCAGACAGGTTGTGGTTTAGGTTCAATGATTATCAAAGATAATTCGTCTGCAATTATGCTTGCTCTTCAAGCAACTACAAATGGTACTACTGGAAGTCAAACTTTTGGTATCACTTCTGGTACTTCTGGATGTAAAAAGACTAAGTTTGTTATGAATGAAAGAGCTGCAGAATTTGTTGCATCAAATATGGATATCTTAGCAAAAGAGATAGCAATTGGTCATGGTGAATCATTAGATACTTTAGATGAGCTTTTAAATGTTCAAGATAAAGTAGCTTTCAATACAGCACTTCAAGCAAACTATAATAAAATTTATAGCAGTAAGTCAGTTAAAATGGCTGATGTTTTAGATAATATCTCTACAACTGCTTTATAATTTCTAAATCTCACGCAGATTTTTGCGTGAGAACTTCTTTTCATCAAAAGGTTTTCTTATCAAGTTCTTTACAGTATTAGTTTTTATATTTTTTAACATTAGTGTGCTTTTTGCTTCGAGTGTTCAAAACTATAAAAATAAAGCCAATAAACTTCAACTTGGACAACAGCACTACTGGCATCTTTTACTTCATATGAATGGTGATGTAAGTGAGATAGATGATCCAAACTTTTTCTTTGCAAAAGATGGTAACAGGAATCCTCAGGCTGAATTGTTAGCAACTTTGGATGCTTTTTTCTCTGATGAAAAGAGCGATGACAACTCTAGTATTTGTAAATTTCCTGCCCGTTATACTTGGTTAAAAGAGAAACTGCATGGGGATGATTTTCCAAAAGCAGAGTGTAAAGAGTATAATAAGATTTTAGAGAGAGTTGATCCTAAATCAACAACACTTGTTTTTCCTGCCGCACATATAAACTCACCAGCTTCTATGTTTGGACATACTTTTTTACGTATTAACTCTTCATATAACTCAAAACTGCTCTCTTATGCGATTAATTATGCTGCTGATGCCAATCCTGATACAGAAAATGGTGTTGTTTTTGCTATTAAAGGGCTTGTCGGTGGGTATTATGGTCTCTACTCTTTATTACCTTATTATGAGAAACTCAAAGAGTACAGAGACTCTGAACAACGTGATATCTGGGAGTATGATTTAAATCTTACCCAAGCTGAGACTATGCAGATGTTTCGTCATATCTGGGAGTTAAATGGTACACACTCATATTATTACTTTTTTACGCAAAACTGTTCTTACAATATGCTTTGGCTTTTGGAAGTTGCGCGACCATCTTTGGAGTTGCGAAAACACTTTACTTATGAAGTGATTCCTTTAGAAACAGTTCATGTTGTAAAAGATGCAGGTATAGTCAGTGATAAACACTATCGTCCTTCAAAGAGAACAAAACTTTTAAAATATGAAAAACTTTTAAATGAAAAATATAAAGAGTTGCCAATTAAACTTGTTGAAGCAAAAATAAAAAGTAGCGATATTGTTAACAATAACAGTATAGACATTGATCAACAGCGCTATATTTTAGAGAGTGCCGTTGAGTATCTGGAGTATCAATATTCACGAGGTAAAATCAAAAAAGAGCAGTATCTTGATCTTTTTCATGCAATGACGACAGCGAGAGCAAAACTTGGCATTACAAAACCATTACAAATAGTTACGCCTCCAAATCCTATAGATGGACATAGAGCTGTTCGGGCACAGCTTGGGCTTGGAAGCAGAGATGGAAATCTTGTTACTTTTCTTGGTATTCGTCCTGCTTACCATGATCTTCAAGATAGTGCTTATGGATTTTTACGGGGTACGCAGATAGAGTTTTTAAATCTTTTAGCATCTAAATCCAAAAAAAAGACAAAGCTTGAGAAGGCTACAATTATCTCCATTGTCTCCATAGCACAAAGAAGTCTTTTTTTTAAGAACTTCTCATGGCGTACAAAAATTGGATGGGATAATGATTTTTTAACAAGAGATCCTACTTTTTCCTTGCGTGTTGGTGCAGGATTTTCCTGGGGAAATGATTTTGGATTTGTATATATTATGAGTGATCCATTAGCATATCAAGACAGTAAGTTTCATTCTGGTGTTGGTGCGAGTTTTGGTTTGAAAATAGATAAATATAAAGAAAATTTTAATTTAAACTTTGAAATTACGCAAAGAGTATATGATAATGGTTACGATCAGATACTTTTACATGCTTCAAGTGGCATACGGATAACACAAAACTCTCAAATAGTGTTAAAATATGATTATAAAGAGAAAGTAGTTATTGATAAGAAAGAAGATGAATCTACTGTTTCTTTCATGCTAAAATACTATTTTTAAGAAAGGAAGTAGCTTTGAAGTTTATAGACAAAATTACACAATATATAGCCTATATAACAGCAATTGTTTTAGCTCTTTTAGTTGTATTGGTAGTATTTGATGCTACAAGCCGTTATCTTTTTTCTGAAGGTTCGACGGCCTTACAGGAGTTGGAATGGCATTTTTTTGATGTTGTTATTCTTTTAAGTATTGCTTATACATTACGAAATAATGCACATGTAAGGGTAGATATTTTTTATGAAAATTTTTCACAAAAAACAAAACTCTTGATTAATATCTTTTCATTTGTTTTTTTCATTTTACCGCTCTCTTTTTTAATCATTTATATTGGAATTGGATTTGTAGAGATGAGTTATCTACAGCATGAAGCATCGTCGGATCCTGGAGGGTTGGCATACCGTTGGATTGTAAAATCTTTAATGCCTCTTGCTTTTATTTTACTTGCACTGCAGGCTTTTAAAGAGTTAGTAGATGATATAAAAAGATGGAGAGCTTTATGATAGCACTTGTGATGTTTTTGATAGCGTTGCTTCTTTTACTCTTTGGCGTCCCTGTTGCTTTTGCATTTGGTGGTGTTGCAATGATGTTTGCATTTTTTACACCTGATATCGGTTTTGAAGTTTTTAATATATTACCATTTCGTATTTATGGAATAATGAGTAATACAACACTGATGGCTGTACCACTTTTTATAATGATGGGGCTTATTTTAGAGAAGTCACAAATGGCAGAAAAACTTTTAATCTCAATGAGTTCACTTTTTAAAGGTGTTCGTGGTGGATTGGGTGTGAGTGTTGTACTTGTTGGTGCTATTTTGGCGGCTTCTACCGGTATTGTTTCAGCAAGTGTTGTTATGATGAGTGTTATTGCACTTCCTTTAATGCTACAAGCAGGATACAACAAAGGTTTAGCCGGTGGAACAATAGCTGCGAGTGGAACATTGGGGCAGATTATTCCACCTTCTATTATTCTGATTGTTCTTGGTGATGTAATGAGTGTCAGTGTCGGAGAGCTGTTTATGGGAGCTGTACTTCCTGGTGTTACACTTGTTGCTCTTTATATAAGTTATATTTTAATTCGGGCATTTTTGAACAAGGAGGATGCTCCGGCCATTGTAAGTGATCAAAAAGTCAGTTTTTTATCTGTTATCTTTGCTATTGTTCCTCCACTGCTCTTAATGATTACAGTTTTGGGCAGTATTTTTGCGGGGATAGCTTCTCCAACTGAATCAGCAGCTTTTGGTGTAGTTGGGGGAATTTTGCTTTCTGTATTTAACAAAACGCTTAATTTTGAGATGATAAAGTATGCATTGTTTGAGACAATGAAGCTTTCTGGTATGATTTTTATGATCTTAATTGGAGCAACTGCCTTTAGTCTTGTTTTTAATGAACTTGGTGGAACTGATCTGATTTTGGATTTTTTCTCTCATGATATTGGGGATGTTTGGGTTTTTATCGGTGTTTCAATGTTGGCAATTTTTATTCTTGGATTTTTTATTGATTTTATAGAGATCAGTTTTATAATTGTTCCTATTTTAGTACCTGTTATGGAGGCTTTTGGTATTGATCCTATTTGGTTTGGCGTACTTATTGCTATGAATCTGCAAGCTTCATTTCTCACGCCACCTTTTGGCTTGTCGCTCTTTTTTTTAAAAGGAGCAGCAGGAAAAAGTTTGAAGACCATAGATATTTATAAAGGCATTGTTCCTTTTATATTATTACAGCTTTTAGGATTGGGCCTTGTGATACTCTTTCCTGATTTAGTTTTTGCATTTATTTAAGAAGGGATTATTATGAATGATGTTTTATATGCTCCATGGCGGGATGAATATGTTACTGAGCAAAAGATAGAGGGCTGTGTTTTTTGCCATATTGTTTCTCATACTGAAGATGATGCAAAACTGCATGTACTCTATCGTGATGAATATTGTTTTATGGTAATGAATAAATACCCTTATACACCAGGTCACTTTATGATTATTCCAAATATTCATACAGACAAACTCGAAGCATTGCCAAGTGAAACATGGTTACATATGTCTGCTTTGGCACAAAAAGGGGTGGCATTGTTAAAAGAGGGTTTACATGCAAAAGGGGTGAATATTGGAATGAATCTTGGTGCTGCTGCAGGTGCTGGTATAGCAGAGCATATTCATATGCATCTGGTACCAAGATGGGAGCGTGACACGAATTTTATCACTTCCATAGGTCATACGCGGGTATATTCTACAGATTTTGAAAAAATCTATAAAAAGATAAAAGAGTTACTTCCAAAATATCTTTAAAATACCTCTTAAATCTCAGATCCAAGAGGATGATAAAGAGCTTAAATCCTCATTTTGATGTTAATTTCTCATTTGTTGATGGTAGTTTGAAATTTAATGTAGTTTGCACTATAATTCTCTCGTTTTGGAAAAGTTACACCTGTTGGGTAAAGTCTTTGAGTATGGCTTTTTTGCTTAATAGAGCAAGTTGGCTTGTTGTCTAATTTGGTCTGGCACTTATACATCTATCATTCGACTTTACTAATAAAGTTTTCCTGATAGCTACTTCACATCTCACCTTTTTATGAGTTATGGCTATGCATTAGTTTGCTGTCAAATGGCAATATAACGCATAAATTCATCTTTGTATAGTTGTTTGCGGTAAAAAATTATACTTACAAGTGCCTGTTTATGGGGTGCTTATAAAGGTATGAAATTGATAAAAAAGATAATTTTAATAGTACTGTTTCTTGTTACTGCTGTAGTTGCAAATAACAATACTAAACATATATTGGTATTGCACTCATATAATAAAGCTATGACATGGGAAACAAATATTGATAAAGCTGTTGTAGATATTTTGCAACCATCTAAAAATGGATATATTTTACATACTGAGTATATGGATACAAAAAGAGTGTTTACAAAAAAGTATCTTGAACAATTAAAACAACTATATTTTATAAAGTACAAAGATGTGAAATTTGATATTATTTTATCAAGTGATAATAATGCTTTTAATTTTCTAAGAAAAAATAGAGATAAACTATTTGGTAATATTCCAACTGTTTTTTGTGGAGTAAACTTTTTTAAAGACAGTGATCTAGCTGGTTTATCTAACTATACAGGAGTGGCTGAAAATTTTAATGCTAAAAATACTGTTAAAACCGCACTTAAACTTTTACCTAAAACTAAAAAAATATATATTATAAATGATTATCTCACTACAGGAAGAGCTTGGGAAAAAACTATAAAAGAGCAACTCAAAGAGTATGAAAATATTGAAATCACCTACAATGAAAACCTCTCTATGAAGCAACTACAACAAAAAGTTCACACTTTAGATAAAGACTCTATAGTCTTGCTTGGAGTATATTTTAAAGATAAAAATTGTAAATATTTTACTTATGAAAAAGTGGGAACTCTTATATCTTCAAGTTCCGATGTGCCTGTATTTTGTCTGCTTAAATTTAATATAAAAGGTGATGTGATAGGTGGTGATGTAATAGGTGGATATTATCAAGGTAAGGCTATGGCTAAAATAGCAAAAAAAATTTTATCTGGCACTAAAATATCTTTAATACCTGTTATGAAAGATGGAGCAACAAAGGGTATCTATAACTATAAAGGTCTAAATAAATATAATATAAAATTTGATAATGTATTAAAAAATGAAATTATTATCAATAAGCCAAGTTCTTTTTATGAAAAATATAAAGTTAGTATATTAATAGGTTTATTTTTAACACTTATTATTATTTTACTTTTTATATTGAATTACAAAAGAAAATCTATTCAAAAAGAACTTATGCTTACAAAGCAAAATCTTGAGAAAATGATAGAAAAAAGAACAAAAGAGTTGAAAGAGAAAACAACATATTTAAACAGATTTTATAACAATAATGGTATTGGGATACTACTTGTAGATAAAAATAGAGTTGTAAAAGATATCAATACAAAATTAGCCAAAATGTGGGGATATACAAGAGAAGAGATGATAGGGAAAAATGCACAATTTTTTCATATCTCAGAAAAATCTTATAAAAAGTTTGGACAGATCGCTTTTAAACAGGCAAAACAAGGTAAGCCTGCAAATATTGCATATCAGTTTAAAAGAAAAGATGGAAGTTTGTTTTGGGCTAAATTTTCAGGTGAACATATCAATGAAAGTGATGTACTATGGATAATTACAGATATAAATGCGTTAAAAGAGAAAGAACAAGCACTGATTGTATTGAAAGAGAAAGCAGAAGAGGCTACAAAATTAAAATCAATATTTTTAGCAAATATGTCACATGAGATAAGAACTCCTATGAATGGAATAACAGGAATGACTTATCTAGCTTTACAAACTACTTTAAATGAAAAGCAAAAACATTATTTAACTCGAATAGATAGTAGTGCTAAGAATCTTTTGAATATTATAAATGATATATTAGATTTCTCTAAAATAGAAGCTGGAAAATTAACTATTGAAAAAGAAGATTTTAGTATAAAGGAGTTATTTGCCAATATTAAAAGTATAATTAAAATAAAAACAGATAAAAAAGATTTGGATTTTCATATAAAACACAACTGTTCATTAAATAATATATGTTTTGGAGATCCTTTAAGAATCACACAAATACTTATAAATCTACTTGGAAATGCTGTGAAATTTACTCAAGCAGGCAAAATAGAATTAGATGTACAAAGACAAAATGATAATAAAGTAAGATTTATAGTATCGGATACAGGTATAGGATTAAGCAAAGAACATATAGATAAATTATTTCAAAGTTTCATGCAAGCAGATGGATCTACTACTAGAAAATATGGTGGTACAGGACTTGGACTTTCTATCTCAAAACAATTAGTAGAACTTATGAATGGTAAAATATGGGTAGAGAGTAAAGTTGATGTTGGAAGTCGATTTATATTTGAGATAGAACTCCCAAAAGGGGATATAGATAAAATAATCAAAAAAGAAGATATAAATTTAGATCAAATTTCTACTTTACAAGGCAGTAATATATTATTAGTGGAAGATAACCTTACAAATCAAGAGATTATAAAAGGACTTTTGGAAAATAGCAAGATAAATATTGATATAGCCAATAATGGAGAAGAAGCTGTAGATTTGTATAAAATCAATGAAAGTAAATACGAACTTATCTTGATGGATATGCAAATGCCTATAATGGATGGTATAGAAGCTACTAAAATAATCAGAAAGCTAAATCAAGATATTCCAATCATAGCACTCACTGCAAATGCCATGAAAGAGGATAAAATAGCAACAAAAAATGCAGGTATGAATGATCATTTAAGTAAGCCTATTGAAATAGATAAATTATTTTCTATCCTTTTAAAAAATATATCAAAGAAAGTAGAAATTTTAAATCAAACTAGTGAACAAAAAGAAGATATAGAGTTACCAAATTTTATAAATATAGATACAAAAATTGGACTTTCTCATATGGCAAATAATAAAAAATTATATCTTAAAATACTCAATGATTTTTATACTAACCATAAAGATTTAAGACTTGAAGGCCTAGATGATAAAGAGCTAGAAAGAGTAGTTCATACCATTAAAGGATTATCTGCAAATACAGGAGCAGTTGCGTTAAATAGGATTGCTATGGAATTAGAGGATACTTTAGATAGAGATTTATTACCTAAATTTTATAAAGAGTTAGATATAGTCTTAGAGGAGTTAAAAGATTTAGATTTCAATAGAGATAGAAATTTCAATATTGAATTGTTGGCACTTGAAGATGAAAAAAAAGTTGAATTATTTTCTAAACTAAAAGATGCTCTTATTTCCAGACGATCAAAACAATATAAACCTATTATTCAAGAGATAGAAAAATATAAATTAGATACAAAATATGAAAAACTTTTTAATCAAATAAAAGACTTCGTAAAAGAGTATAAAATAGAAAAAGCAATAAAATTTATAGAGAATAAAAATGACAATTAAAACAATTTTAGCAGTAGATGATACAGCAACAAACTTAGATATATTAGAAGAACTTTTGGAACAATATGATGTAATAGCTACAATATCGGGGGTAGATGCATTAAAAATTGTAGAAGAAGAAAAAAAAATAGATCTGATATTACTTGATATTATGATGCCAAATATGAATGGATATGAGGTGTGTAAAAAATTAAAAGCAGATGAAAGAACAAAAGATATTCCTATTATATTTATAACTGCAAAAGCAGATGAGAATAGTATAGAAAAAGCTTATGATTTAGGTGGAACAGATTATGTTACAAAACCATTTAGACCAAAAGAGTTGCTTTCAAGGGTAAAAAAAGAGTTGAAATATCATGAGATGATGGAGGAATTGAAAATTTTAGCATCAACTGATCCTATGACCAAGCTATATAACAGAAGATATTTTACTCAAATATCAGAACATACTTTAGATCTAATGAAAAGAGAGAAGAAAAATTTATCAGTAATTATGCTTGATATTGATAAGTTTAAAAATGTAAATGATACTTATGGGCACAAAGTAGGTGATGATGTGATTATAGCTTTATCAAATAAACTTTTAGAACACCAAAGAAAAAGTGATATTTGCTGTCGATATGGTGGTGAAGAATTTGTAATATTACTTCCTAATACTTCCATCAATGGAGCAAATGTTTTAGCTCAAAAAATCAGAGAAGATATAGAGGCACTTACTATAAACACCTCGTCAAATAAAGATCTAAAATTTACTGTAAGCCTTGGTGTGTCACAAGTAAATTTAGAAAATGAATATAATATTGAACTTGCTTTAAAAAGAGCAGATGATGCACTTTATGAAGCTAAAGAGACTGGTCGCAATAGGGTTTGTTGTAAGATGACAATATAAGCTTCTCAAGAGTTTTTTATTTGAGAAGCTTTTTCATCAGTTCAATATGATAGTTTTCCTGATAGTTGATAAAGTCGAAAAATTTTGAAAGTTTTTCATCTTTAATGGCATCACTGAGTGCTTTACACATCTCTTTTGCTGCTATCTCCTCATCAATGCCATCTTTGATAAACTGATCATGATCTTTGACAATATAGGTCATCTCATGGAGTTGTCTAGGAAGAGCCAAAATACCGAGTTTTGCCATCATATTTCCAAAAGATTTAAGATGAAAATGGGACTCATCGATAAGATCCTGATAGATATCAAATTGTAAAAGATCTTTTGTTCGTGCTTGCATATAAGCGTAGATAAGAATAAGCTCATACTCTTTATATGATTCATCAAATAAAAAGAGTGTTAATGCATCGATTTGTGCTTGATCAAGATCTTCCCACTCTCTTTGCATATTAAAAGCTGTGATTTTTTTGTTGTTACGTTCATCATTTAAGATCTCATCTATGTATGAAAGAAGATAGTTGTCATCTGTCTTCATTCTTGATCCAAGTGCATTTTGAGGGTAGATATTTTGAATATCGTTAATCTCTTGTGTAAGTGCATGGAGAATTTCAAAAGAATCTTCTCTCTTTAGCAGTAGCATATCTCGATCATAATTATAATCATTACCATTTTGTAAGATCTCTTTGCCAAGCCATTTCATATGACGAAATGCAATTTGTGAAAAGTCATAGAGACGAGATTTTATAGTTTCATCTTCTATGGCAAATGATGCAAACAGTATGCTTAACCAGAGTTCATGTTTCTTTTGGTATGTTTTATCTATCATTTTTTTCTCCCTCATTATTCTGTGGTACTTCACAGCTCTCTTTCATTTTAAGTAAGTGCAACTCTTCATCTAAACCGCCAAGTTTATTTTCAAAATTTTTAAGTGATGCAATAAAAGCAGTAAAGACAATATCTGCACAGACCTGTTGCTGCGGAGTCAGTTTTCCAAGTTTATCATGCATCTTTGCTATAGCTTTTTGAGCATACTCCGTATCATTATTTTTTATCATCTCTGTGAACATAGAGCCAATCACTACAGTATCTTGACATCCGTTTGTTGCAAATTTTACATCTTTGATGATATCGTTATCAAGTTTTGTATAAAAGATGACATACTCTTTTGTTTTCTCATCAAGAGCAACACCAATTCCATCAGCATCTTCAAGTTTTCCATAGTTTTTTGGATACATCAGGTGTTCTAGTGCTTCAGCACTCATCCCTTCTGGCATCTTTACATCTTCAAACATAGCTATCCTTTAATATTTTATTTTGGCAAGATAAAGCCCGTTTGGCGGGGCTGGATCTATTTTATGGTTTGTATCATTTAATTTTTCTAAAATTTCTGTTTTACTCAGTTTTAAGAGTGAGCCAACCATCATACGAATTTGACTTCGTAAAAAGCCATTGGCTTCAAAGTTGAGTATTATATACCCTTTATGCTTATATGCAAATGCTTTGTAGATTATTCTTTGCGTAGTATTTTCATCACTTCCGTTTTTTTTAAAGTTTTTAAAGTCATGCTCCCCGATAAAAAGCTTTATTTTGTGTTGAACCATAGGCAGATCTATTTTGTTTGGCCAGTATGTAATGAAGTCGGCTTCAAAAGGTGTAAGTGGGCTGTCTTTTAAGATATAGCGATAGACACGCTTCTTTGTTGAATAGCGTGCATGAAAATCACTGCTTACGATTTTGATATGAACAACACGAATAGAGGAGGGGAGCATAAAGTTTAAAACCCGTTTGAGTTTTTCTATATCATTCCAGTAAGGTGGTAAATCAAAGTGACACACTTGTCCTGTAGCATGAACTCCTTTATCTGTTCGTCCGCTAACTACGACTCTTTGATCAATTCCGAGTCGTAAAAGTGTAGCTTCAAAGACGCCAAAAATAGTAGGTGAAATATCTTTTTGAATTTGAGAACCATAATAATGTGTGCCATTATAGGCCAGTGTAACTGCAACTCTCATCAAAATTTTCTTACAATTATACGTCGATAAAGTAGATAGCTTGTAATGAACCATCCGATAGATATTACTGCAATGGTGTAAAAACCAAAATACTTTTCAACTGTTAAAAGAGTTGAGTAGTAGAGTAAAATTGTTAAAAACAAGAAAAGATATATCTTAGATTTTTGATGACGTACCTGTACAACGCCAAAAGTTACAATTAAGAAGAGTGTAACAAGTGGAAAAAGACTCATTAATGTATTTCTTATAAAGAGATGTTTTTTTCTTCCATCCCATCCCTCTTTACTAAGCCAATATTCAAGGGGTTTTTTATAGTTTATGAGATCTGTTTTCATGGTATCGTTGATAAGCATTGTTGTAAAGTCAATTTGTGAAAACTTTTCAGTCGAATAGCTGTATCCTTGACCATCTGTTAATTTTAGTCTCAAAATACCTGCATCATTAATAACTATTGCTTTTTTTGCAGCAATTAAAATTTCCTCTTTTTGTTTTTTATTAAATAAAAAAACTTTTTCAAAACTTCCATCCTGATTTTTCTTTCCAAGGTATAAAAGCCAGTCTCCAAAACTGTTTCCAAATTCACTTGCAGAGAGGTTGAATTTTGCTTCACTTTTTTTATAAGAGATAAAATTTTTAAAAAGTACTGTTGCATGTGGATCGATTATTAAAAAGTTAAAAAAGAGAATAAAACTTAAAAGGAGAGCCGGTCGAAAAAATGTTCGAACAATGAAAAAAGGCTTAATCCCAAGTGCAAAAAGGACAATAATTTCATTATCATTGGAAAGTTTGAAAAGTGAAAGGGTTGCTGCAACAAAAAAAGTAATTGGTAATGTGTAAAAAAGTATCTGTGGTAAAATGAAAATATAAAGTTTCGTCATTTCCAAGATAGTAAGTTGAATGATCGCAGTATAAGCTGCCAGTTTAATAAGAAAAATAACCGATGCAATAGAGAACAGAGGTAAAAATATCGATATAAAGAGGGATGAAAAATTAGTTAAAATATATTTGCGAAGACGTTTCATCAGTAATTTGCTCTTATGTAATTCATAATTTGTGAATCATACAAAAAGACTATAAATGTCGCCATCGCTAAAAAAGGAACATAAGGTACTCGCTGTTCTTCAGCTGAGCGTCCAAGTAGTAAGATCATGATTGGCAGTGCCAAAAGAGCAGAGATAAAAATAGCAACAAGTCCAAGTTCACCACCTAACAGTGCTCCCATTGTGGCTGCAACCATAATATCGCCCTCTCCCATAGCTTCAATGAAAGGGGTTCTGTCATAATGCTTATTCCATGATGTTTTTGTTTTGAGCCCTGCACGAAATATTGATGATGTAAGATAGTAGGAAAGGACAAAACGAAGGAGTGTGAAACCACCCATAAAAAGAAGAGCATTTTGAAAGTTATGTATAACTCCTTCAATACTCCAAGCACCACAAACAGCAAAAAAGATAGCTAAAAGGTTGAGGGAATCAGGAACCATTTTATATTTAAAATCAATTACCGAGAGAGCTAGAAGCATTAAAAAACTCATAGCAATACTCAAAGCAGGAAGTGTTAGACCGTATTTATTGGCAATTACTACAAAAAGAAGTGCTGAGAGTAGCTCAATTACAGGGTATTGTATAGATATAGGTGTTTTACAATAGGCACACTTTCCACGCAGAAACAACCATGAAAAAAGGGGAATATTATGCCATGGTTGCAGTTTATGATTACAGCGAACACAGTGTGAGGATCCAAAAACGACACTCTCTTGTTTTGGTATTCGAATAATAACAACATTTAAAAAGGAACCAATTAAGAGTCCTAAAACAAAAGCTATAATGAGATTGATATCCACTATTTTAATCCTCCAAATCGTCGTTCGATTTTTTTAAATTTTTTAATTATTTTTTCTAACTCTTTTGTTGTAAAATCTGGCCAGAGTGTGTCTATAAAAAAAAGTTCTGCATACGCTGCTTGCCAAAGCAAAAAGTTTGAGAGGCGTTTGTCCCCTCCGGTTCGTATGAGTAGATCAACATCATGTTTGCAGTCGAGTGCATTGTTGAGCATTTCTAGCGTGATATTTTCAGTTTCTGCTGATTTTAGAGTGTTTACTGCCCGAATTATTTCATCTTGTGATCCGTAATTAAGAGCTAGTGATTGTACAAGACCATCACAATGAGCAGTTTTTTCTTCAACCATTTTAATAGTTTTTTGGAGTGACTTTGAGAAAGCACGAATATCCCCTATTGGTTCAAAACGGACATTGTTCTGGAGATAAACAGGAAGTTCTTTTTTGAGATAATTATCAAGTAGTTTCATTAAGAATTCTACTTCAAGACGAGGGCGTTTCCAGTTTTCTGTTGAAAATGCATAGAGAGTAAGACGTTCAATTTCATCATTGTTAGAACAGTATGTTGTTATCTCTTTAACAACTTTTGCACCAGCTTCATGCCCTTTGACACGTTTTTTATCTTGAAGTTCAGCCCATCGACCATTTCCATCCATAATAATTGCAATATGTTTTGCTCTGTTCATCTATGCATCTCCCTGCAGTGCTTTTGCATTTTGCATTATTTTAAATGAGAGTGCAAGTTTATCTTCTTTAGGAAGTAAAAATTCACTGTTTTTTGTAATAAACTCTATCTCATTTTCTGTAGTTCCAAAACTTTTAGAATTTTCTAAAATATTTAAACATACTGCGTCAATTTTTTTTCTTTTGAGCATCTCTTTTGCATTTTCTTTTGCTTTTTCTCTATCCATTTCTGCTTTAAAACCGATAACAGTGATACCTTCTTTATCAATAGAAGAGAGTATGTCAATATTTTTTTTCAACTCTAGTGACCAACTCTCGCCAAGCATCTCTTTTTTAAGTTTTCCGTTTTGTTGAAATTTTGGAATATAATCACTGACAGCAGCTGCCATAAAAAGATAGGGCTTTTTTTGAATAAGATGAATATGTTCATCACGCATAAGCGTTGGTTTGGAAAGTTTTGCTTTTTTTGCAATACGAATGGAATCAACAAGGTATTCCAACATCTCTTCTGAACTCTCTACTTCGATTTTATGCATATTGCGTGGCAGATCGCTTTCAAAACGTGTTGCTATTAGGTTAACATCTGCACCTTTTAAATGGAGTGCCGTTGCTAAGGAACTTGCCATTTTACCGCTTGAAAAGTTTGAAATATAACGTACATCATCAATCTTTTCAATGGTTCCGCCACCAGTGACAATAACACGTCTATCTGTCCAAAACTCCTCTTTTAAGAGTTCTCTCGCTGTAGCATAAAAGATATCAAGAGGTTCCGCCATTGCTCCATCACCTGTAGTTTTGCAGGCAAGCTCTTTTATCTGCGTATCTAAGATTGTATAATTTGCAATACCAAGCATCTTGAAATTTGCCTGCGTAATTGGGTTTTGAATCATATTTGTATTTGCTGATGGAGCAAGAATTTTCATACCGGAGTAGGCAAGGGCACATTGCAGTAACATAGTATCAGCTATAGCATTGGCAAGTTTGGCAACTGTGTTTGCCGTTGCCGGAGCTATAACCATAATATCTGCCCATTCAGTGATTTTAATATGGTTAAAATCATTTGACCAGTCTTCATTTGTATCATCTAAAACTTTGTTGGATGTCAGTGTTTCAAAAGTAAGGGGAGTGATGAATTTTTTTGCACTTTCACTCATAACAACACGTACCTGAGCACCTGCTTTTACAAAGTAGCGTACCATTTCAAGTGATTTGTATATAGCAATTGAACCGGTAACGGCTAAAAGGATTTTTTTATTTTTAAGTAGAGTTTCTGGAATATGCATTGAAAACTTTCTATTTTTAGTGATATTTTATCAAAAAAATCTTAGATTTTATAGGGGTGTGTTTATATTGGTTAATATCAATTTGAAGTTTGTAAATTTAGCAGATAACTCACTTATGAGATATCTACTTTTTATTTTTTGTAAAATATCTATTTTTTACCAAAAAACTTATAATAAAAGTCTTTTACCAAACGCATTTTTGTACGACTTAGAACAAGATTTCCACTTTTTATTGTACCGCTTGTTACTGTTGTTCCTGCTGCGATCATAACATTGTCTTCTATCGTGACTGGAGCAACAAGCTGTGTGTCACTACCGATAAAAACATCTTTTCCAATTGTAGTTTTAAATTTATTCTTACCATCATAGTTACAGGTAATTGTACCTGCACCTATATTTGTTCCTGTATCTACTTCTGCATCGCCTATATAGCTGAGATGACCAGCTTTTACACCATTGAGTTTTGCTTTTTTTGTCTCCACAAAGTTGCCTATATGTGTATCGATAATCTCTGAAGCAGGACGCAGATGTGCCATAGGTCCACAGTCTGAGTTTTGCATTATGCTGTCTTCTACAACACTGCCTGCTTTTATATGGGAGTCTGTAATTCTACTCTCTCCGGTAATACGACAGTTGTTCTCTATCTTGCACTCTCCTTCAAAAACAACACTTTCTTCAATATAAATAGTCTCAGGCAATTGCATTGTTACACCTGCTTCCATCCATCTGTTTTTTATACGCTGCTGCATAATCACTTCAGCTTGAGCCAAATCTTTTTTAGAGTTAACTCCTTTAAAGTGTTCTTCATCGACTAAAAGAGGGACAATAGAAGCTTCTTCTTCTTTTGCCATTGCAATAATGTCTGTAAGATAATACTCCTGTTGCGCATTGTCATTCTCAAGATCTGGAATATATCGATCAAGAATTGAGCGTGAAAAAGCATATATACCTGCATTAACTGTTGTTACATTGAGTTCTGCTTCACTTGCATCTTTTTGTTCTACAATATATTCTACTTCTTGGTTGCGAATAACAACACGACCATATCCGCTTGGATCTTCTAAATCAAAGATACTCATAATAATATCTGCATGAATCTCTAGAAAACCTTTGAGTGCTTCAGCAGTAATCAGTGGCATATCACCATTTAAAACTAAAACTTTTTCATATTTTGGAGCTATATCCATAACAGCTCCACCTGTCCCTGGATAGTTTTGTGCATCTTGTTCTATAAAATTGATATCATGAAAATATGCTTGCATACTTTTGATAACAGCTTCTTTTTGATGTGCAACGACAACAGTGATATCATCTGAGAGTTTTTTTGACTCTTTTATTATGTGATAGAGCATAGGTTTTCCACTAATCTCATGTAAAACTTTTGCTTTGTTTGACTTCATGCGAGAACCTTTCCCCGCTGCTAAGATAACGATACTGATAGAGTTATTATTCATTTATAATCTTTTTATTAATAATTTTGTAAAATGATTTTACCATTTTTTATTTTAGTATTTCATTTATTATTCATTATATAAAGGTATAATCTTAAAAAATAAAGAGAACATCCTTTGATAAAAAAAATAACACAAACAAATCTTATCTTAATTACAACGCTTTTTCTTGTTTTATTTGATAATTATACTTTTTTTGTTAATTTGGTAAAAGTATATCCGTTGAGTGAAAATTTTGGTTTTCTTGTTTCCATTGTTTTTGTTCTTTACTTTTTTCATGTACTGCTTTTGAGTCTGCTTAGTAATCGATGGACAATTAAACCTGTTTTAATTGTTGTTTTATTGATATCTTCTGTAACAAATTATTTTATGAATAGTTACAATGTAGTTATAGATGACAGTATGATTCGAAATATGATGCAGACAAATATGCATGAGTCTTTGGATCTTTTAACACTCAAGCAGATGCTCTATTTTATATGTCTAGGCCTTTTACCTTCTGTATATGTTTATAAGGTTGAGATAAAAAGACAAGCTTTTAAAGTGGAACTTTTTTCACGTTTAAAATTGATTTTACTCTCTGTAGCAGTTATTGGTGCTTCAATTTTCCTCTTTAGTAAACACTATACATCGTTTTTCCGAGAGCATAAACCACTTCGTTACACTGTTAATCCTGCTTATTGGATATATTCAACGGGAAAATACATAAACAAAACATTTAACAGCGGACCTATTATTGTTAAACCGATTGGAGAAGATGCAAAAATTATTAAACATTCTGATGCGAATCGTTCAAAGCTTGTTATTATGGTTGTTGGTGAAGCAGCACGTGCTGATCACTTCTCACTTAATGATTACACAAGAGAGACCAATCCGCTTTTAGCAAAAGATGACGTTATTGACTTTACAAATATGAGTTCTTGTGGAACTTCGACAGCAGAGTCTGTTCCGTGTATGTTTTCTATGTATGATAGAGGTGATTACAGTTATAAAAAAGGTATTACAACCGAGAATGTTTTAGATGTGCTCAAACATACGAAAGATGTGGCAATTTTATGGAGAGATAATAATTCTGATTCAAAAGGTGTCGCACTGCGTGTACCATATCAAGATTTTAAAATTCCAAAAAACAATTCTATCTGTATTGAAGGGGAGTGTAGAGATGTCGGTATGCTTGTTGGACTTGATAAGTTCATTGAAAAGAACAAGGGTAAAGATATCTTAATTGTACTGCACCAGATGGGAAATCATGGTCCGGCATATTTTAAACGCTATCCTAAAGCTTTTGAAAAATTTAAGCCGATATGTGAAACAAATCAAGTTGAAGAGTGTACACAGCAAGAGATTATCAATGCTTATGATAATGCAATTTTATATACAGACTATTTTTTAGATCAGGTTATAAAATTTTTAAAAAGCTATGAGAACCGTTATGATGTAGGTATGATTTATATGGCAGATCATGGAGAGAGCCTTGGGGAAGGCGGTGTTTATCTCCATGGTTTACCATATTTTATGGCACCGGATGCTCAAACGCATATTGGGGCGCTTATGTGGTTAGGTCCAAATATGTCCAAAGAGATAGATCAGGATGCACTGCGTAAAAGAAGGAACAAAACGTATTCACAAGACAACCTTTTTCATACGCTTCTTGGTATATTTAATGTTCAAACAGATGTTTATAAAAAAGATATGGATATTTTACAAAAATGATGCTTATTTCCCTCACACTAATAATTTTTGTGGTATTATAAGATAATAATAATTTTTGTTAAGGTAAATAAATGGATTTAGGTACGGTCATTGGTCTTGTATTGATTATGGCACTTCTTTTGGGTGCTATGGTTATGGGTGTTGGTATTGGTGCATATATCGATATTCCTTCCGTACTGATTGTTGTCGGTGGTAGTATCGGTGCATTGATGGTTGCGTTTAAACCTGTTCAAATGAAGCAGTTTACAAAGATCTTTATGAAGGCTATCAAACCTGGTGAAGAAGATGTCGGTGAACTGATTAAAAAACTTGTTGAATTTGCCACAAAAGCAAGAAAAGATGGGATTCTTGCATTGGAAGGTGATGTAAACAATGAAGAGAATGATTTTTTGAAAAAAGGGCTTTCCATGGCAATTGATGGAAATGAACCTGATACTATTCGTGAACTTTTAGAAATTGAGATGGAGCAGACAAGTACTCGTCATAAAGTGCATGGTTCTATCTTTAGTCAATGGTCAGGGCTTGCCGGAGCGATGGGGATGATTGGTACACTGATTGGTCTGGTTGCGATGCTTTTAAATATGGCAGATCCTTCAGCAATTGGTCCGTCGATGGCGGTAGCCCTTCTTACAACAATGTATGGAGCGATGATTGGTAATATTTTTGGTGGACCAATCTCAACGATTCTTGGGATTCGTAATGATGATGAAACAATGGTAAAAGAGATGATACTTGAAGGTATTATGTCCATTCAATCAGGGGATGCACCTCGTGTACTCGAAGCAAAACTACTTGCTTATCTTGCACCGTCTGATCGTGTCAGTCAATTTGATTAAAGTGAAGATTGATGGGTAAGAAAAAATGTCCTGAATGTGAAGAGTGTATGCCTGAGTGGCTTGCTGCTTTTGGAGACTTAATGTCTCTACTCCTTTGTTTCTTTGTTCTTTTGCTTTCAATGAGTAGTATGGATGCCAAAAAAGTATCTGAAGCGATAGGTTCACTTTCTGGGGCTATGAGTGTGCTTGAAGGTGGTACAAAAACTGAAATTTCAAAACAGCGTATTCAAGAATCTACTCCTATAGAGTCTCAGGATGAGACAAGTGAAACAGTCAATAGAGTGCAGCAGGCAGCATCTGATCTCAATGAAATGATGGAAAAAGCACAAGGACCTGAAGTAACCGTTGATGAAGCAGAAAATGGATTTGTTATTAAATTGCCGGCGGCACTTTTATTTAAACCCGGATCTGCGACAATTGAAAATCAGGATGCACTTCTTTTCTTAAAACGAGTTGCTTTAATTATTGCTGAATTACCAAATGATATGCAGTTAAGTATTCAGGGACATACTGATAATACAAATCCGGGATCATCTTCTCCCTTTAAAGACAATTGGGAACTTTCATCTGCACGTGCTATTTCTGTACTGCATGAACTTATTTTAGATGGGGTTGAACCTGCACGTATGTCAGCAACCGGTTTTGCACAGTATCATCCTATTGCTACAAATGCAACTGCAACAGGACGTGAAAAAAATCGTAGAGTTGAACTTCATTTTTTTGGTCAAAAGAGTGAAGAGAACAATAAAAAAACAACTTCTATCTTAGATAAAGTAAATAAATAAAAGATGATATTTAAAATTTTTGTCTCTTTGGTGCTATTGTCTGGTTTTGCTTTTGGTGCTGATACAGTAACTATTCCGACTGTAGATTTAAGTCTTTCTGCTCCAGATACACCGACACAGCTTGTATCATCTCTTAATGTATTAGTTGTACTGACACTTTTGGTACTTGCCCCTTCTATGGTGTTGGTAATGACAACTTTTACCCGTTTTGTCATTGTTTTTGGTTTTTTACGTCAGGCTCTTGGAACACAACAGGTACCACCTACACAGCTCTTGGTTATGTTGGCGATGATTTTGACTTTTTTTGTAATGGAGCCTATTGGTACAAAAGCATATGAGCAGGGTATTAAGCCATATGTTGCTGAGGAGATAGGATATGAAGAGGCTTTTAGTAAAGCATCTTTACCATTTAAAAACTTTATGATTCGAAATACACGTGAGAAAGATTTGGCACTTTTCTTACGTATAAGAAAGATGGAAAATCCAAAAAGTATTGCAGATGTGCCACTCTCTGTTGTTATTCCTGCCTTTATAATCAGTGAATTAAAAACAGCATTTGAGATTGGTTTTTTACTCTTTTTACCATTTCTTGTTATTGATATGGTTGTTGCTTCCATCTTGATGTCTATGGGTATGATGATGCTGCCTCCTGTGATGATATCTTTGCCATTTAAGATCCTGATATTTGTTTTAATTGATGGATGGAACTTGCTTGTCGGTAATTTAATTGCCTCTATAAAATAGTATTAAGGATGGAGTTTGGATTGTAAATATTTTGGTCAGTGTGGTGCTTGTAGTGTTTATGACAAGGGTTATGAAGGACAGCTTCAAGAGAAGATAGAACGCAATACAGAGCGCTTTAAAAAATATTATAGTGGATCAATAGAGATACACAGATCTCCTCAAGAACATTATCGTTCAAGAAGTGAATTTAAGATCTGGCATGTTGAAGATGACCTTTTTTATGCAATGAATCATCAGGATAAAAAAGGTGTTGTGCTTATAGATTTCTGTCCTCAGGTAAATGAACATATTGCTGCTTTAATGCCCAAACTTTTAAATGCTATAAAAGAAAAAGCGTTGGGTTTTAAACTTTTTGGTGCAGATTTTTTAAGCTCAAGCAGTGGTGAGATTGTTGTTTCTCTTCTTTATCACAGAAAACTTGAGAGTGATTGGAAAGAAAAAGCAGAAATAATTGCACAGGATTTGGGAATTTATATCATTGGGCGTTCTCGTAAGCAAAAAGTTGTTATTGGGCAGGATTTTATAACTGAGTCTTTAATGATTGAGAAAAAAGAGTATAAATTCAACTACATTGAAAACTCTTTTACACAGCCAAATCCACGTGTGAATGAGCAGATGATTAGTTGGGCAATGAATGCTTTTGGCAAAAAGAAGAGTGATCTGCTAGAGCTTTATTGTGGAGCAGGAAATTTTACGATTCCCTTTGCTACACTATTTAACAAGGTTTTAGCAACAGAGATTGCAAAATCTTCTATAAATGCAGCAAAAACAAATATGCTTTTAAATGATGTAACAAATATAGAGTTTGTTCGTATGAGTGTTGAGGAGTTTGTCTCAGCTCTTGATGGTGTACGGGAATTTCGTCGAATGAAAGATATAGATATAGAAGATTATTGTATTGACTCTATATTTGTAGATCCTCCAAGAAGTGGTATGGATGAGTACTCTTGTCGTTTTAGTGCTCGATATGAGACGATCGTCTATATTTCTTGTAATCCTGAGACACTCTATCGTGATTTGGAAATTTTAACACAGACACATGATGTTGTCTCTATGGCACTTTTTGATCAGTTTCCTTATACCCATCATGTGGAGATGGGTGTTAAACTTCTGAAAAAATAGCAGTTTGAAACTTCTGATATAATACCATCATGAAAAAAATATTGATAATTAGTGATGGTGCCATTGGTGAGCACTTTATTCAAAGGGTTGCAGAGACATATACAAGTGAAAATATTTACTATGTAGTGCAACTCAAAGCCAAAGAGTTTCCTGATGCTAATCCTGCCCGTTTTAAGTTTTTTGAGTTTGATCCTACAAGCTTTTATAAACTTTCAAATCTACTTAAGATGGAGTTTATTCAGGTGATTATTGCCATGGATAATCAAAGTGATGTAGAAAACAGTATAAAAAACATCAGAGTCATTAAAAAACAGCTTCGTATTATTGTCTTAAACCAATGGAAGATGACCAATGAGGATGCCAATGTTGTTCTTGTCAATGCAAATGAGATTTTAGCTTCCCGTATGCTTGATTATCTTCCAAATGTTCCTGTGATTGCTCAAAATGTCGGTCTTGGAGAGGGTGAGATAATGGAAGTTTTGGTTCCCTTTGGAAGCTCTTTTGTTTATCGTCATATTGGGGTAATTGAGCAAAAAAACTGGCGAATTGTGGCAATATATAGAAACAGACAGCTTTTAATGCCATCACGCAGACGTATGATCCAGCCTAATGATTTACTTTTGTTGCTTGGAGAACCTGCAGTACTTAAATCTGTGTATCGTGCCATTAAACGTGAACTCGGTCAGTTTCCTGAACCTTTTGGAACAAATATTTTACTCTATATTGATATGAATATAGTTCCACATGAAAAAATAAAAGAGTTGGTGCGACGTGCCGTTTATGTGCATACGAAGTTTAAACATGATCTGGTTATTAAAGTTGTAAATCCTTCAAATATTGCATTACTGCAGCTTATTAAAGAGTACCGTAATTTAGAGATTATTGTGGATATTGATTATGACAGTATTAATCTCAAAGAGACATTTTGTAATGATGTAAAATTTTATCATGTTGGACTTGTTATTGTATCTGCTGAAATGTTTGCTGATTATTATGTCAGACGTGCTCTCTATGATGTCCATGTTCCCGTATTGAAACTTTCTCACAGAAGCTTTTCTTCTGTGAAAGATGCGGCATTAATTCTTTCTGACAATAGAGATTTAGAAAAAATATCTGCTACAATTTTTGATATCTCTGAGCAGATGAATTTCAATCTCGAGCTTTATAATTATGTCCACGAACATCAAGAAGAGAAAGAACAGGTAATAGAACACTATTATAATCTCTCTACTATCTTCTCAAAATCCATTAAAGTGATCAAAGAAAATGATAATCCTATTCGTACCCTGAAACAAAAAAAGAATTTTGTTCAGATACTTCCTTTTACAGCAAAATTAACTACAAGAAGGGCTTATGCACTCTTTTCAACAGATAGTGAAAAACTCTACTTTAAACTTGATGATTATCATCAGATTTTTATACCTGTACAGCTTTGATTTAGCAGCTTTTTAGCAAATTTTAAGTATTATCTATCATATTATATTTTTGGACAGATAATGCAAGTAAATATTTCTTTAAAAAAAGTTATTGATAACTCTTATGACATCACAATAGACACAATTCCTGAGCTTAGCTATGATACAAAAGTAGCTATTGTTACCAACCCAAAAGTTGCAGGTTTGCATCTTTCTTACCTTCTTTCAAAGATTAGAGCAAAAGAGCTCTATATTATTACGGTACCTGATGGGGAAAATTATAAAAATCAGGGATCTATTGATCTGATTTTGGAATCACTCTTTAATCACCGTTTTAATAGAAAATCACTTCTCATTGCATTTGGCGGTGGTGTTATCGGAGATATGACAGGATATGCTTCAAGCATTTATCAGCGTGGTATTGATTTTGTGCAGATTCCTACAACATTACTCTCTCAAGTTGATGCGAGTGTAGGTGGTAAAACCGGGATAAATAACAGTTACGGAAAAAATCTTATCGGTGCATTTCATCAACCTCGTGCGGTTTATATAGATCCATACTTCTTAGAAACCTTACCCAAACGTGAGTTTGGTGCGGGTGTAGCTGAAGTTGTGAAGATGGCTGTAACATTTAACAAAGATTTTTTTGCATATCTTGAAGAGGCTGATCTCAGTGATAAGACTTTGTTGCAAGAAGCGATTAAGCAAGCAGTTGAGACAAAAGCAGGTGTTGTTGCAAAAGATGAAAAAGAGCATGGACTTAGAGCTGCTTTAAATTATGGACACACTTTTGGACATGTTATAGAGAATGAGACAGCATATAAAAAGTATCTGCATGGTGAAGCAGTTGCTATTGGAATGGTAATGGCAAATGCACTCTCAGTCAAACTTGGACTTATGAAGGAAGAGGAAGCTTTACGTATTCAAAAGCTTTTAGAGAAGTATAAGCTTCCTACAAGCTATACGATTGAAAATGTAGAACGTTTTTATGAAGCATTTTTCTTAGATAAAAAGAGCTCAGATGCATCAATTACTTTTATTTTACCTGTTGGTATCGGTGGTGTAAAAATCACAGATAGTGTCGACAAAGATACAGTACTTGCTGTTCTAGAGACTTTTGGAAAAGAGTAATGAAGTTTCTTTTCCTATTTTATATCTTGAGTTGTCTCTTTTTTTCTTCTTTTTTATTGGCAGAAGAGAACGTTGTTGTACAAAGTACTGTTTTGGATGGAAATGTAACGCAACAGGAACAAGAAGATATTAATGTAACAAAAATGGCTGAAGAGGCGAAAATGAAAGCGGCTCGTTTAGCTGAAGAAGCTGCCCAAAAAGAGAAAAAACGTATTCAAAGAATGATACGTCAATATGTGGATCAACTCAATCAACTTGAATCACAAATCTCTGATGAAAATGTTTGGATTAAAAGTTATGCATCGTATCTTACATCTTTAGAAGTAAAACGAAATCTTGATACAATCAAAAAACGAATTAAATGGCTTTCAAAAAATGCCAAAACCCCGAGTGATATGGATGAATTGACGGGATTGATGTCAAAAGAGAGTATCTTGACATCACAGATTAATAAACTCAAAGGTGACAGTAGTGCGCCTTTTTCCAAATTGATCACCCCTCCGAAAATTGATGAAGTTCCAACTATCGCAAATCCTTTTGAAATTTTTACAGGACTTTCGCTTGTAAAAACAATTGATGCAAACTTTGAAGATTATAAGAAACGAAAAGAAAATCTTAATACACTGATAATTCTTCTTCGAAAAGAACTTGAGCTTTATAAAAAATTAGCAGAATTAAATCCACAAAAATATAAAAAAGAGATTAAGACAAAACAGACGGAATTAGAACGTTTTGAGCGAGCACTTGATACAATGAATGTAACACTGGATGTTTATCAAAAACGTCTTGAGATTGCAAAGATCAGTATTAATAAAGGAATTCAAAAGCAGATCTACAGACTTGCACGAATTGGTATAGCTGTTTTATTTGTATTTTTGATTTTTTTCTTATTAAAACTTATTGTTAAAAAGTATATAACAGATAATGAACGCTTCTATATGGCAAACAAGATTATTACCTTTACAAACTTTACAATTATTTTGCTTATTCTCTTTTTTAATTATATAGATAATGTAAGCTACCTTGTTACTATCTTAGGATTTGCATCTGCGGGTATTGCTATTGCGATGAAAGATTGGTTTATGTCCATTTTGGGTTGGCTTGTTATTGTATTTGGTGGCAGTATTCATGTAGGGGATAGAATTCGTGTTGATATGGATGGTATGAAATATGTCGGAGATGTTTTAGATATTTCCTTGCTTCGTATTACTATTTTAGAAGATATTACACTGACTTCTATCATGCAAAATCGTCGTGCAGGGCGTATTATCTTTGTCCCAAATAACTATATTTTTACGCGTATGATTGCCAACTATACACACCATTCACTAAAAACAGTATGGGATGGTGTAAAGATCACAATTACTTTTGATTCAAACCATAAAAAAGCAATGCATTTGGTCAAAGAGATAACGAAAAAGTATTCAAAAGGCTATACAGATATTACAAGAAAACAGTTAAATAAACTGCGTCAGCACTACTCTTTGAAAAATACCAATGTAGAACCGAGAATTTATTCTTTTATAGAACCATACGGTCTTGATATTGAAGCGTGGTATTTGACAAATGCTTATGGAACTTTAACACTAAGAAGTGTAATCTCTACAGAGATTATAGATGCTTTTAAAGCAGAAGATGATATCACCATTGCATACCCTACACAAAAACTCAATATCGATATGCAGAGTGATGCACCTGTTGCACATAATAATGAGCTGGTATAAATGAAAAAAAAAGTATATTTTAAAACATTTGGATGCCGTACAAATCTTTATGATTCACAAGTTATGATGAGTTCGCTTAAAGAGTATGATATTACAGAAAATGAAGCAGAGGCTGATGTTGTAGTGATTAACTCCTGTACAGTAACAAACGGTGCAGATACACATGTGCGATCATACATTTCTCAACTGGAAAAAAGAGGGAGTGAAAAAAAGCTTTTTTTAACCGGTTGTGGTGCACATACAAAAGGGGAGTCTCTTTTAAAAGAGGGGCGTGTTCATGGTGTTTTTGGACAGAGTGAAAAAGAGAAAATAGATCGCCTTTTACAAAAAGAGAAGCCTTTTTATGAAAAGGGAGATCTCAATCACATTGATAAGATGCTTGTTGATGAATTTGTAGGCAAAAGCAGAGCTTTTATTAAAATTCAAGAGGGGTGTAGCTTTCGTTGTTCTTACTGTATTATTCCTTTTGTGCGTGGAGATGCCCGCAGTATGGAGGAGCAGAGAATTTTAGAGCAGGTAAGACGATTGGCTTCTAATGGATTTGGTGAGTTTATTTTAACAGGAACCAATGTCGGATCATACGGTCAAGATACACAAACATCACTGGCACAGCTGATGAAAAAGATGTCTCTTATCCGTGGCGTACGTCGTATTCGCTTGGGGAGTGTAGAGCCGATTCAGATCGGTGATGCGTTTAAAGAGATCCTTGATGAGCCATGGATGGAGAAGCATATGCATATTGCCTTGCAGCACACATCTCCTAAAATGCTCAAACTTATGAATCGTCGTAATGTCTATAAGCAAGACAGAGAGCTTTTTGAGTTTTTGGCTGAGAAAGGCTATGCTATAGGAACAGATTTTATTACCGGTTTTCCGGGTGAGAGTCAAGAACTGTGGCAAGAAGCGATGGAGAATGCAAAAGTATTGCCTCTTACACATCTGCATGCGTTTACCTACTCAAAACGAGATGGAACACCGGCTGCTGTAATGAAACCGGAAGTCAATGGTAAAGTAGCAAAAGAGCGTTTGCATGAGATAGAGGCTTTGGTAGAGGAAAAAAACTATACTTTTAGAAAGGCTTTTGACGGAGAGTTGGAAGTGTTGGTGGAGTCTTATAAAAGTGGTTTTTATCACGGATTGGATCAACATTTTAATAAAATAGTGATAAAATCAGATGAAGATCTTCTTGGAAACTGGGTGAACATTTCAAAGTATGAAGTAAAAAAGGAGCATAATTATGCCATTATCTAAGGCGAACAGAATTATTCTTGTTGTTTCTGCATTTTTAATTATTGTACTTGTTCTCTTTGCAATACTGCGTGATAATGCAGATGCAATTACACTCCATCAGGCAAATGCTTTACTGAAAAACAAAGAGGTTAAGAAAGTTATTGTTACAAAAGAGTATGTTTACTTAAAAACTGATAATGCTTACTATAAGATTGCATCTTCACAAGTAACGCCGAAAATGTTTGTTGATTATAAGGTTGTAGTCGGGAAAGAATCAAATACTATTATTATTTATATACTCTGTCTTGTCTTGCTTTTGGGTATTGGATCGTTGGTGTTTAAATTTTTACAAAATAGAGGTTTCTTTAGACAGGTAGAGTATACAAATAGTTCTAATAAAAACAGTAGTGTACCATTAAGTATGAATACGCCTATTGAAGCGATAAAGAGTAATGTCAGTTTTGATGATATTGGTGGTATCAGTGATGTAAAAATTGAGCTTGAAGAGATCATAGACTTTATGAAAAATCCAAAGCGTTATAAAAACTTTGGTGCCCGTATGCCACGAGGTGTTTTACTTGTAGGACCACCGGGTGTAGGTAAGACGATGATAGCAAAAGCAGTTGCCAATGCGGCAGATGTTCCTTTTTACTATCAAAGTGGTGCTTCTTTTGTACAGATCTATGTAGGAATGGGTGCCAAACGTGTGCATGAACTCTTTGCAGCGGCAAAGAAGAATGCACCCTCTATCATCTTTATAGATGAGATCGATGCTGTAGGGAAAAAACGTGACGGACAGCGTAATGATGAGAGAGAAGCTACGCTCAATCAACTCCTTACCGAAATGGATGGATTTGAAGGCTCTAGTGGAGTGATAGTAGTAGCTGCAACAAACAAGATAGATGTTCTCGATCCGGCACTGCTTCGAGCAGGTCGTTTTGACAGACGTGTTTTTGTTGAGCTTCCTACAAAGCGGGAGCGTGAAGCTATTTTGATGAAGTATCTCTCCAAAGTACCACATGAGCTTGATGTCTCAGTAGTTGCCAATATGACCGTCGGTTTTAATGGTGCAGCTTTGGCAACATTAGTAAATGAAGCAGCCCTTTTGGCCTTGAGACAAAATGATTTTCATGTAACACTGGATCATTTTTATCAGGTAAAAGACAAAGTGATGTTTGGCAAGAAAAAGCTTAAAATGCTTAATGATAAACAGAAGGCATACCGTATTACATATCAAGCAGGGAAGGTGATTGTTGCAACATATTATGATCTGTCGTTTGAGAAACTGATGCTCTCCAATGAAAAATTGACACCTGCTACAGATGAGCCTTTTATCAAGCAGGAGTTAGAAGCACGTGTAAAAATGCTCATTGCCGGAAGTGTTGCCTGTGATATGAAGTATAAAGAACATGCAAGCAGTGCTAAAAATGATCTTGATGAGGCAAAAGAGATCACACGAAAGATGGTTCAAGAGTATGGAATGGGATCGGCTTTGATTGTTGCTAAAGAGGAGCAAGAACTCTTGCTTGTTCGACTTTATGAAGAGACAACTATGCTTTTGGAGTCTCTAGTAGAAGTGATGAAAAGTGTAGAGAGTATTTTACAAGATCGAGAAAGTATTACAAAAGAAGAAGTAAAGAAGTATATCAATGAAGTTTTTTAGTGGATTTTCACTTTGTAATGAAGTAGATTTTTTCAAGCCTTTTATAAACGAAAGTGACTATACCGTATGTGGATTTTCTTATGGAGCTATAAAAGCATTTGAGTATGTGCAAAAAGCTTTAAAAGAGGGCAAGAGAGTAGATAGATTACAGCTTTTCTCTCCTGCATTTTTTCAGACTAAAGATGAAAAGTTTAAACGTCTGCAATTAATGGCATACAGAAAAAATGAAGAGGAGTATCTGCGTCAGTTTATCAATGCCTGTTTTTTACCTTATGAGCGTAAAAGTGTAGAACACTCTGTAACGGTATTAGAAGAGTTAGAAGAGCTTTTAATGTATGCGTGGAGTAGAAAGGATCTGAAAGCTTTGGTTGATAAAGGTGTTGTGATAGAGGTCTATCTTGGTGGCAGGGATCAGATAGTAGATAGTGTTGCTGCAAAAGAGTTCTTTTTGGATGTGGCAACCGTGACTTATATAAAAAATGGGAATCATTTTTTATTAACAGAGTAGATATATAAGTGCTTAAGCCGTTTTTATAAAACCATATTTCCGAGGGCAAATCCTCCCGTTGGTCTGAGCCTCTCCAATATGGCTTTATAAAAACTATTTAACTAAAAATAAAGAAAATGAATATAGAGGAGAAAATGTATGAGTGCAATAAAAATAGGCGTAATAACAGCAAGTGACAGAGCAAGTAAAGGTATTTATGAAGATATCAGTGGTGTAGCGATTCAAGATACGATGAAAGATTATCTTAAAAGTGAATTTGAGATCGTTTACAGATGTATTCCTGATGAACAAGATGTTCTAGAGGCTACTATGAAAGAGCTTTGTGATGAAGCAGGGTGTTGTCTTGTAGTTACTACTGGTGGAACAGGTCCTGCACTGCGTGATGTAACACCGGAAGCTACAGAAAATGTCTGTGACAAGATGATGCCGGGCTTTGGTGAACTTATGCGTCAGGTAAGTCTGCAGTATGTGCCGACAGCAATTCTTTCACGTCAAACAGCGGGCATTCGTGGAAATTCTCTTATTATCAATCTTCCGGGAAAACCAAAATCGATTCGTGAGTGTTTAGATGCTGTTTTTCCTGCTGTACCTTATTGTATTGATCTGATTGAAGGTCCGTATATTGAAACAAATGAGGATGTAATCAAAGCATTTCGTCCAAAAGCAAAATAGATAAAGGAAAAAGAGTATGCGTAAACAAGCAATCGATAAGACACCTGCAAGGCTTGATTTTTTGCAGAGCGCTACAGGGCTTATTTTAGCGCTGTTTATTATGGGGCATATTCTTTTTGAAGCTTCTATCTTAATCTCCAATGAGATGATGCACAGAGTAACTCTGATGTTTGAAGGATACTACTTTTTTGGAGAACGCTATCCGGGAATCATCTCTTTTTTAGCAGCTGCTATCTTTACTGTTTTTATACTGCACGCTTTTATAGCAATGCGAAAATTTCCATCATCATATAAGCAGTATAAAATTATGAAAAATCATATTTCAGGGATGAAACATGAAGATACATCTTTGTGGATGATTCAGGTAATAACCGGTTTTATGATGTTTTTCTTAGGGAGTGTGCATCTCTATATTATGATGACACAACCGGCAAATATAGGACCACATCTTAGTTCTGCACGTGTTGTGGATCAGTTTATGGGACCTTTATACTTTTTACTTTTGATCTCTGTTGTACTGCACGCTTTTATAGGGTTGTATCGTTTGGCTTTAAAGTGGGGTTTTATGGAAGGTGAGAGTACAAAAAAATCAAGAGCTTTTTTTAAACTATTAATGCGAAGTTTTATAGCACTGTATCTTTTAGTAGGGCTTGCTTCTCTTGCTCGATATACCTACATAGGGCTGCATGAAGATATCTCAATTCCATATGCACAAGAAAAAAGTCTGCAAAAGGAAGTAAAATGAATATAATCTATACAGATGTACTGATCATTGGTGGCGGGCTTGCCGGATTGCGTGTGGCAACTGGTGTAAAAGAGCGGGGGCATGATGCCATAGTTTTAACACTTGTACCGCCAAAAAGAAGTCACTCTGCCGCAGCTCAGGGTGGTATGCAGGCATCTTTGGCAAACTCAAAGATGGGTGAAGGTGATAATGAAGATGTCCACTTTTCTGATACTATCAAGGGAAGTGACTGGGGTGCTGATCAGGTTGTAGCACGTATGTTTACACACTGTGCACCAAAAGCTATACGGGAACTGGCTTACTGGGGCGTGCCATGGACAAGAGTTAAAAAGGGTGACAGAACAGCCATTATTAATGCCAAAAAAGTGACTATTACAGAAAAAGAAGAGGCACATGGTCTTATTACCGCACGTGATTTTGGTGGTACAAAAAAGTGGAGAACCTGTTATACATCAGATGGTACAGGGCACTCTATGCTCTATGCAATGGATAATAAAGCTCAAGAAGACAAAGTGGAGATCCATGAGCGTCTTGAAGC